>Ga0265297_10003200_pt1 | contig 30309 bp, 19 predicted proteins | sample Munlanlwell13791_FD_192502 | JGI IMG/M metagenome (GOLD analysis project Ga0265297, IMG submission 192502) | Leachate microbial communities from a municipal landfill in Southern Ontario, Canada - Leachate well 137-91 | ecosystem: Engineered > Solid waste > Landfill > Unclassified | place...
CCAGGCCTACGACCGTCGTGCTATAATCACGCATAGAGCCAGTCAAACCTCCGTTTGTGGATAGGCTTCCTCTCGGGGAAGCAACCCACGATATAACGCAGGCGACTGGCTCGTCTATTTAATCTAGTCCGCCTTCTTGGGCTCGAGCAGGGTCTCCGGGATGCCGGGGAGCTTCTTGGGCGCTCCCCAGAAGGCCAAGCCCGCGAGCAGGTACGCCGCTCCGATAATGGCCAGCAGGGCCGGGTAGGGCGCGGACATCAGGCTCGCGGCCAGGGCAAGGACCCCGTACCCGCCCGAGACGGCGGCGTTGAAGAGCGATCCCTGCACTCCGCCCATGGCTCCGCTCTTGTCCTTGGCCGCGTTGCCGTAGAAGTACCCCATCAGGTACGAGTAGGCCGGGCCGAAGGTCATGCCGACGGCCAGCATGGAGAGCATGATGGCTGGGATGATCACCGGGCTTCCCCACAGCAGATACGGCAGCCAGATGGCTGAGAAACCGATCCCCACGAACTTGACCCACGCCCGGTTGCTCAACCGCTTTGCCGTGGCGATGAGAGCCGGGATGACGATCGCGGCCGCGGCCATGGCCAGGACCGAGCCCGGCACAAGGCCCGTGTAAGCCCAAGCCATGCCCAGACCCACGACAGCGGTCTGGATGAGCTTCTCGGCCGGAACGCGGCCGACCAACGGCAGCTTTACTTCGGGCAGTTGCGCCTTGCCCGAGTTGGAGATGAGGTTGCCGAAGAACAGGGCGCCGAGGAGCTGGCCCGTGACCAATGCCTTGGTGCTCTCCCCGGCGATGAGTGTCGCGATCTTGGGCAGGGCCAGGTACTGCACCGGGTACATCATGGCCGCGATGATAGCCAGATACAGCATGGCTTTAGGCAGACGGTACTTCCAGGTGTTGTATTCCGCCTTCACAGCCTTGTCCACCGGCTGGCCGGCGCTCTTGGCGGCCTCGATCTGGTCCGCGAGCGCCTTCTCCCGAGGAGCGATCTCGCTTCCCTTGCCGTTCCAAAGAGCCTTGAACCCGTCCGTGGTGGTGATCCAAAAGGTCAAAGCTCCGATGAGGGGAAGCGTGGTCTGCCACAGGAAGTACGCGCCGATCCCGGCTCCGAACATCAGGGCCGAGACCCAGTTCTTCTTGAGGAACTGTCCCGTGCCCATGATGCGGTCCTTGAACGTCGCGACCTTGCGGGAAAGCTCCTTCTCGGCATCAGCCACGGCCTTCTGCCGGATGCCGATGTCGGCCTTCAGAGAGCTCATCTCGGAGCGCTTCTCCATCCACGCCTTGATGCCTTCAGTCTTCTGGGACTGCAGCTTCTCGAGTTCCGCTGTCGCGGAAGCGGCGGCTTGGTCGTTCTTCTCGATCGTCGCCTTCAGCTCCTTCTCGCGGGAGGCGATGGAGGCCTTGAGCTCCGCGATCTCCGCTTCCGATCCATTCTTCTCCAAAGCGGAGAGCCTCGCCTCCATGGACAGCAGAGTCTTCGGCGCGGGAGAGAGCGTCGGCATGGTGAACCAGATGATGGGGAGCACCACGACTGCGTTCACGATGGCGTTCAGAGTGAATGCGAAGACAGGGTTCCACTTGTCCACCACGGAGCCGACTCCCAGGATGAGTCCCAGGACCACCTGGATGGCCAGGTAGTTCATCCACGCCAGGTTGTTCACCACGAACACGTTCTTGGCGCCCGCGAGCCGCTTGGTGTACGCGGACTCGGTCACCATGATGGAGGAAAGGAGCCAACCGTTCGCGAAAGAGGCGATGAGCAGGGTGCCGAAATTGAGCACGCCCAAGGCCGCCGCCACGGGCAGGAACAGGCTCATGGCCACGCGGATGACCGTGTTCAGGGCCATGGCGTTCCTGGCTGAGAGCCGGTCCGCGATAAGCCCGTTCAGGGGGCCGGTAGCGATGCCCGCCAACGGTCCGAAAGACATCAGGATGCCGTACCCCGCCCAGCCCACGGCCGGCACCGCGAGGAAGGGATATGCGATAGACGAGATGATGAACGCCGCGATGGAGGCCGAGCGCTGCAGGAAGAGGCCCGTGACCGCCTTCTTGTCCATCTCGCTCGGGGCCCGCTTGGCGATGGCCCCCATGACCTCGGCCGAGGCCGCGTGCCCTTCCGTGGGCCACACGAGCACGGAGTCGAGCCTGGGGTCCGCCTTGGCTCCCACGGAGATGACGGTCCCGCCGGGGGCGCCCTTCACGAAGCCGGTGTCCGAGATGCGCGTGTCGAAGAACTGGTCGCCGACCAGCACCGTCCTCTTGGCCGAGATCGGCCGGGCGGGGAGGAGCTTGTTCGCCAGCGCGTAGGCCTTCTGCGCGTACTTGGCCGGCAAGCCCCAGGAGAGCAGGTCGCGCATGGTCTCGAGCACGCGGCGATTCTTGCGGAGCGCGAACACGCCGATGGACTTGTCGATGCGGGAGACCGTGATGTACGGCGCGTCCGCCGGGTTCTTCACCGTGCGGCCGACCGCGGGGATGTCCACGCCGCGCTTGGCCAGCTCGGCCGCGAACAAGGCGGCCGCTTCCTTCACCTGGGCCGCCGGCATTCCCACGGGCAGGAGCATGGAGTAGCTGTACGCGCTCCAGAACTCGGTGTTGCCGTTGAACTCGCCGCGGCCGAACTTCTCGGCCACGACCTTGATCGTCTCCTGGATGGCCGTCTTCTCGACCGCGCTCCACTCGATCTTCTCCTCGGAGACGAGCACCGGCTCGCCCTTCTTGTCGTAGAGCACGGTGCGGGTGCCGCGGTCGGACTTGAGGGTGATGGCGCGGCGCTGCTCCGGCGTCATGCTCTGCAGGGAGTCCACGATGGACGTGTCGCGCTCGTCGCGTTTGACGTCCGAACGATCCGTCAGGACCACGGTCTCGATGCCGGAATCGGCCATGGCCTTCATCTTGGCCGCGATCTCATCGGTGATGGGGGCGCGGAAAGGCTCCAGGGTGTCGTCGTAGTCCGTGACGTAGAGCTCGGGCTTGTTCTTCTCGAGCTCGGCCAGGACCTGTTCCTTGTGCTTCCGGGAGATGGTTCTCAGGGAACGGACGTCGTTGAATGCGACCGCGAGCGCACGGAGGGCTGAGCGATGTATCTCGTAGTCCTCGGCCAGGCCTTCCGGATTCGCTTCAGCGACGCGTTCCAGAGCGGCCTTGGCCTCGGCTGTCTTCTGGTCAGCGATCCCCTTGACCGCTTCCTGGCGCTCCTTCAGCGGCTTGGAGGAGTCGATGGCGACCGTTTCGAGATCGGAGAGCGGGGACTTGGACAGCGCGGCCGTGGTCTGATTCCCGGATGCCGCGCCGGCGTCGACCGCTTCGGCTGCGGCGCTGACCCGGCGAGAGCCGGAGAAGAAGGAACGCAGGGCGGAGAAAGAGGATGAGGGGCCGGCTTGTGCGGCTTTGGCGATCTCCTGGACGCCGTTCTCAAGGGTCTGCTTGACCGCGGGCACGATCCCGCTTCCCGCGGTCCCTAGGGCGTATGGGGACCCAGGGGCCGTGGGCTGGACAGTCTGTTCCTTCGGAGCGACGACAGCCGCGGGAGCGACAACCTGGACCTTCTGCTGGACAGCCTGAGTGACCGGAGTCGCTTTCTGCGAGGCCGGGGCCACAGCCTGGACCGCGGAAGGGGGGGCGGCTTGGACCTGGACCTGGGGGAGATTCGTCGGCAGGGTGTTGACGCTGTTCAGGGACGGAGCGAGGGTATTTCCCAGGGAAGCGCTCCCCATGCCCATGGAGTTCCCGAGGCCAGGGACCACGGGCACGATCGGCGCTTGCGGGCCGGCTTGCACCGGCGCGGTCTGGATCACGCTCGCCAGGGCTTGGGTGGTCCCAGGCCCGGCGGAAAGGAGGATCAGAGAGAGCGCGAGCGCGCCGCTCAAGAGCTTCGTCCATATAGGCGTTCTGCTCATTTTTGCCTCGCTCTATAACTACATCCATATAGTAGCCGCATCCCGGCGGAGAAGGATGGGCCGAAGGGGAGCGAACCGCGCGGAAAGGGGCCCAGCAGGATTGGGACTGCGCAGCGAGGCTGGTCTGGGTCCTAGGACTTACACGAATTACATCAACCAGGAATATGCGCCCAAGGCCAGGTGCAGGACTGAAAGGACGGCTGTGGCGTAGGCCGCAGCCTTATGCGCCTTGAGCCCGAACCTGCGCATGTTGAGGCCAAGGACCACGGTGCACCCCAATGAGAGCAGGGCCAGGACGCCGAACCAAATGAAAACGGGACGACCGAAGAATTCGGGCAAGCTTATTTTCCCTTCTTTTTCTTGTCTTTTTTTATCCCCAAGAACTTCTCCGGGTCCTTTTCGAACGCCTTCTTGCACTCGGGGCTGCAGAACTTGAAGGTCTTGGCGGCTTTTTTAATCTCCTCGAGGCTCTTGCCCTCGACCGCCATCTTGCACACAGGGCAGAGCTTCTTGGGTTCAGCGGCGACCACACCCACCTTGGGCAAGTGCTCGAGCACCTTGCCGTCTATGTGGATGCGCTTGGGGGCTTTCTCCTTGAACGCCCGAGTCAGGTCCTGGCCGGCCGAGTGCTTCCCCATGTGGCCGCCGTTCTTCCACGCGTGGACATCGGTCATGTCGTAGACGATGCCGTCCACCGCCGCATAAGCCGGGCGTCCTTCCTTGCCGTCGAACTTCTTGAGCTCCTCGAGGGTGAAGGTCTTCCGCTCCCAAGCCTCGGGCTTCTTTTCCTCCGCGGATGCGAGTGGAGACAGCAGCATGGCCAGACCAAGGATCGAGAGTGCGTTCTTCATGGCTGGAGTCTAGCAGAATGTATAGGCCCTATGCTCCCGGGCTCTGCGTCCTCCGGCCCACTCCGCGCCCGGGTCGAATACCGCCGCGCTTTTGCCCCTTCGTTCCAACTCTAATCTCTGCATGTGCATTACACTTTCCTTAGATGGAGCGCCTACTCCGCCTGCTGGTGGCCGCCCAGTTCCTCTTGAGCGCTGCTGCGCCCGAGGCGTGGGCGAACACCATCCGCGCCGTGGCGCCCGCGGGCACTACTCCGCTTCCCGCGGTCCCCGGGGCATATGGGGCCCTGGGGACGGCGGCACCGCAGACCGATCTCAGCCTGAACATCAACCCCGCCCTCGGCGGGGTTTCGATTCCCAACCCTTTGGCTCTGCCGAGGCTCACGCCGAGCATCGTCACGCCCAGTCTATCGCGCACAGGGACGGCTTCGCCGCTGCAGGCAGTGACGAGCGTGACGCCTCTTCCCGTTCCAACAGCGCTCAAGCCCGTCGCCGCGCCGGCGGGGACCCCGGGACCCCAAGCGAAAGAGACCGTGCTGGAATCCGTCCGGGGTTTCTCTCGGGAACTCTCCCCGAAAGACGATCCCAAGGGCGACCAGGCCTCGGCGAGCCGGACCTACTTTGATGGGGGTGCGAAGTCCCGGGAAACGGCGGGTGGCATCGCGGAGGGCGTCCCGACGTCGCCAGCAGACCCGCGGAGCGGGTCGATGCCGACGTCGGGAGACCGCGATGACAGGACCCGCCGCGGCACGAAACTCGCCCCCGCCCGCACCCTGCCCAAGGCCGTGTTCCTGCTCGACGTGTTCGACACCCCGGCCTCGGACAAGACCGTGGAGTACATCGAGGGACTCCTGGCCAAGGGCGTGCACGTGGTGTTCATGACCTGGCGGCCGCACAAGGGACTCGGCTCGGCCGAGGAAGTCCTGTTGTCGAAGATCAAGCCCGATAAGGGCAACCCCATCATCGTGGCGAGCCACAACGGCGGAAGGATCGCGCCCCACGACGGATCCGCGGACCCGGCCCCCATCATCGCGGACGTGGGCGCGTTCTCCCCCGAGAACATCGGGGCCTTCCGCGCCATCAACAGGAAGGTCAACACCCGCAAGGAGCTCGGCGGTCTGGAAGAGATCGGCCTCCCCTCCATCCAGAACGCCATGACGTACATGGTCCGCCTCTCCCCTGACGCGAGCCCGGAGCTCAGGCCCACGCTCATCAAGGCCTACAACGAGATGCTGCGCCGCGCCAAGCTTCCGTTCCGCATGGAGGCGCACCCCAACGACGCGCGCCTGGCCCGCATGCACTCCATCCCCCTGCGCTTCTCCATCAACCGCGTGTTCGAAGCCCTGGACACGCGGTTCAAGAGGGAGGGCCTGGCAGAGGACATGTCCAAGTTCCTGATCCTGGCCGACCCCAAGAAGTCCCCGCGCTTCTCGCGCTCCTTCCCGGCCGCGGCGGAAATCCAGGTCGCGCGCAGCGCGGCCGAGGTCGAGGACGTGGTCGGCGCGGTCCTCGGCGAAAGACGGCTCAAGGACGTGTCCGTCAAGCTGTCCAAGCTGCGCCAATTCATCGAATACTGGGAGCCCTCGTCCGAGGAGCCGGACCGGGAGGACACCTTCGAGCTCTACACGAGCGGGGTGCTCTACACCCTCATGTCCTGGTTCTACGGGCAGGTGTTCCAGGGGCAGCACAAGCTCGCCACGCTCGGCCGCCTGGAGTCCATGCTCAGGAAGATGTGGAACGCGCCCATCGAGCACGGGGTGTACGTGAGCGAGTCTTTGGCCAAGCTCATGAAGACGCGGGCGTGGAAGAAGGCGAGCCCCGAGCACCTGCGGCGAGCGCTCGGCTTCGTGCGGGACTTCTACCGGCGCGAATTCGGGGACTACAAGGCCGCGGCGGACGACGTCATGAGGAATCTGCTGAGCCTGAGCAGCGATGAGAACAGCGTGGTGAGCCTCGACCTCAGGTCGTCGTCCACGGGAAAGGCCTACAACATCCGGACCCGCATCCCGCGCCTCATGAAGCGGGATACCCGGGACGGCCGCGTGCTGACCGCCTACGCCTACAGGCCGGGCAAGGCCGCGCCGGACGAGGGAGAGGAGATGTTCGCCAAGGTCCTGGCCATGGCCGTGCTCGTGGGGCACGGCTGGCGGGGCCCGTACTCCGGCTGGCGGCACGGCTCTTTGGACGGGCCGCGGCTCACGGCCATCCAGGTGCAGCTCGAGTACAGGTCCAGCCACCGCACCTGGGTGTTCTCGCCGGACTCGCTCCTGACCCGGGAGCCGGGCCAAGCCGCTTCGCAGAGCCCGGTGGCGCGCGAGATCGGCTCGGCCATCGAACGCATGGAGGCGGACCCGGACTTCCAGAAGCAGTACGCGGAGCAGGAGAAGGCCGCTGCAAAGAAAATCGTCGAGAAGGCGGGCCCCGTGGAGGTCCTCCGGCCGCAGGCCCGGCCCGGCGCGAAGCAGACCGCAGCCGAACCCTCGCGCGACCCCCTGGACCTCCGATTCGGCTCGTCGGCGGAATCGGACCTCCGGCGCTCCGCCATCACCTCCGCCATCCGCCTCGTCGAAGGCGCTGGAGAGGAGTGGTACTGGAACAAGCTCGACCCCGCCGTGCCGGTGCGCGTGCTCGCCGGCGAGAAGATGGTCTTCCTCACGCGGATCTCCGAAGTCGAGACCAAGGCCATCCGAGAGCTCGCTCGAGAGGACTTCGCGGAGCGCTACTCCGACGATGTCGTCAACGCGCGCAGGAGGGACGGGAGTTTCAGGCTCTCGATGCCCGCCCTGCGCGAGAAGCTGGTCCGGGAGCTCTCCTCGGGCCGGACCGGCGTGAACACGGCGTCGAAGGTGCGCGTCATCCGCTTCGCCCCTCCCGACGGCGAGAACGTCCGGCCGGCGCGACCGCGCGGGTCCATGGGCATCCCCGAACCGCTCGCCGCGCTGCACCGGTTCCTCCCGAAGCTCGTCCTCCTCGACCTGAAGCTCTTCGACGGGGGCATCCCCTACGAGCTCCAGCGGGATATGGCCAAGCTCATGAAGGCCGGGGTCGCCTTCGTACTGCTCTCGAAAGGACCCCAGGAGGGGCCCGGGTCTGTCCAGGAAGCGCTCGACAAGGGCCTGAGCCCGCAGGAGCTCAAGGACGCGGCCCGCTACAGGCTGTTCAGCCTCGCCGAAGACGGAAACGCGCTCTACAGGCTCGGGGCCGGGCCAGCCAAGCTTCTGGACGTCCGCCGCTTCTCCGCGCTGGACCTGGACGTGTTCAAGCAGGCCGCCATGGCCACGCGCATCGCCGTGGTACTCGAGTCGACTCCCCAGGGCGTCACGCTCCGGCCCAAGCAGAATATCGTGCCCGCGGAACTGGCCGCGAGCCTGGTGGACCAGCTCGACCGCTATGGCATGCGGCGGGGCTCTTACGCCTTCTCCTTCTCCACCGACGGAAGGAACACGGTGCTGCGCATCCGCCCCGCGACGCTCGCGCGCGCCATGCCCCGACTCCTCGCCTCCCTGCAGGAGCATGCGAGGCTCCACGTGAACATGAACGACGTCCTCGCGGTCAGCCGGGACCCCGCGATCCTCAAGGCCTCGCGAGGCGCGGCGCAAGTCTCGGCCTACGCGCGGACGGCCGTGGGCGCGGACCTGGCTGAGCTGGCTCTGGCCGCCATGCTCGGCCCTTACCGGGAGGACATGCCCGCCGACCTCGCGGCCTCGCCCTCCAGCCTCACCGGGTCCAGGAAGTCCGCGGAAGAAGAGCCCGGACGGCGCATGCAGATGATCGTGGGCACGGTGATCCACGCCGCGCTCGACTGGGCCGCGCTCCAGTACCGGAACAGCGGCAGCCTGCCGACCCTGGCGCAGACCCAGGCGCGGGCGCTCGAGATCTGGCGGCGCGAGGATACCGCCGCGGCCGCGCACCTGCTCGAGGGGCCGGGCGAGACCATGTCCGGCTATCTCGAGGCCATGGACAAGCGCCTCGCGTCCATGCACGCATCCCTGGCGGCGCTCCTGGCGGACTACCCCATCGTCATCGGCACCGAAGTCCCGAACCTGGCCGTGCTGGAGCGCTCCAAGGACGGCCCCTCCGCGCGCGACATCCTGCGCGGGATCTACGACCTGGTGGTGGCGCGGCAGACCTCGGAAGGGCTCGAGGTGCGGGTCGTGGACTACCGGACAGGTCAGGCGCCCTCCATCCAGAGCCTCTACAAGGACCTGCAGGTGCTCATCTACGACCTGCTGGCGCGCACGCTCTGGCGCGTTCTCCCCCTGCCGTACAGCGCCGCCGGCGCGCTCAAGAAGGTCGCATCCATCGGCGTCTCTCTCATCTACCCGAACGGGACCTACTCTCCGGTGCTGGACGAGGAGGGCCGCGCGGACTTCGAGAAGGAGCTGCGCCGCCTCATGGACCGCCTGCGCGACGCCAAGAAGAGTTTGTAGAATCCCGCTCATGGAATCCCTCTCCAGCCTGCTCGCGCGGGAATTCCTCGGCAACAGCGTCCGGGGCTACCTGGTGGCCGGGATCACGCTCCTCCTGCTCCTGTTCGGAGCGAAGTTCCTGCGCTGGTTCCTCACGGTCAACCTGGAGAAGCTCACCAAGCGCACGGCCACGGACTTCGATGACTTCATCGTTTCGCTGCTCGGTACGATACGCACGCACGAGCTCGCGCTCCTGGCCCTGTTCATCGCCGTCCGCCATCTGGCGGTGAGCCCGGCCATCTTCAATATCCTGCACATCGCCCTGGTCCTGGCCATGAGCTGGCGCGGGGCCGCGGTCCTGCGGGCCCTCTTGGGCTACGGCTTGCGGCGGGCTTGCGACCGCGCCGGGCTCGCGGACGCCAACGCGTCTTCGGCGGCCAAGAACCTGGAGCTCGTGTTGAGCGGGGCGATCTGGGTCGGCGCCGTGCTCTTCATCCTGGACAACCTCGGAGTCAACATCACGGCGGCCGTGGCCGGGCTGGGCATCGGCGGCGTGGCCGTGGCCCTGGCCGCGCAGCACATCCTCGGGGACCTCTTCTCCTCCTTCGTCATCTTCATCGACAAACCCTTCAAGGTCGGCGACTTCATCACGGTCGGGGACCTGGCGGGCCCGGTGGAGCACATCGGCATCAAGACCACGCGGGTGCGCGCGCTCTCCGGCGAGATGCTCATCTTCTCCAACTCGGACCTGACCTCGGCCCGCATCCGCAACTACGAGCTCATGCGGGAGCGTCGCGTGCTCACGGGGTTCAGCCTGGACCTCGCCACTCCCGTGGAAAAGGCTGCGGTGGTCCCGGACATAGTGAAGGATGCGGTGAAGGCGGTGCAGGGCGTGCGCTTCGACCGTGCGCACCTCAAGGGCTTCGGGCCCGCGGGCCTGGAGTTCGAGTTCGTCTACTACGTGCTCTCCGCCGACTACGTAAAATTCATGAACGCGCAGGAAAACATCGATCTGGGGCTCCTGCGGCGGCTCGAAGCGTCCGGTCTGCACCTGGCCTATCCGGCCCAGACCGTGCATCTCCTCCCAAAATAGGTCAGTCCAGGGTCTTCCAGGTCCGCTCTTCGAGGACGTAGAACCTGCGAGCGAAAGGCGGGAGACTGGTGTACATCAGCTGGTGGGAATCCGCCGCGGCCGTGTACGTGAACCTTCCGTTGCGTCCGGGCACGAGCTTGGCCCTGGGGACCCGGTGGATGAACTCGGGTACCAGCGCTTCAAGGCTGTCCGGGAACCGACCGTACTTGGCCTTGTAATCGTTGCACTTGGTGATGAGCCGTACCGCCTGCGAGCGCGCGTGCGCGTTGTTGAGCAGGTTGGCGGCCAGGATGAGCACCGCCATGAGCGTGTAGATGCCCGCGCGCTGGAGCCTGTTCTTCCGGATGTCCGGCTCCCTGACCGCGAGAAAGGCCCTGGGGAGCCGGTAGAAGAACACGGAAAGCAGGGTGAAGACCGCGATGCTGCCCTGGTTGAGGACGAAGGCGTCGAGATAGAAGAGTGCCGCGGCGATAAGCCAGGCGCGCCTGAGGCTCTTCACGGATAAGATTCTACCGCATTGTGCCGCGCGAACAAAGTTCGCGCGGCACATGACGGATCTGCAGCGAACTCCGTTCGCCGTGTATTCTGGAAATGTCGTAACATAGGGACGCCATGAAAGAGGACCGGGTCCTGCGCTACTTCCTGGAAGCCGGTGCGCTCAAGCGGACCAAGCGCACGGGCTGGTGGTGTTCCGGCATCAAAGACCCGGAAAGCGTGGCCGAGCACGCGTTCCGCATGTCGCTTCTGGCGGCTTACATCGCGTCCGAGGAAGGCGCCGACCCCATGCGCGCGAGCCTCATGGGCCTTTTCCACGACATTCCGGAAGCCCGCGTGTCGGACGCCCACGCGGTGGTCAAACGCTACTGGAAGGGGCACTCCGCAGACGAACGGCGCGCCCGCGATGAACAGAACGCCTCGCTCCCGCGCGGCGCCTTCCAGCGGCTCGCGCAAGGGCTGGGCCGGGATTGGGACGCGGAATCGAGCCCGGAAGCCCTGGCCGCACGGGATGCGGACTATCTGGAGTGCGCGATCCAAGCCCTGGAGTACCTCTGGCAGCAGCGCACGGTGGCGCGCGAGTGGCTCCTCTCCAACCAGCGACGCCTGAAGACGCGCGCGGGCAAGAAGCTGGGGATGCGCCTTAAGCGGATCTTCGAGTCCGGCCGCTGGGAGGACTTCCAGATCTGGTGGAAAGACATCTACCGCCGCTGAGGACGGAAGATCGCTGGAAGACGGTCCTCGCCTGGTCCGGCCTGGCCTGGTTCTCCCTCGTCCTCGCCGTCCACACCTGGCGCCACGCGGACTGGAGCCCCATCGATCCCATCCGGTTCTCCCATCTCCTCGCGCGCGAGCTCACGCTGGGCCCCTGGCTCGGCCGGTTCTGGGTCGGGCACCTGTTCAAGACCGCGGCCTGCGGTCTGGTGTTCCTCGGACTCTGGCGGCTCGGGCTTCGGGTCCTGCGCCGGATCGGCTGCGCTGAGCCGGGCGCCCTGACTCACGCCTGCGGCTTGGGACTGGGACTCGGCCTCTGGGCTTATCTCGGCTTCACCCTGGCGGCCTGCGGCCTTGCCAAGCCCGCCCTGCTCAACACCCTGACGGCCTTCCTGGGGCTTTGGGGGCTCTCCAGCCTGCCGGAGCTGGCCAAAGGCCTGCGCGGGGCGACGGCTTTCAAGCCTGACCTCTTCGAGACGGCCTCCATCGTCTGCCTCGCTGCCTGCCTCCTGTTCTTTTACCTGGGCAGCACGAACCCCGAGATCTTCTACGACGCCCTGGTCTACCACCTGGCCATCCCGCAGGAGTATCTGCACGCCGGCGGACTCGCCCGGCTCCCGTTCAACCACTACTCCGGCCTGCCCTTGCTCGTCTCCATGCTGCACCTCTGGTCTTTGGCCGCGGGCGGGATGTACGGGGCCAAGCTCCTCAACTTCGGGCTGACGGCGGCCCTGCTGTGGGCGGTCTACGCCGCGGGCAAGGAGCTCCAGGGCAGGAGGACGGGGCTGCTCGCCGCGGCCCTCTTGGCGGGCTGTCCGCTCGTGCTCTACATGCCCTGGTTCTCCAACGCGGATGGCGGGGCCGCGCTCTTCCATGCGTTGTGCCTGGTCTCGTTCTGGCGCTGGTCGCGGGATCGGACGGCCGGGATGCGGCACCTGCTCCTGGCCGGGCTCTTCGGCGGCTTCGGCGCCGCGTCCAAGTACACGGCCGCGTTCGGCCTGGCCATCCTCTGCTTCGCCGCGCTCGCCCTCTCCTGGCGGGACAAGAAGGCGGCGTTCCTCTTCGGCGCGATGGCCCTGCTGCCGCTCCTGCCGTGGTGGATGAAGAGCGCCGCCCAGTTCAAGGACCCCTTCTACCCTTACATGGCTTCCGAGTTCAACGTGAAGGAAGCCCACCTCCAAGGCCTGGAGGACTGGAAGATGGAGACCCGGGACAATACTCCGGGCCTTTCCCCCTTCCGCCACGCGGCCAAGCTGTGGTTCGACGCAACGGCCGGGTTCAAGGCTTCCGCCTACAACTACGCGGGGCCCGTGCTCCTGGGCCTGCTCCCCCTGGTCTGGGCGGCCTGGTCGCTCCCCTGGGCGCGCTGGGCCCTGCTCTACTCCGGCGCCGCCGTCTTCACCGGCTTGTGCGCGACGTACATCACGCGCCTGCTCCTCATGCACTATCTGCCGGGGATACTGGTCCTGGCCTGCGCCTTGCCTTTCGCCATGGAACAGAAGGCCCGGACGCGGGCCGCCGTATTCCTTCTGCTGGCCGCGACCGCGCTCAATCTCTACTGGGTCTCGAGCATCTTCCTGCTCTCCTCCATGCGCGGGCTCTCCGTGGCCACCGGCCGATATACGCCGGGGGACTATCTGATAGAGCCGCGCAACTTCTACCCCCACCCCACGTTCGGAGCCTACGAGCATCTCGCGAGATTGGGCCTGCCCAAAGACGCCAAGGTCCTGATCGTTGGAGAAAGCCGCGCCTTCTACTGCCCTGCCCCGGCGCTCGTCAGCGCCCCGCACGACGCCCCGGTGCTCTTCTCGTGGGCTCACGAGGCCAAGACCCCGGAGGAACTCCTGGCCAAGCTCGACTCGCTGGGGGTGCGGGCCGTGGTCTACAACCCGCGCGCCGAACGCAAGACCATCCTGCCCGGCTACCACACCGAGGGCGGCACGCGGCTCATCGTCTCCATGCTGGACCGCTTCTTCCCGCTCGTCTATGAGGACAAATACACGCGGGCGTATCTGAGGAAGCCGTAGTCCTCATCCGGGGACTAGGACATTTAGTTTAATATCCATCATGGCACAGACCGATTCCTCCGCGACGGCCCAGACGGACCCCCCCTCGCTCAAGGGCAGGACCCTCCTGGTCATCGGCTCGGGCAACACGCGCAAGCGATTCATCTTCCAGGCCCTGAAGTCCATGGGGCTGCGCATCGTCCTGCTCAACCGGGAGAACAACTGGGCGAGCCGCTACGCGGACCACCTTATCGAAGCCAACAGCTTCGACCACGCGGAGTGCATCGAGAAGGTCGAGGAGTTCCTCAAGGCCGGGAAGATCGACGGCGCCATCACGTTCTGGGAGGACGACATCCCTCTCTGCGCGGCCCTGTGCGCGAAGTTCGGCTGGATCGGCCACCCAATGGAGGCCGCGCTCAACGCGCGCAACAAACTCCGGACCCGCAAGGCTCTGGAGGCGGCCGGCCTCTCGAAGTTCTCGGCCCCCTACGCCCAGATCAAGAACGTCAAAGACCTCACCCGGGAGACGGGCAAGATCGCCTTCCCCTGCGTGCTCAAGCCGGCCTGGGGCGCATCCTCGCAATTCGTGGTCCTGCTCGAGGACCTCGGCGAGGCGAAGAACGCCTTCGAGTACATCCAGGCGAACATGACGGCGAACTTCGACCCCATCTACCTCTATGGGACGGAGATCCTGCTCGAGGGGTTCCTGCCCGGCGCGGAGATCGACCTCGAACTCCTGGTCCAGGACGGCCAGATCCGGTTCCACACCTTCACGGACAACTTCCCCACGGCCGCCCCGTTCTTCGTGGAGACCGGCGACGCCATGCCCTCGCGGCACGAGGCCGCGGACCTGGCCCAGGTCCTGGAGATGGCGCGCCAGATCGTCCCGGCCCTGGGCCTGACCAACGGCGCCCTGCACCTGGAGGCCAAGATCGGCGCGGACGGGCCCAGGCTCATCGAGGTCAACGCCCGCATGGGCGGCGATTATCTGCAGGACTGGGTGAGGGAGGTCTGGGGCGTGGACCTCATCGAGGAGGCGGCCCGCATCGCCCTGGGCATCCCCATCGAGACCCGCACCCCCGGGGAGCCCAAGGCCCACCTGGTCGGCCGCTACCTCGTCCCGTCGAACTCGGGAGTCATCACGGGACTGGTGGCCCCCACGGAGAAGCCGGACCCCGCCAAGGTGCACGACATCACGTTCCTGAAGGAGCCCGGCGACCCGGTGCTCGTCCCGCCGGAGGGCTTCGACGCCATGGGCTGGGTCGTGGGCCGGGGGAACACCTACGCCGAGGCCGAGCTCAACCTCGACGCGATGATGAAGGACGTCCACGTCGCCATCGCGAGCTTCGACTCGACATCCTCCATCGGCAAGACCCGCCGCCGCAACCGGTTCAACGCGGCCCAGGTGGCCCGCCGCCGCATCCTGCAGTCCGCGCGCATGGAGCGCATCCGCGGGGTGGACCTGGCGGCGCGCAAATCCCTGCACGTGGGGATCCTGTGCAACCGCTACGAGGAGACCCGCCTGGGCGCGGCCGCGGAGCGCGAGGCGGTCGTGCACTCGGACCTGACCTCCGTGGGCTTGAACGTGCAGAAAGCGCTCGAGGCCAAGGGCCACAAGGCCACGTTCTTCGACATGAACGAGACCCCGCTCCCCTTCGAGAAGATCGGGGAAGCCAACGTGGACCTGATCTTCAACGTGTGCGAGCGCGTCAACAACTCGAGCCTCCTGGAGCCCCACGCGGCCGCCATTCTCGACTGCCTCGGCATCCCATACTCGGGCTCGAACCCGCTCACCCTGGCCCTGTGCATCGACAAGATCAAGACCAAACACCTGCTCGAGAACCGGGGGCTGCCGACCCCGCGCTACGACTACATCTTCGCCAAGGACGACGAAGTCCGCGACGACCTGCGCTTCCCCCTCATCGTCAAGCCGGCCAACACGGACAATTCCATCGGCATCTCGAACAAATCCGTGGTCACCAGCCCCCGAGAGCTCAAGGCCCGCGTCCAGCACGTGCTGGAGAAGTACAACCGCCCCGTGCTCATCGAGGAGTACATCGAGGGCGACGAGCTCGACGTGACCATTATGGGCAACGAGGACCGGGTCAAGGTGCTGCCCCTCTCGCGCTCCATATTCGACGACATGCCCGCCGGGGTCTGGCACATCTACCCCTTCCAGGCCAAATGGTCGGACAGCGAGGTCTACAAGAAGATCAAGACCGAGCGGCCGGCCAAGTACTCGCAGAAGCTGACCCAGCTGATCAGCGAGATCTGCCTCGACGCCTACAACCTCTTCGACTGCCACGACTACGCCCGCATCGAAGTCCGGGTGGATAAGCTCGGCAACCCGTTCATCCTGGAGATCAACCCGAACCCGTCCATCAACCAGGGAGACTGCGTGCCCGCCTGCGCCGAGATGATCGGGCTGAGCTACGAGGACTTCATCGAGGAGATCCTGCGCGAGGTCATCCTGCGCTACCGCGCGCGGCCGCCCTACTACCATCTGCAGAGTTCGATGGTATCCGTGTAGAGAGCCGCTGGCAGGCCTCTCCAAATATCTTCCCTTGAAATAGGCATCCCCGGCACTTCCGTTCCGAAAGCACCGGGGATGCCTTTACAGACGACTACCGCTGTATGGTGTTGCCCTTTCCTTTATAGACCCAGCTCGGCAGGGTGAACCGGCTGCCCGCCCGGCGGAAGGACCAGGACTCCAGATAGAAGGTCCCTGACCCGGAGGCCGGGATGTCCACGCCCATGCCCGCTCCCACGGTCACGCGGATGGGGCTGGCTTCCGTGGACTCGAACACCTTGGGGTCGCGGCGCCACCAGGACCCGTCGTCCTTGCGGATGACGGCCGTGATCTCGATGTCCTCGTCCTTGTACTGCTCGGCCCACTTGTCGCTGACCTCGAGCCTGAGGCCCGCGCCGGTCGAGACCAGTCTCGCGTCCACGGCCGCGGGATCCGGCTGAGTGAGCCGCTTCTGCAGCGGCTTCATGGCCACCTGCACGGTGTCCTGGTCCCTGTCCTCGTAGGAATACGACACCTGGTAGCGGTACGCCCCGTCCGAGGACTCGAGCGCGAGCTTGGACCCCGTCAGGGAGAACGTGAAGCTCTCCTTTTCCCAGGGCATGAGCGGGTTCGTGTCGCGGTCCAGGAACTCCACGACCAGCCGCCTGGACTCTCCGCCGACGCGCGTCTCGGACACGGCGTAGAACATCCTGTCCTCCTTGGGCTCGTGATAAAACTCCATGACGCGGCGGTACTTGCCGCTGTCGAGCTTCAGGATGTAGACATTCCCGCGGTCCTCGGGCGTGGTAACCACGCGTCCCTCGCCGGTCTTGTAATCCGTGTTCCCGAGCCAATAGCCGACGTAGCGCATCCCGTACGTGGACCAGGTCCTCTCGGCGTCCTGCAGCCTGGCGTTGTCCCTGGGGAGGGGGCCGCCCGGATACATGGGCTGCGGCAGCGGCCTTTGCCCCGGAGGGGGAGGAAGAGGCTTGCCGCCCTGATTCCCTCCCTGGCCCGGAGGCGGAGGGAGCGGCTTGCCTTCCTCGGGCTTCTTCCCAGGAGGAGGCGGAAGGGGCTTGCCCGTCTCCTGCTTTCCGGCCGGAGGCGGCTGCAGCCTTCCGCCCTCCTGCTTCCCCGGAGGCGGGGGCAAGGCGGCGAGGGCGTCGCGCATGGCATAAACCGCGCCCGCGCCTTTCTTGCCGTTCCCATCGAACGCGGCGGACGCGAGGAGCGGATTCTGCAGCTTGCTCGAAAGCCCCGCCACCCGGGCCTGGGCCCTCCGGCTCTGCATGAGCTTGGCCTGAGGGTCGCTGTTCTGCGGCGCCTCCTCGAACCTCGGAACAGAGAGGGGCGTTTCTCTCCCTTCCGGCGAAACGACGCGCACCCGCACATAGGACCGCGGCACCTTGCGGAACTCGAAGGGCTGGGTCATGACCGAAGGAAGCTCCGCGCCTCCGGAGGGCTTATTCTCCTTGTAGCGCACCAGAAGCTCGCCTCGCGCCGCGGGGGAAGGAAGGAACTCCACCGCCACCGAGTACCCGCCGGTCGGTCTCTCGCCCAGGAACACGGCCACGACCATCTCCTTCTTGAAGTCCACCTCCGGGACAGGCTGGCTGTCCCCGAAGGGCTTGGCGTGCTCCTTCCAGAGCCGCTGCCAGGCCGCGGGGTCCGTCACCACCACGGCCCGGGTCTCCCGCACCCCGCTCAAGGGGCCGGCGAGGCGGGACCACTCCTCGGCTCCGACGGGAACCGAGAACGTCAAAAACGCCGCGATCAATAGGCTCTTCATTCTTCACCGCCTTCCCGAATCGTTCATCCAGGACTTCTCGCTCCCGACGAACGTGTCGAAGTACTGGCTCATCTCCTGATACTGCTGATAGGAGACGCGTCCCTTGTAGTAGAGCTCGCGCAGGGAAAGCTTGGCCTGCGGGTCGGTGTTCGAGTCGTCGCGCCCCTTCAGGAAGCGGAAGAACGCCGAGTCGCGCACGTCGGACCCGTAGCGGTAAGCGTTCTCCACGGCCTCTTTCCATGAGCCGTAGTAGCGCTGCATGGCGTAGGCTTCGCCGGTCCACTGGTCTCGGGACGTGTCCCACCAATAGCCCTTGCGGCTGAGCCCGCTTCCCGTGAGTTCCGCGTAGGTCCGGGCCATGTTGCTGTAGGCCAGGTAGCCCCGCTCCGCCGACGCTGGGAACGCGTCGAAGTAGAGGTCCGACATCTCGCGCGCCACGTAGGAGGCAACGACCTCCAAGGACTGCTTTTCCAGGAGGTTCCGCGTGAGGTAGATGACGGGCTTGCCGTTCTGGCGCGAGAGCCGGGCGTCGTACGCGGCGTTCCTGTCGTCGTCCACAAGGATGCGCAGATCCTTGTGGTTCTCGTACACGTACTTGTAGATGTCGAGCCCGATGGAGGAGTCCGCCAGCCGCTTGAGCGCGCCGTTGATGCGCTTGTCCTCGCTCCAGGTCGGCGGCCGGAACGCGAGCATGTCCGCGAACTCTCCGACGGAAAGCTGCCCAAGGCCGTCGAAGATGCGGCCGCTCTGCGCGTGAGCGGATTCCATGCCCATGTTCTGCAGGGCCTGGGGAGAAGCGGCTTCCTTGCTTTCCTTATTATTGAGGAGCGGCTGAGCAGCGGCGTTCTCCTTCTGCTTAGCGACAGGCTTGAGCCCGGGCGGAGCCGGAAGAACGGCCGCTCCGGTCTGCGCCGGAACCGCACGGCTCATGGAGGGAAGCGCCGTGGGACTGGCCAAGGCGCCCATGTTCGGCAGCGCCGGGGTCAGGCTGGGGAGCAGGGTCGGGGCTCCCAGGCCGGAGAAAGACGAGGGCATGTTCAGGCCGAGCGGAGCGACCTGCAGGGGGACGGTGACTATCGGCATGACGCCAATAGCCCCTGCTTGCGCAACGACTCCCTGGGCGAACGCCGGCCGCCAGGACGCCGTCACCGCGATCCATAGGAAGATTGTTTTTCGCATACGCCAACGATAAGAAACCCGGCCGACACACCGCCTGGGCCGAACGGCGCATTGTTGGACAATCGTTCGCCCCGTGAGAAAAGAGGACCTTCGGGAAGCGTGGACCCAAGCGGGGGGCCCACGCGCGCTTGACTGGCGTTCCAACGCCTGTTATGATTTTTCCCCATGGCCCTCATCCTGATAGCGGACGACACCCCGGAGATCGTCACCATGCTGCACGACATGCTGGCGATGCGCGGACACCAGGTGGCCGTCGCCAACGACGGGGTCGAGATGATCGAGAAGGCCAAGACGCTCCGGCCGCAGCTCATCGTGGCGGACATCATGATGCCGGGCGCCTATGGGTCGGCCGCGTACAGATCCCTGCAGGACGACCCGTACGCCAAGAACATCCCGGTCGTGTTCCTAACGGCCCTTTCGCCGGAGCAGGCCAAGGGCGTCGTGCCGGACTCCCCTAGGGTGCGCATCCTGCATAAGCCTTTGGACATGACGGCCCTGTTCCAGGCGCTCACCGAACTGCTTTCCCCCGCCTGATCCGCCCCCAGCGAACCTGGGCTTTTTTCTGCTACACTTTCTAAAATATCATGATTCGCGTCGCCTGTCTTCTCCTGGCCGCCCTCCTCGCCCTTGGCGCGGAGGCGCGCTCGCAGCAGCGGGGCCTGGAGGATCTCCTCTCCTACGATCTGGCTGAACTGATGAACGTGGAGGTGGTCTCCCCGTCCAAGACGCCGGAGCCGGTGAGCCAGGCCCCGGCCACGGTGCGCGTGATCACGGCCGAACAGATCAAGGAGCGGGGGTATCAGACCCTGGAAGAGGCGCTCGCCGACCTGCCCGGCTTCCAGTTCCGGGACATCTCCGGCTTCAACAGCTACTCCTTCATGCGGGGCCTGCCCAACCAGAACAACCTGCTCCTCCTTCTGGTGGACGGGGTGCAGATCAACGAGCTTGCCTCGGGCGGCTTCTACGGCGGGGGCCAGCACAACCTCGCCAACGTCAAACGCATCGAGGTCGTCTACGGTCCGGCCTCGGCTCTCTACGGCACCAACGCGATCTCGGGCCTCATCAACATCATCACCAACGATCCCAGGGACAGTCAGGGCGCGCGGGGCGGCCTTTCGGCCGGAAGCTTCGGGACGCGCACCGCGGACTTCAGCTACGGCTTCCACGACAAGACGCGCGATTGCGGCGTGAGCATGGCCGGCATGCTCCGGCGGACGGACAAGGCGGACTTGAGCGGCGACAGGGGGGACGGCAACTGGTCGCCGGGCATGGAGAACTTCGAGGAAGACCAGTCCTTCGACGGCAAGCTGCTCTACAAGGCCCTGACCCTCGGTGTCGTATATCAGGACAAGCAGGCCTCCCGGACCACGAACGAAAAGACGATCGGAGACGTGTTCCAGGATTTCGGGACGCGCTGGCACATACGCTTCGTCAACACCTACTTGAAGCATCTTTACGATAAGGACCCGGGCTGGTCCCTGGAGTCGCGGGTCTACTACCGGAACGCCACCGTTATGGACGACACCATCTCCAGCATCAAGACCACCGTGAACGCCACCGGCGGCCAGAGGGGTCAGTACAGACCCAATGATCTGTTCGGCGCGGAGGGCCTGCTGCGGCTCAAGCCCGTCAAAAGCCTGGACCTGGCCGTGGGAGCGGTGGCGGAGCGGGAGAAGCTGTCTAAGGACTTCTCCACCACCTACAGCGGCGACCCCTTGCTGCGGCCTCCGACCCCCGGCCCGCCCGCCATGACGGCCGATGAACTCGTAAGCCTCTACACCCAGGCCCGCTACGAGATGTTCCCGGGACTCCACGCCACCGGAGGAGTCCGGTACGACTACAGCAGCAGCTACGGCCACGTGCCCACCCCTCGCGGCGGCATCGTCTACGATAGGCGCGAGCTCACGCTCAAACTGCTCTACGCCGAGGCTTTCCGGGCTCCCAAGCCTTGGGATCTGAGCTTCGGGTCCGGGAACCCGAACCTCGCTCCGGAGAAGATGCGTTCCGTGGAGCTCTCCGGGACATACGCGCTGACCAGCCGTCTTCTCTCCGGGCTGTCCTTCTACCGGAACAAAGTGGACAAGCTTCTCACCTCCCAGGCCGATCGATGGATCAACACCGGCAGCATCGAGACCCGCGGGGCTGAAGCCGAGATCGAATTCGTCCAGGGGCCGGTGAAGGCCTACGCCAACTATACCTTCACGGATTCGGTGGATGAGAACGAGCTCCGCGTGGCCGAGATCGCCCGCAACAGCGCTGCCGGAGGCGCGCTGTTCGCCTTCACCCGGAAGGTGAAGCTGGACCTGCGGGCGCGCTACCTCGGCGGAAGGAAGAACACGAAGACCATCGCGGTCACGGGAAGCGATCGCGTCGGAGGGGCCGTGGTGGCGGACGCGACGCTATCCTTCCTGGACATCCGGGGCCTCGACATCCAGCTCATGGCGAAAAACCTCCTCGATGAGCGGTATTACCACACCTCGAACCGCCCCCCCGACCGCTACCGCCAGCCGTCGAGGCAGCTGCTCCTGCGGATAGGATACGCTTTTGGACTCCAAGAGAAGCCTTAGGAAAGCGAGGCTGTTTGGAGCGTTGTCGATGCTCCTCGCGCTCCAATCCATTCCCTGCGGGAGCGCCGAGGAGGGCCCCAGCCTCGAGGACAAGGTAAAGACCGCATTCCTCTACAAGTTCACGAAATACATCCGTTGGCCGGAAGGCGGACCGGCGGACGATTTCAGGATCGCCGTGATCGGCGAGAGCGGCATCCTCGGACCCCTGCGGGAACTGGCGCGGGAAAGGCTGGCGGACGGCAGAAAGATCCGGGTGGAGCGGCTTCGGAACGTCGACGAAATCGGCCCCTGCCATATCCTCTTCATCGCCTCGACCGAACGGGAGCGGCTCCGGGAGATACTGAAGAAGGCGGAGCCCAAGGGCGTGCTGACCGTAGGAGACGGCAAGGGCTTCGCCGCCGAGGGAGTGGTCGTCAATTTCGTGATCGTGGACGGCCGGGTGCGTTTCGAGATCAGCCGGCGCGCCGCCGGCCGAAGCGGGCTGGAGATCAGCTCGCAGCTTTTGAAGCTGGCGATACTCGTGAAGGAGTAAGGAGGCTCGCGGGATGTTCCGCATCAGGGACCTGCACATCAAGCACAAGCTCATCGCCATACAGCTGACGACCGCGTGCATCGTACTCCTGTTCTTCGGCCTGTTCGCCTTCCTGAACGATCTGCGGACGTTCCGGAACTCCGTCGTCAGCCAGCTGACCTCCACCGCGAACCTCATCGGCGGCAACTCCGTCTCCGCCTTGGATTTCGCCGACTCCGCGGCCGCCGAAAAAGTCCTTTCCTCCCTGGATGCCGAACCGGACATCGTCGGCGCCCGCATCTACGACGCGCTGGGGCGCGTCTTCGCGACCTACCCCCGGTCGGGCTTCCCGGATCCCGGGGCGGCGCTGCCGGAAGGGGAAGCCCCCGAGTTCTCCGGCGGGCGGGTATTGATCTCGCGGAAGATCGCCCTGGGGGGCGAGACCCTCGGGAGCCTCCTGCTCATCTCCGACATGAAGCGGTACCGCCGAGCCGTCGCGCAGAACGCCGTGCTGGCCCTGTCCCTGCTGCTCGTGGGCGTCGTCGCAGCCTTCCTCTTGTCTATGCTGACGCAGAAGGCCATCTCGGAGCCGATCCTCAGGCTGGTGGATGCGGCCAAGGGGATCTCCGAGACGGGAAAATATTCGTTTCGCGTCGAAAAGCAGGGCTCCGATGAGATCGGGATGCTGTGCGAGACGTTCAACGACATGATCGCCCAGGTCGAGAAACGGGAGGCCTCCCTGCAGGAGGCCCACGCGGTCCTGGAGGAGCGCGTCAAGGAGCGCACCGCCCAGCTGGCCGTGGCCAAGGAAGCGGCGGAGTCGGCGGACCGGCTCAAGTCGGCGTTCTTGGCCACCATGTCCCACGAGCTGCGCACGCCCCTGAACTCCATCATCGGCTTCACCGGGATACTGCTGCAGGAGCTCCCGGGCCCCCTGAACGAAGAGCAAAAGAAGCAGTTGGGCATGTCGAAAGGCAGCGCGGAACACCTGCTCGAGCTGATCAACGACGTGCTGGATATCTCGAAGATCGAGGCCGGACAGCTGCAGGTCGTCGTCGAGCCGTTCGACCTGCGCGCGGCGGTCCAGAAGACGATCCTCGCGGCCCGGCCGCTGGCCGACAAGAAGGGGCTCGCGTTGGAGGCGGACATCGCGCCCGAGGTCGGGACGATCGCGGGGGATCGACGGCGCGTGGAGCAGGTCCTGCTCAATCTCCTGAGCAACGCCATCAAGTTCACCGACCGGGGACGCGTCCGCACCGAGTGCTCCCTGCGGGCCGGTCAGGTATCGATCCGCGTCACGGACACCGGCATCGGCATGCGCAAGGAGGATATGGCAGATCTGTTCAAACCGTTCCGGCAGATCGACGCGGGCATCTCCCGGCAGTACGAGGGGACCGGACTGGGGCTCTCGATCTGCAAGAAGCTCGTGGAATTGATGGACGGCTCCATCCGGGCGGAAAGCGCGTTGGGCGCGGGCAGCACCTTCAGCGTCGCATTCCCGGCCGACAGGAAGGCTTCATGAAAGCGAAGATCCTCTACGTCGAGGACAACCCTCAGAATTTCTATCTCGTCCAATACCTCCTGACCGCGAGGGGCCACGAGGTGCTCGGGGCGCGGGACGGAAGGGACGGCCTCGAGTTGGCCGCCCGCTCCAAGCCGGACCTCATCCTCTTGGACATCCAGCTTCCGGTCATGGACGGCTACGCCGTGGCGCGGGCGTTCCGGGAAAACCCCGGGCTGGCCGAGGTTCCCATCGTCGCCTTGACCTCTTACGCCATGCCCGGGGACCGGCAAAAGGCGCTGCAGGCCGGATGCGACGGCTACATCGAGAAGCCCATCGACCCGGCGTCTTTCGCGGCGCAGATCGAGGGGTATCTCTCGCAAGGCGGCTCCCAGGGAGGCAAGGCATGACACGGATCCTGGTCGTCGACGACAACTGTCAGAACCGCTACATGCTGGAGGCGGGGTTGAAGGGGATCGGCTATGAGGTGACGTCGGCCGAGAACGGCGCGGCGGCTCTCGCCCTGGCGCGAAAAGAGCCTCCGGACCTCGCCATCTCCGATATCCTCATGCCGGTCATGGACGGGTACGAGCTGTGCCGGCAGTGGAAAGCCGACGACCGGCTCAAAGAGATCCCCTTCATCTTCTACACGGCCACCTACACCGACCCCAGGGACGAGCGGTTCGGCCTTCGCCTTGGAGCCGACCGATACATCATCAAACCGGCGGAGATCGGAGTGCTCCAGGGGGCGGTGCGCGACGTCTTGGAGGAAAAGCGCCGGCGGGGAGGCTCCCCCTCCTCGACACCCCCGCAGAAGGAGGAAGAGACGCTGCGGGAGTACAACGAGGTCGTGGCCAGGAAACTGCAGCGGAAAGTGACGCAGCTTGAGGAGAGCGAGGCCCGTTTCCGTTCGTTGGTCGAGGGAGCCCCCGAAGCCATCTTCGTCCAAGGCGGCGGCCGGTTCCTCTACCTCAACCCGGCCATGGTCAGGCTGATGGGGGCCCGCGGCCCCGAGGAGCTGGTCGCGCCGGAAGAGCACGCGGTCATCCGCTCCCGACCGGAAGGCGGGCCGCCGACGTCTCCGATGGAGCAGGAGTACCTGCGGTGCGACGGCTCTCGGATCTTGGTCGAGACCACGGCCGTGCCGCTGCGCTACGCGGGCATCGCCGCCCAGCTCGTGTTCGTCCGGGATATCACCGAACGCAAACGCATGGAAGCGGAGCTGCTTCAGGCCCAGAAGATGGAGTCCGTGGGCCGCCTGGCCGGGGGCTTGGCGCACGACTTCAACAACCTGCTGACCGCCATCCAGGTCTCCGCCGATTTCGTCATGAAGGGGCTTCCCGAGGACGATCCCAATCTCGAATATCTCAAAGAGATCCTCGCGGCGGGGGACCGGGCCGCCTCCCTCACCCGGCAGCTCCTGGCCTTCAGCCGGAAGCAGCTCCTTCGCCCCATGCCGCTCGACCTCAACGAGATCGTGACATCCACGGCCGCGATGCTCAAGCGTCTCCTCGGCGAGGACGTCAAGCTGGAGACCCGGCTCGCTCGGGAGGCGTGCGCCGTCAAGGTGGATGTCGGGCAGATCGACAACGTCTTGATGAATCTCGCGGTCAACGCCCGCGACGCTATGCCCAAGGGCGGGTCCCTCACGATCTCGACCGAGGTCGCGGTCATGCCGGACGCGTTCTTCAAGGACAAGCCGGTGCTCAAGCCGGGGCCCCTCGTCGTCCTGAGCGTTTCGGACACGGGCTGCGGCATGACCGATGAGGTCAGAGCCCACGCCTTCGAACCGTTCTTCACCACCAAGGAGACGGGGAAAGGCACGGGCCTGGGCCTGGCGACGGTCTATGGCGCCATCCGGCAGAGCGGCGGAGCGATCGAGCTCGACAGCGCGCCGGGCCGCGGCACGACCTTTCGGATGTACTTCCCGAAGACGGACGCCGCGCCGAAGCCGAAGCCCGCGGCCAAGACGATCGAGGCCCGCGGCGAGACCGTTCTGCTCGTCGAGGATGAACCGGTCATACGCCGCCTCGCGGAGCGAACCCTCGCCGACCGGGGATACGAGGTCCTGACCGCCGCCGACGGGCCGGAAGCGCTCCGGGCGCTCAAGCACCGCGGCAAGCCCGTGGACCTGGTCGTCACGGATCTGGTGCTGCCCGGCATGAGCGGCCGCGAGATGGCGCGGGATATCTCCCGCAGGAAGCTGAGCTCCAGGACGCTCTACATCTCCGGATACGCGGGCGATGCCGTCGTGCGGCACGGGGCCCTGGAGCCGGGCCTCGCGTTCCTGGAGAAGCCGTTCAGCCCGGAATCGTTGCTTTGCAGGCTGCGCGAGGTGCTGGACGGCCCGACTGAGGATGCCCATGCCTGAAGCCCGCAAGGCCCCCAGGATACTCCTCATGGACGACGACGACGCGGTCGCCAGGGTCCTCGCGCGGGTGCTTCAGGCCATCGGCTACTCGGTCAAAAGCGTGCCGGACGGCGAGCGGGCCCTGGAAGCCTGGCGCGAGGCGAAGGCCTCCGGCCGTCCTTTCTCCGCCGCAATCCTGGACTTGAGCGTCGCGAGAGGCCTCGGCGGGATAGAGACGCTCGCGCGGCTCAAGAAGCTCGATCCGGAGGCGCGGGCCATCGTATCGAGCGGCTACTCCTCCGACCCCATCCTATCCGAATACCGGGCGCACGGATTCTGCGGCGCGCTGCCCAAACCCTTCAGGCTCAAGGACGTTTCCACGACTCTGCGCGCGGCGCTCGGGCGGCCACCCCGCAAAGGAGCTGCGCCGGGGTCGTGCCCAGAGCCCCCGCGATGTTCGTGAGCACGCGCAGGCTGGGGAGCTTCCTCCCCCTCTCGATATGGCCGATGAACGTCCAGTGGACGTCGGCTTTCTCGCCCAGCTCTTCCTGCGTCAATCCAAGGCGCCGTCGCTGCGCCCTGACGCTCCGTCCGAGCGCATAGCCGATCCCGTTCTCGTCCACGGTGGAATTATAGGCTCGTTGCAGAAGCTGTCCAATGGGATGTTTTTGGGTATAAAACAGGTATGCGCAGTACCTATTCGGCGGTCACGGCTGAAGGAATGCGGCCAGCCCCTGGCCTTGATTGGTCAAACCCAGCTTCTTCCGGATATTCCTGCGGTGCACGTCTATCGTCTGGCGTGATACACCCAGAAGATCCGCGATCTCCTTGGTGGCGAGACCGCCCCGGACCAGTTCGCAGATCTCCCTTTCCTTGCGGCTCAGGCGCCTGAACTTTCGGACCTCTGGGGCGGGACGGAAGGGGTCGGTCAACTCCTTGAACTGCTTGCGCAGCAGAACGGCGTACTTGCGCAGGTCCTTCCGGGCCGAAAGCTTATGAAGGAGGGGCCCGATCCTCTGGTCCAGCCCGGCCGCCAGCTCCTCCTTCAGCCTGAGCTTCTCCGTCTCGACCTGGGCGATGACCTCGCTGAGCGCGATGTTCTTGCGCTCCAGCTCCGCGTTCTGCTCGCGCAGCCTCTCCTCCGCCTTCTTGCGCTCGGTGATGTCCACCTCGATGCCGTCCCAGAGCCAAGTCCCGTTTTCTCCGCGCCGCGGCGAAGAGATGAACCGCCGCCACCGGATCTCGCCCGACGGCAGGCGGACCCTCGCATCTATCTCCATCTTTCTCTTGGAAGCGAACGCCCGGGCTTCCGCGTCCGCGAGGCGCTCCCGGTCCTCCTCGACCACCTGGTTGTAGATCAGGCTGGGCTTGCGCTGAGCGGCCTTGGCCGTCAGCCCGTGGAGCCGCACGACCGCCGGGCTCAGGTAGGTGAAGCGCCTCCGCCGGCCGTCCGGCCCGCTGTCGATCTGGTACACCATCCCATCCGCGAGGTTGGCGCTCAGCTCGCGGAGCTGCGCCTGGGACTCCCGCAGCTCCTCCTCCGCCTTCTTGCGCTCGGTGATGTCCACCTCGATGCCGTCCCAGAGCCAAGTCCCGTTTTCTCCGCGCCGCGGCGAAGCGATGAACCGCCGCCACCGGATCTCGCCTGACGGCAGGCGGACCCGGACATCGATTTCCAGTTTCTTCTTGAAAGCGAACACCCGGGCTTCAGCGTCCGCGAAGCGCTCCCGGTCCTCCTCGACCACTTGGCCGTAGACCAGGCCGGGATCCCGCAGGACGGCCTCGACCGTGAGGCCGTGGAGCCGCTCGACCGCCGGGCTCAGGTAGGTCAGGCGCCTTCGCAGACCGTCCGTTCCGGCGTCCATCTCGTATACCATCCCGTCCGCGATGTTGGCGCTCAGCTCGTTGAGCTGCGCTTGGGACTCCCGCAGCCTCTCCTCCGCCTTCTTGCTCTCGGTGATGTCGTCCGACATGTTGAAAGGGATTATACTCCTGTTGACCGCCCGGCTGCAGGTCCGCTACAATCCCGACACCAAGCTTGGATAGGGAACCCGGTGCGATGCCGGGGCTGCCCCGCAGCTGTGACAGGGGACGAAAGCCGCAGACCACTGCCCGATACGGGCGGGAAGGGCGGCGAGTAGGAAGATCCTGAAGCCAGAAAACCTGCCAGGCTTCATGCAGCACCCTCGCGGGAGGCATCATGAAGTCATTATTCGTCCTGTTGTATTTCGCCCTTTCCGTCCCCGCATCCGGCCAGACCCGTCCGCTGTACGTCATCCCCATCCGCTTCGACGAGCTCCTGGGGAGCCAGCGCCTCCCGGACAAGCGCTTGGATGAGTCCCGGACTCCGGCCTCGGTCACCGTCCTGACGCGGGAAGACATCCGCGGCTCCGGAGCCAAGACCCTGCAGGAGCTCCTGTCCGCCCGCGGTCTCGCCAACGCCTTCGACGAGACGGGCAACGGGTTCCAAAGCACCCTGGACTTGCGCGGGTTCAACTCCAGCCCCGCGCCGGCCACCATCGTGGTGGTGGATGGGTCTCGCGTCAATGAGGCGAGCATGGGACAGGTGAACTACCACCTCATCCCGCTGGAGAACATCGAGCGCGTGGAGGTGCATCGCGGCCCGAACACGCTCTACGGCAAGGACGCCTTGGCCGGGGTCGTCCACATCACGACGCGGCGCCAGACCAAGCAGGGGCTCTCCGGCGAGATGGGCGCAGGAGCCGGCTCTTTCTCCCGCAGGAAGGCCTGGGCTTGGGGGAGCGGCCGCTCCGGGGACTTCGACTACTTCATCTCGGGGACCAAGGAGACCGAGCGCGGCTACAGGAGCCACTCCGCGGCCGACCTGGGCACGGCCATGGTCAAGCTCGGCTACCGCCACGAGGACCAGACCGATATATCCGCCTCCTACGCCCGCGCGGACGACGACCTGGAGCAGGCGGGCTCTTTGACGGCCGCCGAGGCGCGCTGGGACCCGCGCAGGAACATCTCAGAGGTGCGGACCGTCTCGCGCGTGGACTTCTTCCAATACAACATGCGCCAAGCCCTGCCCTGGGACTTCTCCATCGCGCTCAACGGGCACCTGCGCGGCCGCAGGGAGGACACTCCCATGAACCGCGGACGCACCTCGGTCTCAAAGTCTTTGGCCGACATGCGCACGCGCGGCCTGACCGGACAGCTCAGCCTGGACAAAGAGAGGCTCATGGCCAGCGCCGGCGTGGAAGGAGGGCGCCGGCGAGCCGACATCCAATCCCACGGTGATTTCGGGGGCTGGCCCTTCAACAGCGGCAAGCACGTCAAGGACGACACGCGCGCGTTGTTTCTGCAGGCCGCGTTCGACCTCCTGCCCGAGACCCTGGTCTTGAGCGCGGGCGTGCGGCACGACCAGAGCCGCATGCGCCTCATGGACAGGGTGGACCCCGCGCAGGACGGCTCGGCCGAGTTCCGCCGCACCTGCCCAAAGGTGGGACTGAACCTCAACCACCCTTCCGGCGCCGGGGCGTACGCCTCCTACGCCGAGTCTTTTCGCGCGCCCACGGCCAACGAACTCGCGGTGCTCGGACCCTTCGGCAGCGTCATGCTCGGGCCGGTCAAGGCGCGCAGCTACGAGCTCGGCGGCCGTTTCGGGACAGGGGATGCCCTCTCCTCAAGGATCTCCCTCTTCCGCACGGATGTCCAGGACGAGATATTCCCGGTCTTCGACCCGACCGCGGGCTTCGGCCGCAACATCAACGTGGACCTCACCCGGCGCGAGGGCGTGGAGTGGAGCCTGTCGGCGTCCGCGGGGATGCTGGACGGCGGTCTGGACTACGCCTGGACCCGCTCCGTTTTCCTGCGGGAGATGTCCTTGGACAAGGCTCCCTGGCCCGCGACGCAGCGGGTGCGTCCGGGAGACAGCCTGCCGGGCGTCCCCCGCCACACGCTGAGCGCGCGCGTGGGCGTGACGCCGCTGGGCGGCTGGCGCGTATCCATGAACAGCCGGTGCGCGAGCAGCCGGCACCTCTTCGGCGATGAGAGCAACACCGAGCCCGCCCTGCCGGGATTCTGCGTGCTGGGGCTGGGCACGAGCTATGAGCGCTCCGGCTGGACCGCGGCTATCGCCGCCGACAACATCCTCGACAAGCGCTACCAGACGCGCGGCATCCTGGCCAGCAACCCCACGACCTGGGACAAGGACGTGTACGTGGTCCCGGCGCCGGGCATCTCCGTGTTCGCGACGCTGCGCTGGCGGTGGGAAATGAAGCCATCGGGTTCGGATGAAAGGCTCTCCATGGACAATCCCATGTTCCCCGGGCGCAGGTCCTCAAATCCTCCAATAGACCATGAGTCACCGCCACAATGGCGGTAGTGGGGACAAGTCTTCGGCGACTCACGCAACTGCATTCGGGAAACGACATCTCTCGCTCCTCGATCGGGATAGGGGCCGGCG
>Ga0265297_10003201_pt1 | contig 30295 bp, 42 predicted proteins | sample Munlanlwell13791_FD_192502 | JGI IMG/M metagenome (GOLD analysis project Ga0265297, IMG submission 192502) | Leachate microbial communities from a municipal landfill in Southern Ontario, Canada - Leachate well 137-91 | ecosystem: Engineered > Solid waste > Landfill > Unclassified | place...
CCTCGAACTCATCGACCATGACGTATCCGAACTGCTTCCTGTATTTTTCCAAAATCTCAGGCCTCTTTTCAAAAAGCTTCAAGGTATAATTGATCAGGTCGCCGAAATCCAAAGCGTTATTATCCAACAATAATTTCTGGTAGACATGGTAAGCTTCGGCTACCTCCTTCATCCTTTCGTATTCTTTCTGCCTGTCTCCCAGATCCTTCTTGTCTTTCGACTTTACCGATTTGGAACCGACCGCGATATCGTCCATGTTCAATTTCAGCGAATCGGCGTATTCCAAATAGTTCTCCGGATAGATCCCTTCGTTCTTGCAGTGGTTGAAATGCGAAATCAGAGCCTCGATGAACTTGGTCGGATTCCCCAGCGGCCTGTATTCCTTCAAGAAATTGAACTTGTCAAAATTCTTCCTCACCAGAATCCAGCTCCCCGTCTGTTCCAAAAGCTTGTAGTTCGTCGGTATCCCTATCCCCAATCCGTACCTCCTCAATATCCTGTCGCAGAAGGAATGGAAGGTGGAAATCCAAAAATCATAATAGCCGAAAGGAAGGAGCCCTTCGACCCTCTCCTCCATCTCCCGGGCGGCCTTTTCGGTAAAAGTCATGGCCAGGATCTCCTCCGGCTTAATTCCCTTCTCACCTATAAGATACGCTATTCGGCGGGTCAGAACGGTCGTCTTGCCCGTCCCCGCGCCCGCAACGATCAAAAGTGGACCTTTCCCAAAAGTGACCGCTTCTTTCTGCTCTTTATTTAATTTAGACAAAAAACTAAAATCCATAATATAGTATTATATCTTAAAAAATAGTTAAATAAAAGAAAGCGCATTAAATCATATAAAATGACACCGTGATGGCATTGATTGAATCATATAAAAAGACACCGAAACATGGTAGATTGCCCGATAATACAATAAAGGGTAAAAACCATGGATATACAAGCAAAGAAACAATATATGGAAACATTAAGAGAAAGATACTTGAAGGGAGATAAGAAGGAAAAAGGAGAGATTTTAGACGAATACTGTTTAAATACCGGACAAGAGAGAAAGTATGCTAGCAAGAAGTTCAGATATAAAATTAAGCTCAAGGAAACAAGAAAAGCAAGAAAGGAATACTACGATAATCGAGTCAGGGCTGTTTTAGAAAAGTTCTGGAAAATCTTTGACTATCCTTGCGGGACAAGATTGAAACCACTTTTAGATAATGAATTAGAAAGACTGTGCAGATTAGGAGAGATATCTTGTTCAAAGGAAGTGATGATAAAGTTGAAGGAAATAGGAACGGCCACGATTGATCGGAAGCTAAAGCATGCTAGAGCAAATCTTTTAATCAAGAATAAATATGGGAAAAAGAAATTGCTCTTTTGTCATAAGATACCAGTTAAAACCAGCGCTGAATTTGATCGAAATATCATCGGCCATACAGAGATAGACTTTGTTGAAAGCTGCGGAGCGTCGGCTTCGGGACAATATATCAATAGCCTGTCAGTAGTTGATGTATCAACAGGTTGGTTCGAAGGAGAAGCAGTCATGGGCAAGTCCCAGGAAAGAGCAGTAGAAGCGTTTAAAAACGCTCGAGCAAGACTGCCCTTTGTTTTGCTCGGTATTCATCCTGACAATGGAACAAATCTGATTAACGCTCTGTTGTACAACTACACTATTAAAGAAGGAATCGAATTCACTAGGTCTAGAGCATACAAGAAAAATGATAATTGTTTTGTTGAACAGAAGAATTCGACGCATATTCGAGGAGCGATTGGATACTTGAGATATGACACTGAAATAGAGATGGATATCATCAATGATATATATAGAAACGAGCTCCGAATCTTCAAAAACTTCTTTCAACCAGTGATTAAGTTAAGGGAGAAGATAAGAGAGAAAGGAAAGATTCATAGAAAATATGAGAAAGCCAAGTCTCCTTACCAAAGAATAATGGAATCAGAGCAAATTAATTCTAAGACAAAAGAAGAATTAAGACTGATATATCTGAATACTAATCCAGCGGAGATAAAGAGGAGGCTGGATAAGAAAATCGATTTGCTCTTAAAGGCATACAAGAGAAAAAGAGATTCACAAACGGTCAACAAAAACAAAAAATTAACCCCAACCATGGTGTCTAAATATATGATGCATCAAAATGATTTCGGGGTCTTAGTTAAATGATTTGACATGACTCCCCTTCCGGGGAGCTTTCAGTTATCTTTTCCCTATCTTCTCGGCCAATTCTGCCAAACGGCAGGAATAGCCCCATTCATTGTCATACCAGGACATGATCTTGACCATATTGCCGTTGACCTTGGTATATTCAGGGTCGAATATGGAAGAAAATGGATTGCCTTTGAAATCGGATGATACGAGAGGATCTTTCTCGACGAAGAAAACTCCTTTCATCTCCCCCGCGTCCGAATACTTGGCAAAAACGGCATTGACCTCCTCAGCCGTCGTTTGTTTATTCACCTCGCAGACAAGATCTACCAAAGAGACGACCGGGGTCGGAACCCTCACCGCTATGCCGTCCAGCTTCCCTTTGACCGAAGGAACGACTTTCCCTATCGCCTTGGCCGCCCCGGTTGTGGTCGGAACCATGTTCACGGCCGCAGCCCTCGCCCTTCTCAAATCCTTGTGAGGCAGATCCAACAAATTCTGGTCATTGGTATAAGCATGAATCGTGGTCATGAATCCTTTGACTATGCCGAATTCCTTTTCCAATATCTTCACCAAAGGAGCCAGGCAATTGGTCGTGCAAGATCCCATATCAATAATATCCTCTCCTTTGTATTCTTCGGCATTGATTCCGAGGATGTACGAGGGAACAGTGTCATCCTTAGCCGGAGCCGACATAATCACCTTCTTCGCTCCCGCTTTGAGATGCTTGCCCAATCCTTCCCTGTCTTTGAATACTCCCGTGCAATCAAGGACCACGTCAACCTGCATATCTTTCCAGGGCAGCTTTTCCGGATCCTTTTCGCTCAACATGGCTATCTTCTTTCCTTTAACGACCATGCTGTCCCCTTCCAAGACAACTTCTCCGTCAAAAACTCCGTACGAAGAATCGTATTTGAAAAGATGAGCCAGGGTCTTATTGTCCGAAAGGTCGTTGATAGCAACGAATTCCAGATCAAGATTCTTCTTTATGGCGGCACGGAGGACGCACCTCCCGATCCTTCCGAAGCCGTTGATAGCGATTTTGATAGCCATATGTTTTATTATTAATCTTCTATTTTTAATAATTCACAGATTCTCTTCCTATCGAAACCGATTACGAATTCCCCGTCTATATCCAATACCGGAACGGTCGCCTGCTTGGTCTTCTCGATTAGCTCTTCCTGGGCCTTGAGGTCGGCCGAGACATCGATCACTTCGAATTCGAATCCTTTTTCCTCCAGAAACCTCTTTAGGGCGAAACAGTAAGGGCAGATGGGGGTGGTAAACAGTCGTATCTTATTCATTTTTGTATATTATATTATCAAAATAATTATCAATTATCTTTCCGCTCGGAGGAAAAATATTCAAAGGGTATTTGGCCAGCTCGAACCATTTCCATTCGGTTATCTCTTCGGGTTCCATCACTCTTACTTCCCCGGAGAACTCTTCGCACAGGAATCCCAGAGTGACGAATTGAGCGTCTTCTTTCTTGTCATTCCCGACGCTTATAAGTTTGAGCTTCTTCTTATCTATGACGAGCCCCGTCTCTTCCATCACTTCCCTGACCGCCGCCTCCTCGAAGCTTTCTCCGAACTCCATTTTGCCCCCGGGCATTGTCCAAGTTCCTTCCCCGTGCAGTTCGCTGTCGGCCTTTTCCGGGTCTTCGCTCCTCTTCCCCAGAAGGATCTTGCCTTCTTTCAATATCATCACTCCCACGCCGACTCCGACTTTCTTATCCATATCCTTATATATTCTTAATCTTATCCTCTATTCTACACAACCTGTTGTACTTTGCCAATCTCTCTCCTCTGGCCGGCGCTCCCGTCTTTATATAGTCCGAAGAGATGCCTACAGCCAGATCGGCGATGAAACTGTCGCAGGTCTCTCCCGAACGGTGGGAAACCACTGTCTTCCAGCCCGCCTCCTTGGCTAATTTGGCCGACTCGAGTATTTCCGTGACGGTTCCGACCTGATTTATCTTCAATATGACCGCATTCACAGCCTTTCTCATCCGGGCCTCTTTGATCAAATCGGGACTGCTCACCAGGAGATCGTCCCCGATTATCATCGTTTCATTGCCCAGCCTCTCCGTGATCTTCTCAAACCCTTTCCAGTCCTCCTCGGCAAAAGGATCTTCCAATCCTATAACCGGATAGTTCCTCGCCAAATCGATGTAGTAATTCAAAAGTTCGCTCCTAGAAAGGACTCCTTGCTTTATCCCGTAATAACCCTCGCTCGCCCCCTTCTCTATCTTATAGAACTGGGTCGAGGCGATATCCATGATTATCTTCGCCTTGCCTCCGTAATATTCGGCATCGTCGATCGCCTTGACCATGAACCCCAAAGCCACTTCCGGCGTTTCGATGGGCGGAGCGAACCCTCCTTCGTCTCCAACGCCCATGGGGAAATCGGGATAAGCTTCTTTCAAGAACTTCTTCAGCTTGTAGTATATTTCCGAACCGGCCTGCAGATTCTCCCTGACCGTTTCGAACTGGGGCACGACCATGAATTCCTGGAAATCAAGATGATTGTCGGCATGTGCCCCTCCGTTGATCACGTTGAAGCACATCTTGGGCAGCCTTATCTCCTTATTCCCGAAAAGTTCGGCTATATATTCATACAAGTCCATTCCTTTGGCGGCCGCTCCGGCCTTGCACACGGCCATCGAAGCCCCGGCGATGGCATTCCCTCCCAAATTGTATTTTCCGGAAGTTCCGTCGAGAGCGATCAGCGCCTCGTCTATCTCCTTCTGCTTGGTACAGTCCATTCCCGCCAATTTCAAAGCGATTATCTCATTGACGCTCCTGACCGCCTTCAAAACACCCTTGCCTCCGTACCTGTCTCCCCCGTCGCGCAATTCGAACGCCTCCTTGCTCCCGGTCGAAGCGCCCGAAGGAACCGAAGCGGTGCATATCCCCTTTTCGGTTACGCAATCGACCTCGATCGTAGGATTGCCTCTCGAGTCGAGTATTTCTCTGGCTCTGATGCTTTTTATCTCATTGGCCATATTATTTGTTTATGTATTTATAAGCATAGATGACGGCTGTCGCTCCCTGCCCGCAGGCGACGACCACCTGCTTCACTTTCCCGTTATTGACATCGCCGACGGCGAACAATCCCGGCGTCTTGGTCTCGAATGTTTCGAAATTAACGACAACCTCCTTCCTCTCGTTCAGTTCCGCCAGATCGCCCAGGAACGATGTTGCCGGCTGGTATCCCGCCTGGACGAAGACCCCTTTGACATCGAGGGTCTTTTCTTCTCCCGTCTTTCTGTCCTTGAAGATGATCAAATTGACGAAGCCGTCTCCCTTTATCTCCTTCAGCTCAGCCGAAGTGATGATTTCTATTTTTTCAATCCCCTTGGCTTTTTCCTGGTTATCTATCCCCGCCCTGACCGCTTCTCCGTATTCAAGGATATATATTTTATTCGCATAGTTGCTCAAAAACAGAGCTGCTTCGAATCCGGCATCCCCGCCTCCGATGATCGCGACATCCTTCTTATTGAAAAGAGGGCCGTCACAAGTAGTGCAATAGCTCACCCCTTTCCCTATATATCCTGTTTCCCCCGGCACATCCAATTTCCTAGGCTCGGCTCCGGTGGCGATGATCACGACCTTCGCCTCGAATTCCTTTCCTCCCTCCGTCGAAACAAAAAAGGAACCGCTTTCCTTCTTCAATTCCCTGACTCCGTCGTTTATCACCTTGACCCCCTTCTTCTTCATCTGGTCCTCCATCTTGGCAATCAATTCAAAACCGGAGACCTTTTCGAATCCGGGATAGTTCTCTATGTCTACCGCCTTGTGGGTCATCTGTCCCCCGAACTCCTTGGTTATGACCAAAGTCTCAAGCTTTTGCCTTGCCGAATAGATTCCGGCCGACATGCCAGCCGGACCCCCTCCTATTATAATGAGGTCGTATTTCATTTTCCTTTGTTTAACATTTCCCTGGCTTTTAATGCGAACTCCGGATGCTCTTCCATCAAAAGGGTCAAAAAAGATTTGTACCAGTTGAGCTTGTCCCCGCACTCGAGCCAATCCCCTTTTATCTCATATCCGTAGACGACCTTGCCTTCCTCGGCCATCTCTCCCAAAACCTGGCTGATGGAATAATCGTTCATCCTCATCGACTTGTCCTTTTCAATCCTGTCAAAAACCTCGGGGGTGATGATATACCTTCCCACGATGACCAGATCGGAAGGAGCTTCGCCTTTGGGCTTCTCCACCACCTTCTTTATCTTATAAACGTTATTCGCTATCTTCTCCACGGCCACGACCCCGTACTTGGGCAAAACCTCTCTAGGCATCCTTTTTAAGGCTAAGACCGGCCTTTGGCAGGTCTCGTACACTTCTTTCAACTGCTGAAAACAGGGTATTTCCTTGGAATAAACGATATCGTCGCAGAAGAATATCCCGACCGGATCCTTGCCTGCGAATTCCCTCGCCTGGCAGATGGCATCGACATTTCCCGCCGGCTTCTTCTGGATAACGGAAGAGAACTTGACCGCCTTCAAAACATCGTTCAGTTTCTTCAACAACTCCAAATCATCTTTCTTGTTCTTGTCATGAAGTATCTTCTCCAAATCGGGATCCGACTTGAAATATTCAAGAACATCCCTCTGGTTCTTCCTCGTCACCAATTGTATCTCCTTTATCCCCGAATCAAGAGCCTCTTCGACGATATAGTGGATCATCGGCTTGTCAACCAAGGGAATCATCTCTTTAGAAACGACTTTTGACAGGGGAAGAAACCTGGTAGCCCTTCCGGCAATCGGAAAAATTGCCTTCTTTACAGTTTTTTTCATGGTTTATTTTTTGTCTTTTGATTTTCTTAAAAAGGCGGGTATGTCGAATATCTTTTCTTCCTGTTCTTCCCTCTCTTCTTCCTTCTTTTCCGCTTCCTTTATCTCTAAAGCGTTCCTCCTCACTTCGACTTCTTTTTCTTCCTTTTCGATTTTGACTGGCCTGGCTTTTTTCTTTTCCGGCTTCTTCTCCTCTTTTTTCTTCGCCTCTTTCTTTTTGGTTTTCCTTTCCGCCTCGCCGAAAGTGGCGAAAATAGCCACCCTCAATTCGTTCCTCAGTTTGGGATTCTGGGTCAACCCGAAGATTATCTTGGCGTTGGGGGCCAATTCTCCTATCTTCCCGCTTATCTGCGACAGAAGCTGCAATGATAATTCTTTAGATGCCTCGACGTTAAAAACCACGTTATCGGCGTTGTCAAAACGATGCTCTAAGATAGGACTCTTCAAAAGGGTCTTGGCTATCTCCTCGGCATTCTGGCTCGATTTGGCCTTGCAGAAATTAAGGTAAGCGATCTTCTTCCTTCCTTCCAATATCGTCCTTATATCCGCCCAGTCGATATTGATCAATCCCGGAGAATATATCGTTCTCAAGAGCCCTTCCAACGACTCGGCCAATCGGTCGTTCAAAAGGTTCAAAGAATCGGCGAAAGAAACCTCTTCCTTAGTCAAAGAAAATATCTTTTCGTTGGGCAAAATCATGAAAGCGTTCAGGGTTTCCTTGATCTTATCCAAAGACCTAAGAGACATATCCATCTTCTTCCTTCCCTCAAAAGAGAAAGGAAGGGTGAATATCCCCAAGGTGTTCAACCCCATCTCGTTGGCCAATTTGGTCAGAACGGGAGTGGCTCCGGTGCCCGTTCCTCCGCCCATCGAAGAAATAAAGATGTACAGATCTTTTCCGTCCGACAGAAGGTTTTTCAGTTTCTCAATGTCTTCCCTGGCCGCTTTTTCTCCCGTCTCAACATCCCTTCCCGTTCCCAGACCTTTGGTCAATTTGTTCCCGAAGGGAACCGTCTTTAAGGCCCTAGGCAGAGATTTCAATGCTTGATTGTCGGTGTTCAAAGCCACGAACTCGACTTTCTGGGACGAAAAATCCTTGAGCTTCTTCAAAAGCTCGGCGATTATGTTGCCTCCGCCCCCTCCTATTCCTATAACCTTTATCCTCACCCTCTTGGCCGTGTCTGCATCGTTCTTCTGGAGCTTTTCCGCAACCTTTTTTGGTGTTTCTTTTTTCTTCTTTTTCATTTTTGTATATTATATCCCGTTATCCTTCTATTTTCAATTTCTCCAAAGTTTCCGAAAAATTGTCTGAAAAATTATCCTTTCCCGAAACAGCACGGGTAAAATTGAAGCCGTCCCCCGCTTTCCTAGGTATGACGTGTATATGGAAGTGGAAAACCGTCTGTTCGGCTTCGACTCCGCTCGCATGAAAGAGGTTGACCGCTCCGACTCCGAGATTCTCCTTCATCTTTAAAGCAACTTTTTTTGAAATGGAGGCAATCCTTTCCAGGGTCTTTCCGTCTATCTCGAAAATATCCTTGGCATGCTCCTTGGGAATAATCAAAGTGTGTCCTTTGGCTACCGGATGGTTATCCAAAAAAGCCAAAACCAAATCGTCCTCGTATATCTTGTACGCGGGTATTTCTCCCTTTATTATTTTGCAGAAAATACAGTCCTCCATATTTTATTCCTCTAATCTTCCACAGGAAACATCTGTGTCTAACTTGTCTGTGGTCATGGGCATTCCCTGATCGTCCTTCCAAATGGTCGTTTTGACCACGCAAACATCATTGTCTTTCTTGTATCCCGCTATGCCCGACAGGGTCTCAGGGTCGATATCGAAAAAGTCTATCTTAAATCCATTTTCTTCAAAATATCCTTTTACCGCCTCTGTTTCATTGTTGGTGATTCCCACGGCAGTGAATCCCTTTCCGGCAATCGTCCGAAAAGTCACCTCTTCCCCTTCATTTTCGAAATTCCAAACGAAAGTCCTGGCTTCGATATTGGAAAAACCCACCTTGACCTGGCTGTCCAAGCTCTTCAGAAGATTGAATGTATTGTCGCTGCTCAAGGTTGCCTTGCTGAAAAAAACCAGATAGACTCCGGCGATAACCAGAATGAAGACGATGAAAATGAATAGGATATCCCTGTTCATGAATCTTTAAATGTATTCTCTTGTTCCAAGCAGTCCGAAAAGACCGAAAAATCCGAAGAAAGACGGTCCGAATCCGGGAACCAGCCCCAGGAATCCGAATATCCCTAGGAATCCGGCTTTCCACAGATCGGCCGGCTCCTTGGTGATAATGAATTCCATCACGGTGTATAGGGTGAGGACTATGAAAGCTATGGCCGAAAGTATCGTTATTCCGAAAAAGAACCATTCTTCCATCCTCATCAGTCCGAATATCAAATTATGGACCAGAGACGAAGCAACAGCGAGAAGGAAGGTCAAATACATGTATCTTATCCTTTTTGTCATATTTTTTGTTATTATCTTTATCACTATAAATATATACCATTTCAAGCATTAAGGAAAGGGGAACTTTTTCCACAACAAAACCGGCTAAAAACCGGATTAACAATCTAAAATAGGAAATCGAGATAAATATTAATCTATCTCGATTGCTGTTGTCTTTTTGCCGAGATAAGCAATTATTCTGGAGATTAAGATGCTCTTGCAGATTGGGCACTCGCTCTCAATCACAAACTGATTCGGATCTGCCCGTATTATTTTAGCTCCGATAAGATTAGAGCACTTGCCTGTCATCGGCACGATTGCCTCTGCCTGTTCGGCTGTAAGAGAAGGACTGATGGTCACAATCTCTGGAGCCCAGGTCGTATAATCTCTCTCTTCTTCTCCTCTAAATTCTAAACGATACATTGGTTCTCCCGAGGAATTTTCCTCAACAAAAACATACCGCTTACTTGCGGCATTGTCAAGATAGAACTATCTTGTTCGGAGGTAGGGACTCGAACCCCAATTACCAGGGTCAGAACCTGGCGTCCTACCATTAGACGACCTCCGAATATGCGTCAATCTCTCAAATACTTTCTAACAGCAAAATAGGAAGAAATCAAGCCCAGGCCGGCCCCGACGAACATCTGGAGCAATATAACCCAGAAAACATTATTCTTAAAGAAGGCCAGAGAATCGAACCCTATGAACAAAGTGGTAAGCTGTTTGTTGAAAATGAATAAGACGATGGTCAATATCATGAAAGAAATGATTGCGGCGAAAAGGCCGCACAGGAATCCCTGGACCAAGAAAGGTCCTCTGATAAAGCTGTTCTTCGCTCCGACCAGTCTCATTATTTCTATTTCTTCCTTCTGAGAATAAATACTCAACCTTAAGGTATTGAAAGTGATGATTATCGCGATTAAACTCAAGAACAAAGTCAGCGAAATGCCCAGCACCTGGACGCTCCTCGTCAATTCTCCCAATCTTTCTATCGTCACTCCCCTCTTGTAGTCGTTGACTTCGCTGATGTATCCGGCATACTCCTCTTTCTTAAGGAACTCGGAGACATCCTTGTATTGGGACGGCTCCTTGGTCTGAATCCTTAAGGAAGGCATGAACGGATTGACGCTCAATAACCCCAGAGCCTCCATGTATTCGTCTCCCTCATGGGCTTCGATGAAAGTATTGTATGCGTCTTCGGGAGAAATGTAATCGACTTTCTTGACTTGTCCGAGCTTTGTCAGATCATCCCTTATCCCCAAAATGGTATCCCTCGGCACGTCCGATTTAAAAGTGACTGATATATCTATCTTATCCTTTATCTGCTGTGTAAGGTAAGAAACGCCTCCCTGAAAGAACAATAATCCGGTTCCCAAAACGACGGCGATGAAGATTACCAGAGAGGTAGAAAAAGTCAGGAAGCCCTGCCTCATGAATCCCTCCCATCCGCTTTTGAATATTTTCCTTAAATAGTTGATCATAGTGAAAAAACTCCTTTTTCTTCATCCCTTATTATCCTTCCGTTTTCCAAAGTGATAACCCTCTTTTCCAAAGCATTAACTATCTCCCTGTCGTGGGTCGAAAGTATGACCGTAGCCCCCGCCTCGTTAATCTTCAGAAGTATCTTGACGATGTCCCTCGTGTGGTATGGATCCAGGTTTCCGGTCGGCTCGTCGGCTAATATTATCTCAGGCCTATGGATCAAAGCTCTGGCGATAGAAACTCTTTGTTTTTCTCCTCCGGACAATTCTTTCGGCAGACAGTTGGCCCTACTTTCGAGTCCGACCAATTCCAAAACCTGCATCACCTCGTCCCTCAACAGCTTCTCGTTGAAATCGAAGGCCTCGAGGGCATATGCGACATTCTCAAAAACTGTCTTGTATGAAAGAAGCTTGTAATCCTGGAAGATAAACCCTATCTTCTGCCTGATCAGGTACGCTTCGCTCTTCTTAACATCTTTGGTATCCATGTCATCGAAAAGCACCGTTCCCGAAGTCGGTTTCTCTTCGCAGGAGATAAGCTTCAGTACCGTCGTCTTTCCCGCTCCCGACCGGCCGCAGAAGGTGACGAACTCCCCCTTCTTTATCTCAAAGGAAACGTTCTGCAAAGCCACTTTGGCTTCCTTGAACAAATTGGGCGAGTATTCTTTTGTTACGTTTTTGAACTGGATCATTTTACTCACATATTTTAGCTCAAAAGGAAAACAGAAGCAAGAAATTTCCTAGATCTTTATCTCTGCATCGATGAAATCATCGAGCTCTCCGTCCAGAACCCTATCCGGCTGAGTCGATTCTATATCCGTCCTCAGGTCTTTGACCATCTTATACGGATGAAGGACATATGAACGGATCTGGTTTCCCCACGATGCCGATATCTTCTCTCCTTTTATCTCCGACATCTCCTTTTCCTGCTTTTCCAGATTGTGCTGGTATAATTTCGAATAAAGCATCTTCATCGCCCTGTCCTTATTCTTTCCCTGGAGACGCTCCGATTGGCAGGTAACGACTATGTTCGTGGGAATGTGGGTTATCCTCACCGCCGATTCCCTTTTGTTGACGTACTGGCCTCCCGGACCGGATGATTTATAGAAATCTACTCGCAGATCGTCCGCCTTTATCTCCATCTCCCCCTCCTCTATCTCGGGCAATACTTCAACCAAAGCGAATGAAGTGTGCCTCAGTTTCTGGGCCGAAAAAGGAGAAATCCTCACCAAGCGGTGGACTCCCGTCTCTTTCTTCAATAATCCGTATGCGTATTTGCCGTTAACGGACAAACTGATCGATTTTATCCCCTTCCTTCCTTCAGCTCCGACTTCGCCGAAAGATTCGTCCAGTGTTTCAACCTTGAAACCTTTGTTTTCGCAATAGCGGAGATACATCCTCAGGAGCATAGCGGCCCAGTCCTGGGCGTCCTGGCCTCCCGCTCCCGAATAGATCGAAAGCATGGCGCTTCCTTTGTCGTACTTGCCGGAAAAGAACGTTTCTTTCTCCTTTTCTTTTATTTTCTTCTCTATCTTCTCTATCTCTTTATACAATCCGTCTTCATCCAATATTTCCTTAAGCTCTTTCAGGTCTTCAAGGCCCCTCTTGATTTCTTCGACCGAATCGATCGTTTCCTTAAGGTCGGCCGACTCCTGGGAAACGGCTCTTGCCCTGTCCTTGTCATTCCAAAAATCTGGATTCTCTATCTCTTTATCCAGTTCAGCCGTTCTTTTTTTAAGATTGGAGACGTCAAAGACGGTCCTCCAAAAGGAGGACCCTTTCGCTCATCTCCTGAATTGTCTTTTCTGCGTCCATTTAGCTTTCCTTTAAAAAATTATTGCCTATCCCTATCAATTTCCCTCCCGCCCAAAGGAGGAAGGAAGCGAACATGATCCAGGAAGAGATGTTCAAAACCTGGGTCACCGAATTCTCCGGTATCAGCTGCTTTATCTGGTCCTTGATCACGTTCCCTATCTGCCCTTCTATGCTCGTACTCGACTGGGCATTGGTGCTTCCGGACGGCTGGCTTGCGTTAAAGACCTTGGGGAACTCTTTCTGAGCGGTAAAATAGTAATAGGACGAAGAAATGTCCCAGAACACTATCCCCAGCCCGATCACAATCAATACCCAGGCGAGAAATTGTCTGACGGTGAATTCCATATGAGTAGATTATACCAGTACCGGCCAAAAAAATAAAGGATTATTTATCCAAAGACAATCTTAATGCCTCCTTAATCCCGTCTCTGATTGAAGCTTCTTTTTCCAAAAAATCAATTTCGTTCAAAGATACCCATCTGTATAACTGGTGCTCATCGCTTAATGTAACTTTTTCTAAATCGGCTTCCACTTTATAAAAAACAAGAAGGAGATCTATATCCTCGACCGTATCAGACCTGTGAACAGAATCGACATTGAGAATATTCTTAACCTGAAAACCTGTTATGCCAGGAACCTCCTCCTCCAATTCTCTTCGAAGAGTTTCGTTTATCGTTTCTCCTTTCTCCATTCTTCCTCCGGGAACATCCCAGAAAGTTCTTCCGTTAACTGTTTTAAGCAGAACTAGGGCTTTATTTTGAGAGTTGACTATAATCCCCTTTATTCCCACTTGATATATTTGTAATTTCTTTTCATCCATATATTTAAGACAATCACCTCGCCGCTACCTTGGCCGGCTTCAACAGCTTCTTCCTGGTCGAAACCGTCTTCAATGTGATTTCATCCTTCTCCGCATCGATATTGATCAGGTCACCTTCCCTTATCTCCTCCCCCACTATCTTCAAAGCCAGAGGATTCAATATCAGCTTCTGGATTATCCTCTTTAACGGCCTCGCTCCCAGGTTCGGGTCGAACCCCTGTTTGGCGAGAGACTGCTTGGCCTTCTCGGTAACGATGATTCGGATATCCTTCTTTCCCAATCTCTTCTGGACCTTATTCAATTCGAGGTCAACGATCTTCTTAATCTCCTCCGCTCCCAGATAATCGAAGATGACTATCTCATCGATCCTGTTGATGAATTCGGGCTTGAACTTTTCTCTCAAAGAGGCCTGGATCTTGTCCTTTAATCCCTCTTTTTGGCTTACCTTTCCGTCATCGATGAATCCCAAAGGAGCCTCCTTGGCGATTATCTCCGATCCCACGTTCGAGGTCATTATCAATATGGTGTTCTTGAAAGAAACCACTCTTCCTTTGGAATCGGAAAGCCTCCCATCTTCCAAGACCTGCAATAAGATATTGAAGACCTCGGGATGGGCTTTCTCGATCTCGTCCAACAAAATGACGCTGTATGGCCTCCTCCTAACCTTCTCGGTCAGTTGCCCTCCTTCTTCGTATCCGACGTATCCGGGAGGGCTTCCAATCATCTTAGAGACATCGAACTTCTCCATGTATTCAGACATGTCTACCCTGATCATGGCGTTCTCGTCGTTAAAAAGGAATTCCGCCAGAGCTTTGGCCGTTTCGGTCTTGCCCACTCCGGTCGGGCCGAGGAACATGAACGAACCCAAGGGCCTCGATTCCTCGGAAATGCCCGCTCTCGATCTCCTGATAGCGTTAGAAACCGCCTTGATCGCCTCTTCTTGGTCGATTATCCTCTTGCCTAATTCTTTCTCCATGTTTTCCAGCTTGAAAGCTTCGGACTCAAGAAGCCTTGTAACCGGGATGCCCGTCCAGCGCGAAACCACCCTTGAAATCTCTTCCGGGCCTATCTCCTGCTTCAGAATCGGGTTCTGCTTCTGCAATCTTACCAATTTGTCTTCCTGCTTCTTCAGCTTGGCGAACAGCTCGGGCAGAGTCCCGTACTTTATCTCCGCTACCTTCTGCAGATCCCCTTCTTTCAATAATTTCTCAAGACTATATTTCTCTTTCTCAATATCTTCCTTAAGTCCTTTGATGTTGTATATCGTTTCTTTCTCCGTCTTCCATCTGGCTGAAAAAGTGTTGGCTTTTTCGGACAATTCGGCCAATTCCCTGTTGATTACTTTTTCTCTCTTGGTAAAGGCCTCTTTTTCTTTCGAAGAAGCGTTAAGCAGTTCTTTTTTGACCGCTTCCCTTTCAATCTCCAGCTTCTGGATTTCCTTTTTTAGGTCTTCCAGTTCTATGGGGTTGGATTCTATCTCCAATCTCAAAGCGGAAGACGCCTCGTCCATGAGGTCTACCGCCTTGTCAGGCAAAAACCTGTCCGTAATATACCTGGCCGACAGTTCGGCGGCGGAAACCAGGGCCGAGTCCTTTATCTTCAAGCCGTGGTGAAGTTCGTATTTTTCTTTGATTCCCCTCAATATCGAAATCGTGTCTTCTATCGTCGGCTCGACGACGTATATGGGTTGGAACCTCCTCTCCAGGGCCGCATCGTTCTCGATGTATTTCTGGTATTCTTTCAGGGTTGTCGCTCCGATGGCTCGCAGTTCCCCTTTTCCCAGAGCGGGCTTCAAAAGGTTCGAAGCATCGACAGCTCCTTCAGCCGAACCGGCTCCGATAAGGGTATGGAGTTCGTCTATGAACATGAGGTATCTGCCTTCAGCCTTCCTGATTTCTTTCAAGAGCATCTTCACCCTGTCTTCGAACTCTCCCCTGAACTTGGTTCCGGCGATCATCGCTCCCAGATCGAGAGATATGACTTCCTTGTCTTTCAAGCTCTCGGGAACCTCTCCTTTGACTATCCTTTGGGCTAATCCTTCGACGATGGCCGTCTTGCCCACTCCCGGCTCTCCGATAAGGACAGGGTTGTTTTTAGTCCTCCTCGATAAGATCTGCATCAACCTCCTGATTTCATCCTCACGCCCAACCACGGGATCAAGCTTTCCTTTCTTGGCCAGATTGGTCAGATTCCTCGTATAGTTTTCCAGAACCTTGTATCTGGCTTCGGGATTGGGAGAAGTTATCCTTTCCCCTCCTCTCAATTGGCTGAATATCTTCTGGGCGGAATAGTAGTCGAGCTTCTCCTTATTCCCTTCTTCGCTGAAGGCCTTGAGATAGTTAGCCTTGGCCAAAACATCTCCAGCCATACTCCTTATCCCGAGCATTCCCAAGAACAGATGTTCGATGGAAATGAAATCGTCTCCCATAGTGAATGCTTCTTCCTTGGCTTTTTCCGTGACATTGACCATGTCCTGGGTGAGATAGACCTGGCCCAGATTCTGGGGGTTGGTCGCCGGAGGGATCTGATTCAAAGCTCCCCTCGTTTTCCTCGTCAGGTCTTCTATATCAACATTAATTTTGTTTAAGTAGCTCAAAACTATATTGTCTTCCCCCGAAAGCATGGCGAAAAGGACATGGAGAGCGTCCACGTGTTGCTGACCCATCTCTCTCGCCAGGTTCTGGGCGTGTATAACGACTTTATGCGCTTTATTTGTGAAGTTTATTCCGTCCATATTTTTAATTCTTTATTATCAATCATACACTGGAAGTGATAAAAATGCAAATGAAAAAGACCCGCCACCGATTAAGTTTCCTTAAAAGGTTTTGGGTCGCAGTACACCTTGATAGTGGTGTGCCTTCCTCCCACCTTCTCGTTGAACGAGTAGGTGGGTCGGTTACCTCTTCCGAAGAGCAAGAGCAGCGTGCTTACCGTCCCCATCTTTGGAGAAAAGTAGACAAACTGACTCGCTCCTTTAGCTTCGCCCGGGGCCAAGCCGAAGAGTGTTTCAATCTTGATTCCGGTCACGGAATCGAAGTCGATCGCTTCATGGTTGCGGACCACATCAACAACCTGTCCGCCAAAGAGAGTTGCGTACTCTCCCATCATAGTAGCCACTGTCTTGGCCACATCTGAATTCCTCTGAGAGGCACGTCTTCCGTGCTCCTCTACGGTAACTACCTTTGTCATGGTAATCTTATTAAGATTATAAACTAATATAATAATTTTGTCAACACACAAAAAAAGACGGCTCAAGGCCATCCGCTAAAAAGAGCTAGAAAACTACAGGTCCTTTCTGGCCAAACGATTACGCAGAACGCTAAGGTTCCCGCAATCACCACCGCCAACACCGCAACAATCATAAGAGCATACTTCCCTGCCATGTCCATACAGAATCCTCCTGCCTTATTTATCCCTCCTTTCTTTCAATTTGTCAAAAAGAAAGAGGGGTTAAACCCCTGGAGTGACTGAAGATCCGAACAGTTGTGCGACGATAATTAAGAGCATAATCGCTGCCATAATCGCAACATCTGTTGCCGTAACCTTATAATCACCATAGAACATGTGTTATCAACCTCCCGACCTTGCTTTCCTTTCTCTCCTTATAGCCCTTGCCTCGTATGGGATAACAAGCAAAAGGGCGCAAAAAAGAGAAATAAAAAGGAAAACAATTAGAACGACAACCTCTTGAAACGCTTCCAGACAATCTTTAACATCCATCTCCATTCCTCCGTTTCCCAATTCTTCGGGGAATACTGGCTTAAGTATCGTCTCTTTATCTTTCCTTGTCAAGAAAAGCCTTCAGCTTCTTTATCGCTTCCTTGCGCATGAACTTGGATGTCTTTTCTTCATCGCTCAGTTCGGCGAATGTCTTTTCGTATCCTTCGGGAATGAATATGGGATCCCAACCGAAGCCATTGGTTCCTCTCGGCTTATCAGCTATCTCCCCTTCCGTTTCTCCGATAAAGATCTTGGCTTCTTCCCCATCGAAATAACAGATGCAGGTTACCGCTTTGGCCTTCCTGTCTTCTCCCAATAGAGAACATATCTTATCTAATGATAATTTCTTGACGAAGTGCTTTATCAGCGCTCCGGGCAAACCGTTCAATCCTTCGAAATAAAGGCCGGTGTCTTCGACAATGACCGGCTCCCTTAAGAAATCGTGGGCCTGTTTAGCCTTGTATCCGGCCACTTCTTCGACGCTGATTGACTGGATCTCTTCCAAGTCCAAATCAGAATGATTAAGCTTAACTCCCAAAATCTCCTCAAACTCTTTAAGTTTCTGGTGGTTGCCCGTGACGAAAATCATGCCTTTTTGGTCAAGAAATTATACCCGAGGATAGTCAGGAGGCTGACTATCGCCAGCCCCGCGGAAAGCATGGCGTGAATCATCGAAGAAATCAGGACGAAGAACGCCGTGACGATGAGAATGTTTTCTTCAGTTTTCTGGCTGAATTTATTCATTAAGAAAATTATATCACATCTTAAAAAAAGAACAAAACCATAAAAATGGTTAAGTTGAAAGGATGAAATCAGCTGCCGCCTGTGCATGAATCGACATCGTATCGAAGACGGGAATACCGGCGCCTTCTTCGTTGACAATCATGGACAACTCTGTACAGGCAAGAACGACTCCTTCTGCCCCATGGCTCCTGGTCCTCTTGATTATGCATTCAATGGCAGTCCGAGAGCTCGGATTGACGATTCCTCTGCATAATTGCTTGAAAATGACCTCGTTGACGAACTCCCTTTCCGTTTCATCAGGAACGATAACCTTGATGTTCTTTTTCTCGAACTCCTTAATGATGAAGTCGTCTTCCATGGTAAACTTTGTCCCCAGAAAGCAAACTGTTTTGATTCTCCGCCTCTTCACCGCCTTGGCTGTCACGGTTCCGACATGGATAATAGGGACCTCGCCTCCAAGATAATACTGGACCTGGTCAACCACTTTATGCAACGTATTGGTGCATATGACAATGGCTTTTGCTCCGCCCTCACTGAGGCGAAAAGCAGACCTGGTCAGTCTCATTCCGATTGTAGACCATTCACCTGCATTCATCAGATCTTCTATTTCCTGAAGATCAAGCGATTCAATCATGAGCTTGGCCGAATGATTGCCTCCGAGCTCCTTGTTGACGAGCTCGTTGATAATCCCGTAGTAATCAGCTGTGCTGTGCCAGCTCGTTCCCCCGATAAGGCCGATTTTCCTCAATATGTCATCTCCTTTAAAGGTTGACTGGCTTCCATATTACATGACGCATAAATTAAATCAAGACCATTGGAAAACCTCTTCAATCTTCTTGTTGAAAACTTTGCAGATCTTGAAAGCCAACTCGAGAGAAGGGACGTATTTCCCTTTTTCTATCGCGATGATGGTCTGGCGGGTCACTCCCGCCTTATCGGCCAGCTCTTCCTGGGTCATCCCCTTCTCGGCTCTCAGCACCCTGATTTTATTCTCCATCCCGGCCATATTTCCTTTGGTAATAGTAATAGAAGAAGGAATAGACGAACATCTGAGCCAAAGCGATATAGCTTAAGATTATTCCCAGGTTGTACATGTCCGAACCCCTTTCTTTGAGGTTGGAGAACATGAAGACGAGGGACAGCAATGCGAGAACCGGAACGGTGATGCTGTATGCCATGAGAGCGGACTTCCCCGCTATGTTCTTGACCATCTCATCGACCAGGACTTCCTTGACGTTCCTTTTTATCAAAAGCATGGAAATCATGCCGACGATTACCGCGGCCAGAGCCAGATACGCATTCTCGATGCTTACAGCAATCGAGACCGTTGCGGCTATGAACATAGCCATGAAGATCCTCACCCACTTGAAGGTTTTGTATGACATATTGTTATACATTATCGTTATATTTATAATGTAATCTATACTTTACAATATGTCAAGTGTTGTTTACCTGTTTCCTTTGTGCACAATCGGGGTTGACATATTCAATAAATCTGCGATAATAAATCAAACGCTAGTAGCTTGTATGCATTACGGGCTAAAACTGGGTGCTAACAAAAAGAGCTCTTGAATAAGGAGTTCTTTTTGTTTAAAATTAAGTTGTGGATCCGGGCCCGTGTTGTATACAGTAGCATACTGGCGTTAGCACCCAGTGAAGCGGGTGCAAGTCCCGCCGGGTCCACGCAAAAAGCGCCTTTCGGCGTTTTTTGTTTTTCATTCAACTTGGCGGAGAGGGAGGGATTCGAACCCTCGGTGAGTTTCCCCACACAGTCTTTCCAGGACTGCCAATTCAGCCACTCTTGCACCTCTCCAAGACAATATCAGAATAACACAAAAATGATAAAAAGAAAGTCGCGACTATGTGCGACATGAAAAAAGAACAAAATTATGATCCCGTCCCGATTTCGAAGTACGATGCCTTCGAGACGGCCGGATCCTTGATGCCGAGAAGGTTGAGGAAAGCAGACACATCTTCTTCCCTCTTAAGTCCTCTGACCTCGATGAAGTGCTGCCTCTTCTTTCCGGGGAACCTGACCTCATCCTGGGAAAAGATCACTCCGTTCAAAGAGTACAGATCCCTCAGCTTGTTCACGCGGACCAGCTCGGTGAATGAGTCCTCGACAGCATCCCTCCCTTGAGGAGAAATCAGGAACTCGAACTTGCTCCTGCCGCCCTCCTTGCGCGGCGTCTTGTAGGTGAAGCTGATTCGGTCTCCCGGTTCCTTCCTGATCCTGATAAGCTCCTGGCTGTGCCCTTCGCTTATCGAGAAGTACGCGTCTTCCTGGCTGGTCCTGGCCAGAGCGACCGCTCCCGCCCTTCTCAGAATCTCATTGGGCAATGACTTTTCGATGGCCGCCTTGAACTGGCAATCCTCGACACATCCGGCTTTCTGCGGCTCGGACATCCGGTCATAAGGATTGCGGATGATTACGTCGGCAACCGACTTCTGGCAGTCGATATACCGCCGATACATCGGCTCGACTACCGTAAGGAAGTACGCAAGGATGTCCGCAGGGTCCTGGCCTGTCCGATTGGGATCCCTTGTCAGGCGCCTGACGAAACGGCCGTGCAGGTCGGTCTCGATGAAAACCTTGACGTCGCAAAGAGGAGCCAGACTCTCGTTGAGGACATATAGTCCGTCGACGATTATGAACGGCGTCGGAGACAATGACTCGCAGTCGATTCTTTCTCCGCCCTTAGACTTGAAGTCGTATCTCGGCTTCATCACGCCTTTCATTTCTTTGAGAAGGCCGAGGTGAACCTCGAGAAGTCCGAGATCGATTGCTCCAGGCTCGTCAAGACTGCAGTCGTAAGATCCGCACGACTTGTAATAGTCGTCGGCGTTGATTACCGTCGCCGCGACAAACCTTTCGGAAAGCTCATTGGCGAAAGTGCTTTTGCCCGATCCGGAGCCACCCGATATGCCGAGGACAACAGGATGCCTCAGACGAATCGATTTTTCCAGATCCATCGCTCTTCTCAACACCTCATCAATCCCTTCCTCTTTGGAAAGGATCTTTCCGTCATAGGGGGTTATACCCCCGCAAGAACTTCGTCTCATTTTTCTCACCCATATTAAGAACGATAAGGATTAAGCCCTCCAGCCTAAACCCTATTAAGCATATGACTTTCCCTTTTTTTGTCAAATCAAAAACCGCTTTCCAGCGGTCACATCTTCATCCCCCTCAGATTCGCCACTCTCTCCTCCACCGGCGGATGGGTCATGAACAATTTATTAAACCAGCTCTTCGTCTCTTTACCTCTGAAAGGAGAAGAGATGAAAAGATGGGCGTTTGAACTGTTCGCTCTCCTCAGCTGGCTCGTATCCGAAGCAATCTTCTCCAAAGCGCTGGCCAGCCCTTCCGGATACCTGGTCAACAATGCTCCCGACGCATCAGCCAAGAACTCCCTGTTTCGAGAAATGGCCAACTGGATCAACGAAGCGGCGATGGGAGCCAGTATCGCTGCCGCAATCCCCAGAACCAAGAAAATAACGTTACTTGAATTGTTATTGTCATTATCCCTGTGCCCTCCCCAGAAAGTCATCCTCATGAAAAAATCGGCGGCAACGGAAATAACTCCGGCCAACACAACTACGGCAGTCATCAACAGCATATCCTTGTTCTTGATATGGGACAATTCATGAGCAATCACCCCTTCTATCTCCGTCTTCTCCAGCTTCCCCAATAATCCCTTGGTCACGGCTACGACAGCATGCTTCTCATCCCTGCCCGTAGCAAAAGCGTTGGGCTGGGCTTCGTTCAATATGTATATCTTGGGAACGGGCAAGCCCGAAGCGATGCAGAGGTTCTCGACTATCCTGTATAATTCAGGATTATCCGACTTCTCTATCGGCTTCGCCCCTGTACTCATCAAGACGATTTTGTCCGAATACCAATACGAAGAAACGCTGGTTAAAACGCTGAAAACCACCGCTATGTACAATATGGCCTGGCTGTTCAAGGCATGGCTGAATATCCATCCTATCAGAATGACGAAAACCAGGAAGAAGGTTATCAAAAACCAGGTCTTCCTGACGTTCGAGTCGGCTATGTTATACAGAGTGGCCATGTTATTTCTTCTCAAGCCCCTTCCTCTTGAGGTCTCTCTCGTTCAACTTGTTGAACTTCCTCCTCTGCCTCTTCTTCTGCTTCAAAATGCACTTGGAAATGTTTTTCATATTGTTTATTTATTAAAAGCTTACCTTCGGAGCCGCCTTCTCCCCTTCTTCTGCTTCAAAGAACTCTGAAACCTTGAAGCCGAACATTCCTGAAATCACATTTGTCGGGAATGTCTCCAACTTGGTGTTGAATTCCAAGACGTTACCGTTATAGAAGCGTCGGGCCGCCTGGATCTTGTCTTCGGTGTCGGTCAATTCCTTCTGCAGTTCCAGAAAATTAACCGATGCCTTCAAATCGGGATAATTCTCGGACAAAGCGAACAAGCTCTTCAATGTTCCGGACAAAGCGTTCTCCGCCTCCCCCTTCTCCTTCATGCTCTGGGCGGACATGGCCTTACTCCTCGCGGAAATGACCTTGTCGAAGGTCTCTTTCTCGTGTGAAGCGTATCCCTTGACCGTCTCAACCAGGTTGGGGATCAGATCGTACCTCCTCTTCAACTGGACGTCGATGTCGGACCAGGCCTCTTTGACCCTGTTCCTCAATGTAATCAAACCGTTATACATCACGACTATATACAGAACGAAAAGGATTGCTACCGCTAATACTATTTCTATTATAGACATATTATTTTTTCTTCTTAATTATTCTCTTCTTAACCTTTTTGACTTCTTCTTTGACTATTTTCTCCTCTTTTTTGAACAAATCATATATTACACCAAACGGCTTGGTTTTCAAGAGCTTCTTTACGGCTCCCGCTATCTGGCTCAATAAATCCTTCAGAGAATCTACCCCCTCTTCTATATCCCTGAACTCCTGCTTCAGCTTCTTCAATCTTTCCGAGACCTTTAGTTCCGGGTGCTTCTCGGCCGCCGAGAAAGCGGCATTGAAGACCGCGGACAAAAGGTTCCCGGCTTTCTTCTTCTCTTCCACCGTCTCGGCCCTTTCCGCCTGCTTCTTGGCTTCAACGATGTTCTTCAGGAAGTCCTTTTCGTATGAGACATACCTCGATATCTCCGCCATGATTTGAGTAGCCAATTCTATCTTCCTCCTCAGATAATCATCCACCTCCTTGAATGCCCTCTTCGTCTGGCTCTTGACCATGAGGAAAAAAAGGAAATTAAGGAAGATGAACAAAAGCATGAGAAGGATGATCGAGGAAACGATGTATATGCTTTCCATAGGTTTAATTTTTTTCTTCTATTATACTAGAATTAAAGATGTCTGTATATGTCGTGCTTGCCGATTGAAAGAAAGAACGCTTCTCCCCCATCCTTATACTCGAGAATGATACGATAGTTGGAGTTGACGCTTATCGACCAAAAATTACGAAGTTTTCCTTTGAGGGGGTGCAGCCTCAAGGACGGATGGAAAGGATTTTTCTCGAACAATCGCTCTTTTTCAACGGCCGCCCTTTTAATATCTTCGTCCAGCTTCTTGAAAGAATCTATAAACTTATGGGTATAGACGATATCCTTGATTATCATATGAAATCGGACAGTCTTTTACCTCTGATCACGTTCCCTTTTTCATAATCCTCTTCCCCCTTCCTTATATCTTCCAACAGCTCTTTTTCGGATATCAAATCCTCGTCAGCCCTCAAAAGATTGCTGACGTATTCGCTCACCGAAGAAAAACCTCTCTTTTTGATCCTCTTCCTGACATCCCTCTCCAAGGAATCCGGAATCGAAATACTCAAAACTTTTCTCATGTTTTTAATGTTATCGTCTTGTATTACAATTGTATTACAGAATATAAAACCTGTCAACATTACGGACAGGTGCATGAATCATCATTTAATATTTCCTTCTTTTCTTCCTCGGTTAATACCGAAGACCCCGCAGAGACAGCTTCTTTGATTACGTTCCGCCAGGCATTCCCGGCCGGGACGGCTATCAAATCATGGATTGCCTCCCCCGCCTTGTCCGAAACCTTGTCGTACAGAGAAGAAGAGAACTCCTTGGCATTATCGGCAATCATCCCTCCGGCCTCCTTGGCCTTATCAATCGCCTTCCCGGTCCCGCTGTCCACCGCCTCTTTCAGATTTTCGTTATAGAAAGTGCGGACATTGCTGCCGCCGAAAGCCACTCCGGCGAAGACGACCGAAGCAATCAAGACCACCAAAAATATCATTGCTTTGTTTTCCATTGTTCTGCTTTTAATATATACCTAACCTGTCTCCAGTCAAACAAAATATGCACAACTAAAAGAGAGGGGCCGTGCCCCTCTCTTTTCCTTATTATTTCACCTTCCGGTACTCGAGATAGGAATAGATGAAAAGGAAAATGACGGAGGCTATTATCGGGACGAACAGCAACCAGAAAGCGTAATTGACGAAGAATGTTGCGAGGAATGCGAGAAGCGCTATCAATTTGAAAAGCTTCTCCCCTATCTTATGCGTCTTGTCCCAAACGACGTCGCTCGCCAGCGTCCATGGGAATCTTATCCCTATCGTATAATTTCTCTTGGCTTTTCCGATCAACGACCCGCAGAACCAAAACAAAACGGCGAAGGCGGGCATGATGGCCGCGGTCATATTGAGGCCGTATCCCAGATTCCAAAGGATGGTAAGGATGTAGACATAAAGCATGAAAAGGTTGAAGACGATAATGAACTTATCGAACTCGGACCAGAACTTCTCTATATTCTTCTTCTCCGGATCGATATTGGGAATGACGAAGAACAAAACGGTGAAGAAAACCATCAATATGGGCATCAGGAGCAATCCCCAGAGCTTCCCCATGTATCCGTCCACCTGCCCCTGGGTGTTCCAGTGCGATGCCATCTCCGCAGGCAAGAAGGGATAAAAATACCAGGCCGTGACAAAAGAGATAAATAAAACTATTATGCTTACCGTTTTTGCTGTGTTCATATATTTATATCTTAGCCGAATTATTTATTCTGTCCAGATATTCGGACCCGCTTATCGCTCCGCTTCTCAATAATTGGTTCAATCCGGCGTAGTATTGATCTTTGATTCGGGAGGCAGGCATAATCTCCCTATAAACCCTCATTCCATCTATGTATCCGGTATAGTACATCCCCATCCTGAAATTACCCGTTGGCAAAACCGGAGAATTGGAATTTGATACGGACCCGGCGGCCTCCAGCTTCCCGTCGACGTATATCCTGCTGTTGGCCACATCCGCCATGGCCGAGCCGATAACAACAAAAACTACGTGATGCCATTTATCGTCTCTCAAGTCGGAAGCGCCGTATTTATAATTGGAACTATTTAAATAAATAAGGGGTTTATAGGAGGTCCAAAAACATGGGCTGAATCCCGGAGCATCGGCGCTGTTTATTAAATTTATGAGATACCTATTAGAATTGTCTGTTGTGTTTGAGGGAATTTTTACCCATCCCTCAATAGTATAAAAAGGCTGGGAAGGAATAAGGTTGCTTCCTCCGGAAATATAGCTTGATCCGTCAAAATAAAGACATGATCCGGTAACACAATTATTTCCTGAATACACTTTCAATGTTCCTGTTATCGATGATCCGTGGTTTGTTCCCCATGTATCTTGAGTGTACAACGTCGTAGCATCCCCTCCGTCCAATACTCCCGAACCGTCAAATTTCCATTCCGAAACCAGATTAAGCATCAAGGCATTCCTCAAGGAATTGGAAAATACTTGGGACTTGGCTATATTCGCCTTAGCTGTCACCCCATTCATGGTGACAACAATGAGGCCCGAAAGTATTCCGATTATGGCTATAACCACCAAAAGTTCGATAAGCGTAAAAGCTGTTTTTAATACTTTATTCATCTTTGAAATATTATATCTCGGGTTGACTTTAACGGCAAATCTGGTAATATATGAAATATGAATAACGTGGTAGAGAAACTGCTCGCCGGCATAGTTGGAATGGGCATTTCCATCTATCTTCTTGATGGAGTGACCTTCGACGGGAGCTTCAAAACGATTCTCTTGGTGGGAGCGGCCACTGGCCTTCTCCTGATATTCGTGAGGCCTCTTTTGAACCTTATCACCCTTCCTTTGAGGATAATCACCCTTAATTTATTCAGCATCGTCATAATGATGTTCCTGGTCTGGCTGGTGGACGCCCTGTTCCCCGCCGACATGTTCGAGATATTCGGACTGAACAATCTTTTCTATACAACATTAATCGTCTGGGGCACCGACATGGTCGCCTCGATGGCATTCAAATAAAATGAACAACAACTTACTGATCGCTCAGATAGCCGTTTCAATATTGCTCGTAATAGTCATCCTTTTCCAGCAGAGGGGCACAGCTTTGGGCTCCGCTTTCGGAGGAGGCGGCGAAGTGTACAGCACAAGGAGAGGATTCCAGAAGAACCTGCTTTGGGCAACGATAGTTTTGACTATCGCCTTTATCGCCCTCGCCGTCCTTAATCTGGCCAACTAATAATGAATTCCCACAACAAAAATTCTCTTTCCGGGGGCCGCTGGCCCGCGAAAAAGCAATGGCTGCAATTCTTTAGGGTTTTGAAAAAGAAAGAAAAAATTGCCTTCGGCATTCTTTTCACTTTGTTCGCCTCTTCTCTCATCTTCCTTGTTTCCGGCTTCTATATCAGCCACACGATAGCGGTTCCGGCCGACTATGGGAGGATAAGAGAGGGGGTCCTGGGGCAGCCCCAGTTCATAAATCCCTTGTATTCCCCTTCTTCGGATGTCGACCGAGACATCTCGGAGCTGGTCTTCTCTTCATTGATGACATACGACGGCAACGGAAACATCGTTCCCGACTTGATCAATGAATACAATGTGGAAGACGGAGGGAAGACGATCGAATTTTCAATCAAGGAAAACGCAAAGTGGCACGACAATGTTCCTTTGACAATAGATGACGTCATCTTCACCATCGATCTGGTCCAGGACGCAGCCTATCTGAGCCCTCTCCGGACCAACTGGCAGGGGGTGGAGATAGAGAAGGTTTCAGACTACAAGGCCATCTTCAAGCTTAAGCAGACATACAGCGGATTCGAAGAAGCCCTGGTCAACCTGAAAATAATGCCCAAGCACGTCTGGGACGGAATGTCCGTCCAGGCGATGACGTCGAATACGCAATTAAATGTAGTTTCGCCAATCGGTAGCGGGCCGTATCTGGTCAAGAAAACCAACCTCAGAGGAGACAAGACGGTCAAATCGATGACTCTTGTCGCCAATCCCGAATACTATGCGGGCAAGCCCCATATATCGAGGATAGATTTCTATTTTTTCAGCAAGCAGGAAGACCTATTCAACAACCTGAAAAAAGGCAATCTCGATTCGGGAAGCATCGAAGCCGGGACGTACGACGAAAAGAACTTTAAGAAATACAATCTCAATTCGATAGGAACGCCAGATTATTTCGCCATTTTCCTGAATAACCTGAAAAAGCCCTTCGACAGCAAGGACATGAGACAGGCCTTCGCCTACCTGACGGACAAGAAGGAAATAGCGGAGAAAGTTTTGAACGGACAAGGAGAGATAATCGACTCTCCCCTTCTCCCCTCTTTCTATAATCTGAAAGAGCCAGCCCAGCCCCTGTCATACGATAAAGCCAAGGGCACCCAGATATTGGACAAGAACGGATACGCCCTCAAGGACGGGCTGAGGAAAAAGACGATCGAGAAGTCATCTGGCTTCAAGTTCTCGAAGACGCTCCAGAGCGGAAGCAGCGGAACCGAAGTCTCTAAACTCCAGGAATGCCTGGCGCAGGACAAGGATGTATATCCTTCGGGAACCATTTCCGGAAGCTTCGGCCAGCAGACCAAAGAGGCGGTGATAAAATTCCAGGAAAAATACAAAGATGACATTTTGACCCCCAACGGATTGACGGCGGGTACGGGAAAGGTTTCCGGAGCGACGATAAAGAAGCTGAACGAAATCTGCTTCGTCGTACCGGCCGAAGAGATACCCCTTTCTTTCACCTTGAAGACAACCAATCACCCCGCCCTCCAGAAAACAGCACAAATAATAAAGGAGCAGTGGGAGAAGCAAGGGATAAAGATAGATATCCAAACGCTTTCGGAAACGGAGACAAAGAAGGTCCTAAGGGAAAGGGACTTCGACATCCTCCTCTTCGGAGAGCAGATGGGAGGCATACCCGACCCCACTCCCTTCTGGCACTCTTCCCAGAGGATCGATCCGGGATTGAACCTTTCCTCATACACCAATTCCAAGGCCGACGGGCTCATGGAAAAGGCCAGGAAATATTCCGACTATGAGAATACCGACAGGATAAAGGCCTTAAACGACCTCCAGGACCTGCTCGTATCGGACGCTCCCGCCATTCCCCTCTTCACAACCGACTATCTCTATCTGACCAAGAAGAATATAAAAGGAATAAACCTGGAAAAGATAACCGACGCATCTAAAAGGTTCGTCAATGTAGAAAACTGGTATATAAAAGAAAAAAGAGTATGGAAATAGAATTGAAAGATCCTGATATAAGGAGATTGAAAGACATGAGAGGAGTCCTCATGGACGATTTTGCCATCGATTCCGACCCTGAAAAGGAGCTGTACTACATGTACCGCGGAGTCAGGTCCGAGAACGGGCTGAGGTACGACATAACGGTCATCCCTCCCTGCCTCATCGGCGATGAATACGTCAAGACGAAAGGCCACTTCCACTGCGACAACAAGGGAGAGATATACATCGTCATCAAGGGAGAAGCCCTCTTCCTCTTCCAGAAAGGAACGGAAGAAGTGGAAGACGTATACGCTGTAAAAGCCGAAGCCGGAGAGAGCGTCATCATCCCCGCGGGCTACGGGCACGTGACCATCAACCCGGGCAACGAAACCCTGGAACTCGCCAACTGGGTGAGCCCCGAATGCGTTTCCGACTACAAGAGCATAATGGACAGGAAGGGCGCCTGCTACTACTACTCGACAAAGGGCTGGATCAAAAACGACAATTACAAAAACGTTCCGGAAATAAGGTTCGAGGAACCCCTGAAACAGGTTCCCCAAGACCTCGATTTCCTAAAATAAACATGGATAAGACAAAAACAATCCTCATTACCGGAGGCTGCGGATTCATCGGAACCAACGCCGCCGAATACTACCTTAAGAAAGGATTCAAAGTGGTCGTCTTCGACAATCTTTCAAGGGTCGGAGCGAAAGAAAACCTGAAGCATCTCAAAACAAAAAAAGGGATAATCTTCATCAAGGGAGATATAAGGAACAGCAGGCAGATCGAATCGGCTTTCAAGAAATACAAACCCGACTACGTCATCCATCTGGCCGCCCAGGTGACGATGGTGACATCGGTCCAAAAACCTAGGGAGGACTTCGAGATAAATGCTTTGGGAACCTTCAACGTCCTCGAGGCTTTGAGGAAAGAAGCTCCCGAAGCAGCTCTTCTATACACCAGCACCAACAAGGTATACGGAGAGATGAGGGACCTCGAAACGACGGAAAAAGACAAAAGGTACGAATACAGCAACTTCAAAGGAATAGACGAAAACAGGCCCCTGGACTTCCACGGACCGTACGGGTGCTCTAAAGGGACGGGAGACCAGTATACGATCGATTGGGCGAGGATATACGGCCTTAAAACGGTGGTCTTCAGGCAGTCCGGCATATACGGCCCCCACCAATTCGGGATAGAGGAACAGGGCTGGCTGGCCTGGTTCGTAAACGCTCTATTATTCGACAAGCCCGTAACCATATACGGGGACGGAAAGCAGGTCAGAGACGTATTATATGTGGACGACGTACTTGAAGCATACGACAAAGCGCTCACAAACATAAACGAGACGAGAGGAAAAGCATATAACATCGGCGGAGGGAGCGACTATTCCCTCTCCATCTGGGAGCTGTTCGAAATATTGGAAAAACTCTCGGACAAAAAATTCAAATACAATTTCGGGGACTGGAGGCCGGGAGACCAGAAGGCCTACATCTCCGACATAACAAAAGCTAAAAATTCCTTCGACTGGTCTCCGAAGGTATCCCCCAAGGAGGGAGTGGAAAAACTGTACGCCTGGATCGCGAAAAACAAAGAAGCGGTCCTCAAAGCGGGAGTGTTTCCAGTAAACTATCCGATAGTAAAATAATATGATAAACGAAACAACAAAAACACAGCATGCGCCTCGGGCGCAGCACAGCCGGTCGCAACACGGATCTCAGCATGGAGCTCAGAAAAAGCAGTACCATCACCGCAGGCCGGAACAAAATAAGAAGATATTCATGAAGCATCCCCAGCCTCAGGACGG
>Ga0265297_10003202_pt1 | contig 30281 bp, 25 predicted proteins | sample Munlanlwell13791_FD_192502 | JGI IMG/M metagenome (GOLD analysis project Ga0265297, IMG submission 192502) | Leachate microbial communities from a municipal landfill in Southern Ontario, Canada - Leachate well 137-91 | ecosystem: Engineered > Solid waste > Landfill > Unclassified | place...
GCGGAGAGGATATCCTGGGTATATGTACACGGACCTGGCGAGTATTTATGAGCGAGCAGGCCGTATCAAAGGAAAGAAAGGATCGATCACCCAGCTGCCGATGTTAACGATGCCTGACGACGACATCACCCATCCCATCCCTGACCTGACCGGGTATATCACCGAAGGACAAATCGTCTTGGAGAGAGCCCTGTATAAGAAAAACATCTATCCACCGGTAGCAGTGTTACCCTGTTTGTCTCGACTGATGAACCGAGGGATCGGGAAAGGAAGAACACGGGAGGACCATGCGGATGTCGCCAATCAGCTTTACGCTGCGTACGCAGAAGGATGCGACCTGCGGGATCTTGTCGCAATTGTCGGAGAAGACGGACTGTCTGAACGAGATAAGAAATTCCTTCATTTCGCGACCGCGTTTGAACAGCAATTCGTCACCCAGGGGCCCCAGGAGAACCGCAGCATTGAGCAGACACTCACCATCGCATGGGAGCTTCTCGCACACTTACCTGCCTCTGAACTGAAGAAAATCAGTGTCGAATACATCAAAAAATATCTTCCACAAAGAAGCGAAAAGAAATCACATGACTGAGGAAATGCTTGAGGGGGTCAACCCCACAAGAATGGAACTTCTCGAGATACGAAAAAAAGTCGTTTTAGCAGAAAAAGGACATAAGTTGCTTGAGGAAAAACGAGATGCGTTAGTCGAAAAATTCTTTTCAGTCATTGAGAAACGGAACGCCTTAAAAAAACAAGTCGATGCCGGGTTCCAGGATGCGTTCCTCTCCCTTCTTCACGCGCAGATGCTCCTTGGTGAACAGCAGGTAAACGAGGCATCGTACATCTCTGCTGAGATCGGGGAGATAACATTCGAAACGGATAATATCATGGGTGTGAGAATCTCAAAAATCAAGACCACGGATCTGCAGGAACCAGAACCACCCTTGTACGGTTTCTCCGAGACCTGTGCTTCCTTAGATGACGCGTATCAGAAATTCAATGCGCTTCTGCGCTTAGTACTTCCGCTTGCGGAAGTCGAAGAAAACATACAATCGTTATCCATTGAAATCGAAAAAACAAAACGCCGCGTTAACGTCCTTGAGAATACCCTGATCCCAAAGCTGTATGCGACCATCAAGTACATCGAGATGCGGTTAGAAGAGCAAGAACGGGAAGATTTTTTCCGAAGAAAACGAATTAAAGCACTCATGGATGCAAAGAAGGAACACCATGTCACTTGAGGATGATCCTGTCCTAGGAAGCTTTTTTGATACACCTGAAAAAAAAGCACGTTGGATGACTCGGTTCAAAATCTTCTATCTCCTCTGGATCTGTTTTATGATCTTCGGAATCCTCTTTCTCCTATTTTGGTATCTGTTGAAATAAAAAAAAGGAAAAAAGGGAAGCGATGGTTACTCGCTTTTTCCAATATCCCAAATCGCTTTTATCGCAAGGATAGCGACTGCGGGTGCGATAAAGATCGCCAGTGGCAATGATATTCCTGCGAGCAAGGGCCCGAGCCATGGCTTTAATCCTACACCCCCGTATCCAAATCCCATCATGGAATTAAAGACCGCATTCATCACCAGTAATGCGATTCCAGCCATGAGGAATGCCGGGGTTTCTGATTTAGTGATTGTCCCTCGCCCAAGAATCGCGAGTAATCCAATGATTATCCCAAGGAATGCAAGCAGCCATCCAACCCAAGCACCATTTTCGCTATACAGAATTGGTGTTTCATCGTTTTGTAGGTTATATGCTTGCCATAGCCCAACAATTAAGGCTATGAGCACTCCTATGAGAAAGGCCCAAACAGCTACCTTACCCCACATATCTTTTGCCATTTTTTCTTACTCTCCTCTTCTGTTTCTTTTTATGATTTATTAGCCAATAGAAATATCTTGCTTCTATTTAAAAACTTCGTTTTATTCAACAGGAGAGGATAAGGAGAAAAAAAGAGGATGGTTATTCGGTGAGCCATTGCTCATCGATCCGCTGGTACGAAGCGATCTCCTCAGCAGCAAACCACAGACCGATTTCAAACTGGGCGGTTTCTTTTCCATCTGATGCATGGATGATGTTCCTCCCAATGAACTGCCCATAATCACCACGGATCGTGCCCATCGCTGCTTTCTGCGGGTCGGTCGCTCCGGTCATCGCACGGACCATCTCGATGACGTTGACTCCTTCAAGCACCATGGCAACAACCGGTGAAGAGGTGATGTAGTTCACCGTCGGCTCAAAGAAGGGCTTTCCTTTATGGACTCCATAATGTTGCTCTGCAAGTTTTCGGTCTACTGCAACCAGTTTCATTGCGACAATCTTGATTCCTTTTTTTTCAAACCGACTGATGATCTCCCCGATAAACCCTCGTTGGACCGCATCTGGTTTTATCATCGCAAATGTCCGTTCTTTTTGTACCACATAATCACCTTTTCTGTTTAAGGGGGATACGTCCGCTGTTTATAGAATTAACGATTTAGATCCAAAACGATTGGCCCAGGACAAATAAGGTCAGACTCGTGATGTTGATGAGAGTATGGGCGAAAATTGCGGAGTAAAGGTTTTTTGTTTTCAAGACGACCACCGAGAATAATATCCCCAACATAATAGCAACGACCGCTGCATAGGCATAGGTATACGACAGATGCGAGATGCCAAACAAAACTGAGGTGACGATTGTCGCGAAAACCGCACCTCTGAATTTCGTTAGTTTTTCCAAAAGAAACCCGCGGAAGAACAGTTCTTCACAGAAGGGTTGTATGGCGACAATAAGATACAAGGAGGGGAGAGAAAAGAGTTGCTGAAGATCAGGGATGTTACTGAGGGTGCTGGGGTCTATCTTCGTAACAAACATGTACAGAAGACCGATCGCTATCGTAAGAGCAAAAGCGACGATCACGGTGAGAAACCCCCAGAGAAGCGCGGTGCTGAGTCCTTCTCGTCGGAGTTGCAACCGGGTAAGGATTTCTTTGAGGGAGAGGCGATTGACCAGGGTGTACCACAGCAGGGGAACAATCACCAGGCCAGCAAAGACGAAGAGGAACTGGGTGAACAGTAAGGAAAGCTCCATGGTGAGCTTCTGCGCTGGGGTGAGCGACGGACTGTACACCGGAGGGATCTGTGTTGGAAAAAAAACAGAGATCAAGGGATAGAGAATGAACAAGGAAACGGTACAGAGTACTCCGAGGAGTGCCACGAGATGTGTCAGTTTTTTCGCAGTAAAATCCATGGTGTGAGGAGAACAACCTGGAGTTCATAAATATTTTTACGTTATCCTTCTAGCTTCATTTGAAGTTTTGTTGTTGTTTTTTTTGAAAAAAGAAAAAAAAGGGGTGGTGCTAGTATCCCAGGAGAATTTTTACCAGTGGAAATTCCTCGGCAAGCATCTGGAGGAGTTTTTGGAGCAATGGCAGAAACGGAATCTGGGTGCTCTTGGGCATGGTTACTGCTAACGGATCGGACCAGGGGCCTTCGTTTCCATGGAAATCCTTGGCTTTCACTTTGATGTTGTATGTCCCTTTCGCTGACCAGGTATGGCTGGTGCTGATCGACTGACCGGACGTGTAGTAATTCCCGTTGTTATCATCCCATTGGTCGACGGTTCCGTCACCATCCCAGTCCCATCCGTACGCAACAGGTGAGGACTCCGGGTCGGTCGCACTGGTCGTATAGGTGTACGCGGTCCCAGGTTTCCCTGAGCTTGGACCAGCGGGTTTCACGGGTTTTGTCGGAGGCTGATTCGGGGTTATCACGACCGTTAACGGTGCTGAAAAACTCCCTTGTCTCCCGTAGATGTCCTCTGCTTTTACTTGGATAGTATACGTACCTGGTGTATTGAAAACGTGTGATACGAGTGATGGTTGGCCGGTGGTATAATAATTTCCGTTGTTATCATCCCATTGGTCGACGGTTCCATCTCCGTTCCAGTCCCACCCGTATTTCAGTTTATCTCCTGTTGGATCAAAGGCGGTCGTTGAATAGGAGTAGGAAAAACCAGTCAAGCCGGTCGTCGGTCCTGACGGCTGACTTGGTTTCCCTGGTGCCAGATTCATCACCATGGAAGGATCACCATAGAGGTTGAAGTTGTACATATTCGCCTCATCATTCCAGAGATTCCAGGGAATGTTGTTGTACACATATTGTTTCGCGCTATACAGCGCCTGTCCGCAGTCTTCGTTGTTATTTGCTATCCTATTGGTAAAATCATAGCAGACCGTCTCATGACCTCCATGAGAAGGCTGCGTCCACCCGATACTCCCCCAAGAGGTTCGGGTAGCTCCAATAAACGCGGATGCTCCACTGACCAGCAGCGAAGCACCCAGATTGACTCCTTCAGGGAGAGAAACAAAACAGCTGACCGCGAAGACAATCGGTGGCATAGCGTTGTTTAACAACCCGTTATCCGTGTGTTGAATCATAATCGGCCAGGTGATTTCCCCGGTCACAGTCGTTTCTGGGATGGTATCGCCATCGTCCCAATTCCATACTTTCTGATTCGCTGCGGTTGCTTGGCCATGGGCAGCCCAGTTGATGATCCCCCAGCCGGTGGAGCCGCCCCATTGCCCGACGATATTCGCATTGGAAAGAGCCATGGTGCAAGGATAGGTGCAAGGGCTTAATCCTTGCTGTTCATACATGGTGGTAATTGAAAACCCTGAGAGAATATTGTTTTTTAATTGCTCCATAAGATCTGCGCCATCCCATCGGGGGAATCCGTTGTTATCCTCGTTCGCATAACTATAGACTGCCCCAAGCAGCATCGCGTTTTTCTTCCACCCGGTGTACGCGGTTTGTTCAAATTGCTGGATTTTTAAGGTGATACTTGAGATGGCAGTTGAGCCGTCCGAAGGTATTCTGCCCACCCAGACCTCTGGTACGAAATCCACACTGTCCTGTCCTCGTTCGCCATAAAAGCCGTCCCCGTCGCTATCCCAGTTTCCAGTGAGATCCGCGTAGTAATAATCCGTGGGGATATCATGAATCCCATCAATCATATGATTCGTGGGGTCTGGATAGCACATCCTCATAGGTATAGAGCCATGACTCCCGACGATTAATACATATTTGATGCCCCATGAGGCGTAATTCGCTATCAAGAAATCTCTGATGCTTTTTGGAGTATCGGTCGCAGGATAGTTGGTTAGAATCCATGTTAAGGTGACAATATTGACACTGAACCCAGCGGTTGTTTTCCATGTTAAGAACCCGGTTAAGGAGGACACCAGTGAACTGGTGGTGATAATGACGTAATCATAGGTCTGTCGTTTTTGTTCTGGTGCTTGATACGAAGTGCTGATGGTCGCATAGTTATAGATAAGTTCAGCAGCAACGTCATCCATGGCAGTGTCTGAAAGGAGCACGTCTGATACTGTATTCGTAGGTATGTAATGAAGTCGTATCGTGATGTGGTCGTGAAGAAGGAGGGTCTGACTCTCAGGGTAATAGGTTATGGGTGAGAATCGAATCATGGCAAGGGAGTACTTCCGTAGGTGGCTTGGACCGAGATATTCGTAAAAATCAGCAGGATACTTTTCCGTGGATGACGACAAAGGAATATCCTGGTTTTTTTCTAAAATTCTTCCATCATCAGAGCCGACTAGTGGTCCGCTGTGTAAAGCATATCTTCCTGGGAGTTGTGTCGTTTTGTCTTCAAGAAGTTCTATGGTGTCCACGGTACATCCCGGTGGGAGTCCTACGAAAAATGTTTTTGCGGGAAGCATGGGATGACCAGGGGTAAGAACATTCCCATACCCGGAAATGGAGAGTTCTGAAAAACCAGAGGGAAGAGACGTGATGGTATATTCCCCCGCGGTGAAGGTCACATCAAGAAATCCGTTGTTCTGATTTTTCTTCTCTTCGGGGGTTGTTATGGTTGTGTCCGTGAGTGTTCCGCGTAGGGGAATTTGGAACACACCCAGGATCAACAGCGTGGATAAGAATATACAAAGTAGTATTTTTTTCATAATTCTTCCTCCATTTGTTACGCTATCACATATCATGTATATAAAATTATACCTAGCTCAGGATAAATAAGGAGAAGAAACTTAGTTTTTATTTGAAGCAGATGACACATGATGTTAAAAAAGAGAAAGAGATGTTGATGAGGGTTCCTTGTTTTGTTATTTTGTTTGGTTTTGCTGGAAGTGCGTTTTCTGTCGTCTATAGCTATTTTTAAATACGTTATGCTGTTTCACCGTGTATGCCTGGGCCTGTAGGGTAGCTTGGTCCATCCTTTTAGCTTTGGGAGCTAGAGACTCCGATTCAAATTCGGACAGGCCCATTTATCTCTCTAGGAGGGATTCGGGGAGACATCCCCTATTTTAGCAGGTGTCTCTTTTTTTACTAAACTGTCCTCCATCAGTATTCAATGACTGTCTAAGGGCTTGATGAAAAAGGTCCCGTCGTTTCTGTTTTGTTTAGCCCCGTATCGCTTCAGATAGATGAACGTAAAGATTCCACCCTGATGTCGCTATGTTTCGCAGAAGCAGATATATGGAAAAAAAGATGATTAATTATTTTTGTGTATCAAATCCGAGAGTTATTAGCATTCGATAGATGAACGTGCAGTTATGATACTAATAATCAAGTAAAGGAAGTTACATTTATTTTTTTTATTCAGTAATATCCAGTAGTGTATCCAAAAATGAATCTTTGTGTTATGATCCCTCGAAAACTAGAGTAGGGCACTGCATAGAAGATCTCATTCACTGTCCGAATATACCATATCACCAAATTTCCATTATCTGATTTACAATAAAAAAGTTCCCTCATATTATCAGAAAAAAAGAGATACACACTCATATTTTCGGATTTAGAGAAATTATGAATTTTTCCGCAATACAGATGTTTAACGGTAGAATTTAGAGAATTAGAAATAATATCTCTTTGTTGAGTATTAAAACCTTCATTTCCTTGAACAAGTAATGAATTACCGATATTAATAAATAAAATTATTATTGTGACCAACAATGCTTTTTTATAGATTTTATAATAAATATCAAACCTTTTTTCCCTCATATTATGATTATGATGTGTTTTCCTTATTTAAATTTTTACATGCTGAACTTTATGATTATATTAACCTTAAAAACACACAATAGAGTAGTTAATGGGGTTGGAGTCCCTCTGTCCCATTGGGGAGTCGCCCTGCCAGGTTCGATTGGTGAACCCCAACGCCCGGTTAGTTGGTGACTTACGGGGGTTTCGCCCCCGGATATGAAACACCAGGGAATCAACTCGTTATCATCGCTTTCATGGATAAAGTTAAGGCGTCAGAATATTCAAATAAAGACAGCCAAAAATGAATGTAGGCTTTACTAATCCACGAAATTTTAAAAGGTCCCCGGAATAGTCATACAAAGTCGAATCTATGCTATGTGTATATGAAACACCCAAATCGATATTGCCATGATTATAATAAATATAAAACTCAAATAATCTTAAGTTTTTTGATATGAAAATAAGAGTGCCACTCTCATTATAAGACAGGTTATGAATTGGTCCGAACATATATAGTCTGTATACCACAAACTCAACACCTTTATCACAAGTAACTACTGTCTTTTTCTCAACTAGACTATTTCCATTTACACAAGGTAAAATAACTATTCCGAAAAAGATCATTATTAGTCCAAAAGAAAATCCTTTCCTACAGATAATATTTTTCATTTTTATGACAACCTTGTAATATGTTAATTATTATCATATTTAGTTATATAAATGTTTAGCAGATTTTTGAGGAATTAACTTGTTACGATAACAAACGATTGTTAGTATCTGATGGATACTGGGGACTTGGAGTCACTATTAAACGGATTCATGTGGAAATTCCTTGGTAATCCACAAGAATTTTTCTATCCTCTAATGGAGATATAAGGGAGGCCGATGAGTCGAGCTTATGCTCTTGGTGAGTCATGTGAACGCCTTTTGGGAAATTACCGTAAGGAGAGAACAGGTAAGATAGAGAGCTACATTGACCACCATTACGAACAAGCCACTCCATCCTAAATTGACATCACGTTGCGTCCAAGAGTGTTCCACCCACCTCTGTTATCACAATAGGAAAAATACAAACCACTGGGTTTCATCTAATATAATAATCAACGTCCTCGAACTTTACCAATTGTGGGGGAACTTTCAAGCAGAATGTTCTCGCCACTCCTCTTCAATTTGCTTCAAGTTCATATCCAGCTCCCACTTCTTAGCACTGCATAGATGATTACGCAAATTAGAATCAGGAGGATAGCCGTATAACCGAGAATCTCTTGGAATGTAGTCATTCTCTCCGTCATCTCCTTTGGTCCATCTACCGCAATCACAAACCCAACCATGTTCATAAGTCATCACAGCTTCATGGGAACAAGTGATTATCCTGTTCAATCGCCCTTTGAATCCTTTGGGTTTTGGGGCAGAACATCGCCATTTTATGACGATTTCATCTTTCATGAGAATACACCCCGTGATTTTAGGAGGAGAGAACCGGGTACGACAAATCCCATTCGAAAAAGAGCCCGGTCCTTAATGCACTGACCCAGGTTAGAAGGAATCAATAATTTTTTTAAAAAAGATTCAGCATGAACAAAAAAAGAAGAAAAAGAGGGTTTTAGTGAGAGGACCTTAAAGTCGTTGTGGAGAGATTGAGGGCTTTTGTGCAAGTATCTCCCTTTTTCTCCCCTATTGGTTTTGATAGGGTCGGACAGGCCTATTTCACTTATTTCTTGAAAATTCATTCATATAACTGATGTTTGCATTCTGTTGAGATTGTTCCTGATTTTTTTTGCTGATCGTTAGCTATGATTGTTCGTTGTTAATGCCAATCATCTTCAAAATAGGAATAGCTCATTCGATTCCAATCATCAAGGTCAGGAGCCCGCCGTGATCCATCAGAATAATCAACGATCAGATAGGTCCATCCGTAGTTCATGCAACTACGGTACGAGTGAGCCAACCACCATCCCAGCTGCCAGGGGTAACGACTTAAACGGTTATGCCCGGGTATGAGGAAGAATCCTAAGGAATGACCTAGTTCATGCATGTAGCAGCTTCCATAGATGATATCTCTGTTCAGCCAGGGTTGTTTTTCCGCTTTGTTCTCCAGTTTGGAGCTTGCGATTTGAAACGCATTGGGTTGAAACGTATACCCTGCGATGCTGGCATCGTAGATTACCAATCCGTAATGAAACACGCCTCGTCGCCAGTTATTCGAATCGCCATGGAGGAAATAATCTCGATAGAATTTTTCTAGGTCATCTCGTCCTGGAGTTGCGATAAAGGGTAGGATGTCATGTCCCCCCATCGTGCCTCTATCCAGATGGAAGACAATGTTTTGTTTATTGAACGCAGTGGTTTCTAATTCTCCCGCGTTCTCAGGGTAATAGGTTTTTTCACCGTTCGGGCCTTCTCCCATGATATCCATTTCGACAAAAAGATCTTTCCGGAAGGGATCTGAGTACCATTGTGAAGTGAGGTATTCTTCGATGTTATTGATACTGTCATTATCAGGATCAAGGTTTTCATGATCATCCCACGTCAGTGGCTGATAGCCCCATCGATATTCCCAATAGGTTGGGATGGTGTCGTTATCAGGATCAAGAGCGGTGTCATCGACTGTTGGATCGGTGCCTAGCGTTTCGACCTCAACCCAGTATGGGATATGATCACCGTCATAATCCGTCTGGGTGATGTCAAACCAGAGTTCACAGTCGCGGTCGTTGTCATAAATTGTCCCATCATCACACCCGCTGAGTCGCCCGTATCCGCTCGTATCACCGACTGAATCATCACCGGTCCAATGCCCTGTTTTGATACTGTAGAGGAGGGTAACGTCGTAGGTCTCCCGATCAGCACTCAGGTCATAGGGCACATCTTCTGTTTCATCACTCCAGAGTTCAAGAGTAATCGTGACAAGTTCCACCTCATCAGGAACGTTCAGCGTGGCATTCCAGGATGGGTCAGTAACATACTTCATGTCGTTCCACACGGGACTGGTGAATGCTTCGTCGTTGATGAAGACGTTCACATAGAAATTTGGGATAGCGGTTCCTTTGTTTTTGGGGAAGGTTCGTAATTCGTCGATATCTAAGAAACGGATTTTTTTGATTTCCACGGTGACGGAAATATCCACTAAGGGGTCAAAATCCGTTCGAGTACTTGTTGGAGAACCCGAGGAGTTGGCAATCGTATTCGCTGATACAAGGAGAATTCCTATAATGAACAGAATATACAGTTTCTTCATACATATCCCTTTTATTATTTATTAATATAATCATCTCCTTTAAAAACATATGCTTGAAAACCGAGGAATCGAAAAACTGTTTGAAAAATGAAAAGGAAAAGAGACATCTAGTTGTGAAAAAACCTGATTCGTGTGACATCTGGGTTCTATACGAGGATACACTCCTTTGTTATAGGAGCGTGATTCGCTTCGGCTTCTGAATGTTTTTATTTTTTCTTTGGCTCAACTTTGATATCTTCGGTAATGTTCGCCAGTCGTTTGGCAAGCTCCATGTCATGGGCAATGTCTGTGGATGCATTGATCACTAGTTTCGCTCCATCAGGGGAGCCACCGCCATGCATGCAGCCGGGGACCCCACTGCCGATGGTGAGCCATTCGATGAGACGAGCGATCTTGGCGCGGGTCTCCCCAGAGCAGTTTGCTTGAAGGTATTTTTGTAAGAGTTTTCCATAGCGGGGGTCATTGAGGTCTTTACAGGAGGGGAGACAGCCGGTTTCTGCGATGCCTCCTGCGATTTCCTGTGCGATCCGTTTGGTTTCATACGGGAGGGTTGCCACATGGACTTTATTGACGTTGGAAAGTAACGTGTTCGGGATCCAAACGCCAGAAGGATGTTTGGACCCTAATACCCCTGCGGCTATTCCCATCCCAAAGGTGGTTTCGTTATTGATGGTCATCTGGGTCAGCTTGTCTCGGAACACTTTTTCTGAAAGGCCATTTGCTCGTGCCATGAGCGCTGCTGCTCCGACCATGACATCCCCTTGCCCTGCGACGCATCCGCCGATCGCGGCGCGATAGGGGGCGATGAAGTTCATCACGGCTTTCAGAGCGTAAGTGAATTCTCCACACATGAAGACCCGTTCGTTTGGCACGAAGACATCCTCGAATAGGAGATAGGACTGGGTGATTCCTCCGTTGTCAACAGGGGTGTCAAATCCTTCCTCGAGTTCCCTGGTATCACTCGGTCGTCGGGTTTCGATAATGGTCAGCTGTTCGCTATCCCGGGGGATGACAAAAGAAATCGCGTAGTCTTTATCTTCTTCCTTGTAACTTGTCCCTGGCATGATAAAAAGTTCATTTGCTGCTGCGACCCCGCAGATCATGACCTTTGCACCACGGACAATGATACCGTCGTCTCGTTTTTCTACGACCCGTAGGCTCAGGTCAGGGTCGCATTGCTGGGAGGGTGATTTTGTTCGATCACCCTTCGGGTCGGTCAGGGCACCAGACAAGGTGATATCCCGTTGTTGGGCATCCTGGAGCCAGGTTTTGAGTCTTGCGTGGTAGTTGGTTCCAAGCTCCTTGTCGATGTCAAAGCTGGTCGCCCACATCGCGTTGATCGCATTAAACCCTGCACAGCGGCCACCGGTGCAGGTGCCTGTCAGGTTGAACATCAGGCGTTTCATGCGGACGTTGGCAATCATGTCCTCAAGTCCTAAAATCAATGATAGATACCGGGAGATAAGCTGTCCCGTCAGATGGGATGTTGTTGTCAGAATCGGTTTATATTCTTCTTTTTGTGACGCATCAAAGATCTGCGCATGACCCGCGATAGTGCGTTTGGTCGCCGGATGCGTGGTGACATCTTTGATGAGTTCCCCGAATTTGTAGATGTTCGGTCGCATCGTTCGAAGGCTTTCTTTGTATTCTTTTGAGGTTTTCATACGTTATTTCTCCTTATGAATAAACTCCCACTCGCACCAGAGGTTCTCTGGGTGTGTGTCTGGTGGGCAGACCGTGCATTTCACAATGATATCTGGGTTAAATTCTTTTGCGAAGGCTTTGAGGAACCTGAAGCGGACTGGTTTGCATCCAAACTCTTTGAGGCCTTTGCTCTTCCGGGTGTGTTGTACCCGGCAGCGGACGGTTCGGATCACCGCGTGGTTTTTTGAAATACTGACTTCTTTGTCTTCCAAGTCAAGTGCCCAGGAGCTGTGCAGCAGCGCTTTCATCATCGAGGGAAGATCGGTGGTGGTGAGGTTGAGGAATTCCTTGAGTTTTCTTGCTTCGATTTTCCCCATGACTTCCCAGACGTTGGCATCGATGCTGGTGGCAACCTCGGTGCCGTAGCGCTCCTCAATCCCGAGGTAGTATAAGCCGTCGACTGCCCAGAGGTTCCGGAGTTGGAGAAAAATATAGTCGGGTAGTTTTTCTTTGGGAAGACGGGTGAGAAGTTCAAGGTCGTCCTTTCTGCTCATGATCATCCTTAATAGGAGGAGGAATCGAAGGGAAAGTTTTTCTTCCTGAAACAAGGGAAAGAGGCTTATCCGATTTTTTCTTTCAGGGCGCTGGTGAGTTTCGGGAGGACTTCGTAGAGGTCGCCGACGATTCCGTAGTCTGCAGATTTGAAGATGAGTGCTTCTGGGTCTTTGTTGATGGCGACGATGACGCCGGAGTCCCGCATCCCTGCGATATGTTGGATCTGACCGGAGATGCCACAGGCGACATAGAGTTTGGGTTTGACCTTATGGCCTGAGAGACCAATCCAGTGGTCCTCGGAGAGCCATTTGAGGTCTGCGGCGATGGGACGGGAGCATCCCACGGTTCGGCCTTTCAGGACGTCCGCAAGCTCGCTGACGAGTCTGATGTCTTCTTTCTTTTTGAAGCCTCGGCCGCAGGAGACAATGATAGCGGCGTCCTCGACGTTGACGCCTTCGGATTTCATCTCCTGGGTTTTCAGGATTTTCGAAGGAGACTGCTCTGCTGTAATCTTCTTTTTCACGATTTCGCCGTGTGGGTTCGCCTGTTTTGGGAGCGGGTCGAAGACTTTCGCAGGGATGGTGAGGATCTGGGGTGCGGTGGTGAATTCTTCGACAGCTATGGCGTTGCCGCTGTAGACGATCCGTTCGACCAGGAGGGTCTTGCCCTGGAGGTAGACGTTGGTGCAGTCCATGACGCAGCCGGTATTGAGTTTTGCAGCCAGACGTGCTGCGAGTTCTTTTCCGTTTTTATTCGAACCGATAAGCACGATGTCATTGCCATGGTCTTTCATGATACCCTGCAGGATGCTGGTGTATTCCTCTGCTTTGAACTGCGGCTGGGGTGTTTCTACAACGATGACGACGTCCGCCCCATGCTCGAGGTATTCTTTTGCGTATTCATCAGATCCGATGATGACAGCCAGTACTTTTTTCTGTAGCTCTTTGCCAAGCTGCTCTGCTTTGTTGAGTAATTCCAACACGAGTTTTTTTTCATCTGAGTAGACTAGGACCATACGGCTCACCTCAGCACTCCAACCTTCCCCAGTTCATCAACGAGTTTGGTGACCGAGGCATCCAGGTCGTCTTGGTAGATGATGTTTTTCCGTTGCATCGGGATTCCTTTGACATCTTTTGTTTTCACTTTTGGGGTTAATGTTTCTTGGGAAACATCGGCTGCTGACCAGTCATGGATGGGTTTGCTGGAGGAGGCTAGGATCGCCATCAGGCTGGGGAGGCGTGGCTGGTTGCTTTCCTTGGTGACGGTGAGCAGGACGGGGAAGGGAGATTCCATGGTGACGGATTTATCACCCAGGTTCCGCTCCGCGGTAACCTTCCCAGGCTCTGCAGTGATGGTCTGCGCGTAGGTGATCTGGGGGATGTCCAGCAACCCAGCGACCCGTGGCCCGGTTTGCCCGGAGAACAAATCAATGGATGCCTCTCCGCAGAGGATGATGTCGTACGACCCGATTTTTTTGATGGCGCCAGCGAGGAGATGGGTGATGATATGATAGTCCGCCTGGTCTGGTGGCACGATCAGCACACCTTCGTCCGCCCCCATGGCTAGCAGCTCTTTCATCCGTTCTTTCGCATCAGGGGCTCCGACGGTGACCACCGTGATTTTTCCTCCGTGTTTCTCTTTTATTTTAATGGCTTCTTCTAAGGCGTTTTTGTCCATGTCGCTTATTTTCTGAGGTACACCAACGAGAATCGGTTTTTTCGTCGCGGCATCCACCTTTATTTCTGCGACATCAACGACTTGTTTAGCACAAACGATAATATTCATTACAACACTCCTTTCTTTTGTTTTTCAAGCTCTCGTAAATCCTTTCGTTTTATCTTCCCGCTCTGGGTCTTGGGCAGTTCGGTGACAAACTCGATCTCCCGAGGGTATTTATAGGGAGCAGCAACCTTCTTCGTGTGCTCCTGGATGTCTTTGACCATCGCCTCGGATGCCTTGGTGCGATCACGGAGCACCACGTAGGATTTGATGATGGTCCCGCGCATCGAATCCGGGCTGGCGACGACCGCACACTCCAGGACGTCCGGGTGGGAGATGACCGCGGATTCCACCTCAAAAGGTGAGATGCGGTAGCCGCTTGCTTTGATGAGGTCATCGTTGCGTCCGCTGAACCAGTAGTACCCCTCCTCGTCCTGATACAGGACATCGCCGCTGAGGAACCAGTCTCCCTGGAAGCTTTCCTTGGTCTTGTCTGGTTTGTTCCAGTATTCCCGGAACAATCCTGGGTCTGTTTTTTTGACCGCAAGGGTCCCTGATTCCCCCTGAGGGACCGGCTTACCATTGTCATCTAATAATGTGCAGATATGACCGGGTTGGGGTCTGCCACAGGAGCCTAGTTTCATTTTCATGTCACGCATGTTGGAGACATAAACCATGATCTCGGTCATCCCGATGCCGTCATAGGAGTCGATGCCGAACCGTCGTTTCCATTCCTTGATGACCCCTGGGTTGAGGGGTTCACCGGCGGAGATGCAATGACGCAGGCTGGCAAGATCATAGGTGGTTTCCGCGTCTTTGACGGTGAGGAACATCCGGTACGCGGTCGGGACGGAGGCAAGGTTGGTGACTTGGTATTTCTCCAGAAGTTTGAACCAACTCACCGGGTCGAACTTCCCGTCGTACACCAACGTAGAAATCCCCCAGCGCCAGGTGTACAGAAACCCGTTTCCGAGAGGGTAGATCCAGTTGAGGTCCCCGGTGTGTGCCACGAGGTCGGTTTCTTTTGCATCCTGCCAGAACAGCACGCTGGGGTCGTTGCCAGGGACCCAGTGATGCAGATGCACCGCACCTTTTGGGTTGCCTGTGGTTCCCGAGGTGTAGCAGAAAAACGCGATGTCCGTGCTTTTTGTCGGTTCAACCTCAAGGTTCCGGGAGGCGTCCTTCATGAGCGTGTCAAAGGAAAGCTCACCGGGTTGTGTGTCGCCAACGACGATGATATGCTGGAGGCTTGGACAGTTGTGTTTGATGGCATGGACTTCTTTGGCGAACTTCGGGGTGGTGATGACTGCTTTTGCGCTGGAGTCATTGATCCGGTATTCTATCTCATGCTCCCGGAACATGACACTGGAGGGGATGGGGACGGCTCCGATCTTCACGCCACCCAGGAACGCTATCTGGAATGCAGGGATGTTCGGAAGCCGGATTAAGAACCGGTCGCCTTTTGTAAAACCGAGTTTTTTCAGGACGTTGCCGAACTTGTCCGAAAGGACCTTAAGGTCGCCGAAGGTGTACCGCGCGGTGTCCCCCGCAGCGTTCTCCCAATACAGGGCGACCTTGTTTCTGTTTTTTGATGCCGCGTGTTTATCGACAACATCGACACCGATGTTGTATTTTTTCGGGATGTCCCATTTCCATGCCTTATATGTTTTTTCGTACTCAAACTCCCCCATTGTTCTTTCACCTCGTTTCAGCAAAGACGCAAGAAGAATGTTACGCGAGCAGGTTAGCGGAAATCACCATTCGTTGTACTTCAGAGGTGCCTTCGTAGATCTCGGTGATCTTCGCGTCTCTGAATAATCGTTCAACGGTGTACTCTTTGGTGTAGCCGTACCCCCCGTGGATCTGTACTGCTTTGATGACCGCGTCCATCGCGGTCTCCGATGCGAAGAGTTTCGCCATCGCCGCTTCTTTGGAGAACCGCTCGCCTTTGTCTTTGACATAGGCTGCATTATAGACCAGGTATCGTGCTGCTTCAATGCGGGTGGCCATGTCCGCAATCATCCATTGGATCGCCTGGAACTTCGCGATGGGTTTGCCGAACTGCTCCCGCTGTTTGGAGTACATGATACTCTCATCCAGAGCAGCCTGAGCGATGCCGATCGCCTGGGAGGCAATCCCAATACGTCCGCCATCAAGGGTGCTGAGCGCGATCTTAAACCCGTCACCTTCTTTCCCCAGCAGATTCTCCTTAGGGACCTCCATGTTCTCGAAGATCAGCTCGGAGGTCTGCGAGGCGCAGATCCCAAGCTTATCAAAGATGCTGCCGACCTTAAAACCCTTATAGGAGCTTTCCACGATAAACGCGCTGATGCCTTTCACTCCCGCGTTCTTATCCGTCACCGCGAACACAATGATGATACCAGCTTTCGGGCCACTGGTGATAAACGTCTTATCTCCATTGATGATATAATGATTCCCTTTCAACACCGCCTGGGTCTTCATTGCCCCTAGGTCAGAACCGGCGTTCGGCTCCGTGCCAGCGAACGCACCGATTTTCTCTCCTTTCGCTAGGATAGGGAGGTATTTCTTTTTTTGTTCCTCGGTGCCGTATTTCATGATCGGCCAGGCAGCCAGCGAGTTATGAACTGAGGTGATCACCCCGGTTGACGCGCATTTTCGTGAGATTTCCTCAACGACGGTGACGTAACTGATGGTGTCCAAGCCCGCGCCACCATATTGTTGCGGGATGATGACGCCAAGTAAGCCAAGGTGAGCCATTTTTTCAAGGATCTTTGTTGGGTACTCTCCTTTTTTATCAAGTTCAGCAGCAACCGGTGCAATCTCTTTTTCAGCAAATTCTCGGACCATGTTCCGAATCATTTTCTGTTGTTCATTGAGTTCTAGTTTCATGGAGGTGGGAATCAAATCATGTCACATAAAGGTTTCTGTTATTTTCCTGGAAACTATCCCTGGAGAAACATTGTTTTTGTAAAAGAAAGAAATATAATACTGGTAGAGGTTTAAGAACCTCGACATGGTCCTCAAAAAAGGTTTGATTCACGTCTATACCGGGAATGGAAAAGGCAAAACCACGGCAGCGATTGGTCTGGGTGTACGAGCAACAGGGGTGGGTCTGAAGGTTCTGATGATTCAGTTTATGAAAGGACGACGGTACAGCGAGCTAGCTGCCCTTGAGCAGATAAAGAACTTTACGGTGGTGCAGTTCGGTCGTGACGAGTTCGTCTCAAAAGAACACCCTGCGCAGGTGGACATCGACCTGGCTCAGAAGGGACTGGCGTACGCCCAGGAGATCATCCAGAAACACGCGTATGACGTGGTGATCCTTGATGAGATCAACGTTGCGGTTGATTATCGTCTCATTGAGCTAGCTGAAGTGCTGCACCTCATCAAAGACAAACCCGCTGGGATGGAGCTGGTGCTCACCGGTCGGTACGCGTCCCCCGAGCTTATCAAGCAGGCGGATGTGGTCAGTGAGATCCTGGAAATCAAACATCCATATCAACAAGGAATACTCAGTAGAAAAGGGATTGATTGGTAAGACTATGGGAGCAAGGAAGATGACAAAAAAAGACACCGTTGAACAAATCCGTCAGAAACACCAGGAATGGGAACAACAGGTCTACAACAAAGCGATCAAGGAAACCCCAGAGCGGAAAACGAAATTCAAGAACCTCTCCGAGATTGATATTCAACACCTGTATACCCCGGAGGATATCTCGAACCTCGAGTATCTGGATGCTATCGGGTTTCCTGGGGACTACCCGTTCCTGCGAGGCGTACACCCGAACCTCTATCGAGGACGACTCTGGACGATGCGACAATTCGCCGGGTTCGGCAGCGCGGAGGAGACCAACAAACGGTATCAGTACCTGTTGGACCACGGGGAGACCGGGTTAAGCGTCGCGTTCGACTACCCCACCTTATACGGTTACGACACAGACCATCCGCTCGCGCGAGGTGAATTTGGGAAATGCGGGGTGGCGATCTCCTCGCTTGTGGACATGGAGCTGCTGTTCCATGAAATCCCGTTAGAGAAAATCACGACGTCCATGACGATCAATGGCCCAGCAGCGATCATCTGGGCGATGTACATCGCCAATGCGGAGAACCAGGGGATACCAAAGAAACAGATCGGCGGGACGATCCAAAACGACATCCTCAAAGAGTACATCGCGCAGAAATCCTATATCTTCCCCCCCGAACCCTCCATGCGACTGATCGTAGATACGTTCGAATACGGGTTTACACAGGTGCCGAAATGGAACACGATCAGCATCAGCGGCTACCATATCCGAGAAGCAGGATCCACAGCGATCCAGGAGCTTGCCTTCACCCTTGGGGACGGCTTGGAGTACGTCAAAGCTGCGATGCAACGCGGCCTGGACATCGACGCGTTCGCACCCCGACTGAGTTTCTTCTTCAACGCACACAACGATTTCTTTGAGGAAATCGCCAAATACCGGGCCGCCCGGAGGATCTGGGCAAAAGAGATGAAGACGCTGGGGGCGAAAAAACCCAGGTCCCTCTGGATGCGGTTTCATACCCAGACCGCTGGCTGCTCCCTCACCGCCCAACAACCAGAGATCAACATCGTCCGGGTGACGCTACAGGCACTCGCCGCGGTGCTCGGAGGGACACAATCATTACACACAAACTCCATGGATGAAGCACTCGCCCTGCCCTCTGAAAAAGCAGTACGGATCGCGCTGCGAACCCAGCAGATCATCGCTGAGGAAAGCGGGGTGACCAACACCGTCGATCCGCTCGGCGGAGCCTATTACGTGGAATGGTTAACAGAAAAAATGGAGGAGGAAACCTACAAGTACTTCGACCGGGTCGCTGCACTTGGCGGGGTGATCCCCGCGATCGAAAAAGGATTCTTCCAACGGGAGATCGCAGAAAGCGCGTACCGGTACCAAAAAGAGATCGACGAAAAACAACGCGTCATCGTCGGGGTGAACCGCTTCCAACTCGACGAGGAACCCTCCATCCCGATACTCAAGATGGACGAGAACGGAGAGGAACGACAGATCCGACGCCTCCAGAACCTCCGCAAGGACCGAGACAACACCAAGGTCCAACAACATCTCCAGAAGCTCCGCAAGGCAGCTGAGGGAGACGACAACCTCATGCCCTTCATCCTAGACTGCGTCCATCGCTATGCAACCTTAGGAGAAACCTGTCAGGTCCTCCGAGACGTCTTTGGGGAGTATAAAGAACAAGCGATATACTGAGGAGAAAAATGATATGGTAAAAAAAATTCGGGTGTTAGTAGCCAAACCTGGTCTCGATGGCCATGACCGGGGAGCAAAAATCGTTGCACGCGCACTCCGCGATGCGGGCATGGAGGTGGTGTACACCGGGCTGCATCAGACAGCAGCCCAGATCGTGAACACCGCGATGCAAGAAGACGTCGACGTGGTCGGCTTAAGCCTCCTATCCGGTGCCCACATGACCCTGTTTGTGGATGTAGCAGAACTACTTCAGGAAAAACAAATGCAGGATGTGCTCATCATCGGGGGTGGCATCATCCCCCAAGAAGACGTCCCCCGGTTAAAAAAAGCAGGGATCTCCGAGGTCTTCGGCCCAGGCACCCCTGTCGAAGACATCGTCACCTACATCAAAAAGAACGTGAAACGATGACCAACCTTGCCCAAAAAATCATCTCCGGTGATCACCGGTCGATCGCCCGGCTCATCACCCAAGTCGAAAATGATGACCCTGACGCGGTAGAAACCATGAGGCAGATCCATCGCCACACCGGAAAGGCCACCGTCATCGGGGTGACCGGGGTGATGGGCAGTGGGAAAAGCTCCCTCATCTTCGAACTCGCAGTCGCCTACCGAGCGGAAGGAAAAAAAATCGGCATCATCGCCATCGACCCGACCAGCCCGTTCTCAGGAGGCGCCTTACTTGGGGACCGTATCCGAATGACCGAGCTATCCACCGATGAAGGGGTTTTCATCCGCAGCATGGGCACCCGCGGCATGATGGGGGGACTGACCAGTGCGTTATATGACGTCGTCGAAATCCTTGACGCCGCCGGGATGGATATCATCCTCATAGAAACCGTCGGAGTAGGACAAGACGAAGTCGACATCGTCAAAATAGCGGACACCACCCTAGTCGTCCTCGTCCCCGGGCTGGGTGACTCCGTGCAGACCATCAAAGCAGGCCTTATGGAGATCGCAGACATCTTCGTGGTGAACAAAGCAGACAAACCAGGGGTAGAACAGACAATCGCGGAACTTGAATCCATGCTTGACCTGCAGAGCGGCCTTGACCGTCGCATTCCGATTGTTGCGACCTCTGCAAAAGAAAAGAAAGGCATCCCACTGCTGACTGATAAAATCACCGAGCATCAAGCATACCTGAAGAACAGCAAGACGTTTGAGCAGCGAAGACGACAGCGCTACGAAGCCGAGCTGATCGAAATCATTCGGAAACGGCTCATGGAGTTCATCTTCGATGAGAAGAAACTGAAGTCCACCGTTGACTGCTGTATCGAGCAGATCTCAAGAAAAGAGCTGGACCCGTATACAGCAGCAGATCAAATCCTTGGGAAGATCCTGAAGTAAATTGTGTGAACGTCCTGTTCGTTATTTATCTAGAAACATGTTTTAACTGTAGGTTGTACTTTTCAGCTCCAAATTGATATTCGTAATGAACGGGATGATCTGCTGAATGTTACCGGTGAGTTTTATGATATTTCCCGCATCTGGTGCATAGAAACAGGAAGCCATCCCATCTAAGATGGTGATATTATACGCAGTAAAGGTTCCTGCAGGGACCGTGACTGGTTCGGTGTTCAGACAGTAAAAGGCTCCTTCGATCATTGGTATCTGAATAGGAGTTGGTATCCCAATTGTGGCAAAGGCTTCTTGGATGTTAACGATTGGGAGGAGTGCAGCAATCTCTTCAGATAATATTGGATAGAAAGTATTAATGAGAAGGATGATGGAAAACCAGGGGGATCGCACCTCACCGTTCAGCGAGAGATTTGTCGAAGTGAAATTCCAGAACATGGATTCGTTCAACGGGAACATCAGCGGAGTAACCGCAGTGCTGAAATCTGAGACGAAGTTCGATACCGCTAGTTTCACCGGAAGAGTCGGTAACCAGGGGAGAGGTAAATAGGGTTGTTGGTTGATTTTCACCCAGAATCGTCCGGTAAAGGCACCGTTCAGTGTTTTGATACCCAGCGTAGATTTTTCAAAGACCATGTCACCGGAGAGCTGCAGATTTGAAAAGGTGATGGTCACGTTAACGGGGCCGTCCCCGAAGTTCATGTCGGTCTGTGCACTGCCGCTGATTGTCGTCTCAAAATCCAGGGTGTAGGTTGTTTCATTCAGGGTGCTGACCTGGAGAGGCAACTCATCCATGATAAGATGTGCATCGATGATTCCAGCGGTCGAGTTGAAATAAACATTGACATCGTCGATTTGATAAATCCATTGGTCACCAATTTCCCAGATCGGGACATCCTCTTGAGATGTTGTGGTCAACGGTTGTTGACTTCCCCGGTCTTGGGCTTTTTTTGCAGCAGGAGCAGCCAAGGGAAAAACACTGATCAGTAGCATGAGACAAACAAAAATCCCTATTCCTTTCTTCTTCATCATTTTCACTCCTTTTTTCAAGGTCAATATAATAGGACGATCTCTTATAAATATATCTTTTAGGAAATATCCGTGGTTTGGTCTTTATTTTCCTTGAAACACGGGTTTTTTCTTCTCAAGGAAAGCAAGCATTCCTTCTTTTTGGTCTTCTGTCGAGAAGCTGCTGGAGAAATAGGAGATCTCTAGGGAACAGGCTGAAGCAAGGTCCATGTTCATCCCTGTGTTGACCAATTCTTTGATAAAGCGTGTTTGGACTGTTGATTTGGCGAGGATCTTCTGGGCGATCGCCTCAGTTTCTTGTATGAGTTTTTCTGGTTCGACGACCTTGTTGACCAATCCGATGCGCAGTGCTTCTGCCGCGTCGATCGTATCTCCGGTGAGCAGCAGCTCCTTTGCTTTTAGGGTGCCGATGAGCCGGGGGAGCCGTTGGGTGCCTCCGAATCCGGGGTGGATGCCAAGGTTGATCTCCGGTTGTCCTATCTTTGCTGTACTGGAGGCGATGATAAGGTCGCAGGCCATCATGATTTCGCAGCCGCCGCCAAGCGCGTAGCCGTTGACTGCTGCGATGTATGGCAGGCGAGAATGTTCGATGCTGTGGAGGAGTCGATGCCCACGGGTTGCAAACTCCTTTGCTTCCAAGGGATTCATGGTCTTCATTTGTTTGATGTCCGCGCCAGCGATGAAGGCTTTGTCTTTGCCGGTGAGGACTGCGACATGAATCGAAGGATCCTGTTCCAGCTCTGCAACCGCGCTGGTCAGTTCCTGTATGGTATCGACATCGAGGGCGTTGAGCACCGCAGGTCGGTTCATCGTGATATGTCCAATCCCGTTGTTTTTCTCAAGGATGATGTTGTGGTAGGTCATGGGTCTCACCGTGGTGGGTAATCGTAAAATCCTTTGCCGGTTTTCCTGCCGAGGTATCCTGCTTGCACCATTTTTTTCAGCAGAGGGCAGGGGCGGTATTTAGAGTCGTTGAACCCTTCGTACAGGACGGTGAGGATGTTCAGACCCACGTCCAGCCCGATGAGGTCCGCAAGCTCCAACGGTCCCATGGGATGGTTCATCCCAAGTTTCATGACGCTATCAATGGATTGCACCGTACCGGTTCCATCTTGGAGGCAGAAGATGGCTTCGTTGATCATGGCGAATAACACGCGGTTGGAGATGAACCCGGGTCCGTCGTTGACCTCGATGGGGGTTTTCTCCATTTTCTCCGCAAGATGTTTCACCACCGTGGTGGTTTCGTCAGATGTTCGTAAGCCACGAATGACTTCCACGAGTTTCATCAAAGGAACTGGGTTCATGAAATGCATGCCGATGAACTGGCTTGGTCGCGTGGTGGAGCTGGCAAGATCCGTGATCGGGATCGTGGAGGTGTTGGACGCAAACAGGGTTTCTTTTTTGCAGATGCCATCCAGCTTCTGGAAGAGCTCTTTTTTCAGGCTGACCTGTTCGACGATGGCTTCGATGACCAGATCCACATCCTTCATATCCTCCAGACGTGTCGTTCCCTGGATCCGCCCCATAATGTGTTGTTTGTCCTCTGGCGTCATCTTGCCTTTCTCAACACTTTTACTAACGAATTTTTCCACAGAACCAAGCCCTTTTTTAACATAGTCTTCCTTGATGTCATGAAGGACGACGTCATAGCCTGCTTTGGCGCTGACCAGGGCGATGCCATGGCCCATCGTGCCAGCCCCGATAACCCCGATTTTCTTGATGCTCATTCCTCCGTCCCCCTACCGCTCCACGATCATGGAGACCGCATGACCACCGCCCAGGCAGATGGTCGCAAGACCCCGGTGTTTCTTGTACTGTTTCATCGCATGAAGCAACGTGACCAGAATCCGTGACCCGCTGCAGCCGATCGGATGACCTAGCGCGATCGCACCCCCATGGACGTTGAACTTGTCCTTGGGGATGCCGATTTCTTTGATGAGTGCGGCAGAGGCAGAGGAGAACGCCTCGTTATGCTCCACCAGGTCAATGTCATCGATAGACAGCTGCATTTTTTTCAGAAGCTTCGTGACACCTGGGATGGGTGCTTCCATGACATACTCGGGTTTCACCCCGGTGGTGTCGTATCCTTTGATGGTTCCTAGGATCTCCAGGTTGTGCTTCTGTGCTTGTTCTTTGCTCATGACCACGACGGCAGACGCACCATCCGTGATCTGCGAGGCGTTCCCCGCGGTGATGACCCCGCCGTCTTTGAAGAAGGGTTTTAACGCACCAAGGCTTTCCATCGTAGTGTTCTTTCTGATGCCTTCATCTGCTGCGAAGACCACAGGGTCTCCCTTTTTTTGCGGGATTTCGACGGGAACGATTTCGTCTTTGAATCCTCCGGTTTCCGTTGCCTTGGCTGCTTTCTGATGACTAGCCAGAGCGATCTCATCACAGTCTTTTCGGGTAATGTGGTATTTCTCTGCGACGATCTCCCCAGTCATCCCCATATGGAAGTTGTTATAAACGTCCCAGAGGCCGTCATGGACCATGGAGTCAATGAGCTTGCCGTCGAACAGCCGGTAGCCGAAGCGTGCCTTATCCAGCAGGTACGGGCAGTTCGTCATGCTTTCCATGCCCCCAGCGATGATGCAGTCCGCTTCTCCTAGTTTGATCGCCTGGGCGGCCAGAACCACGGCTTTCAGCGACGAGCCGCAGACCTTGTCGATATGTAAACAGCCCACCTCGTACGGGATCGCTGCGTGGATCGCTGCTTGTCTGGCGACATTCTGCCCCAGTCCAGCGGAGACCACATTGCCCATGATGACTTCATCGATGTCCTGGGGTGGTATCCCGGTTCGTTTCACGACTTCTTTTATGACGATGCCGCCGAGTTGCGGGGCGGAGAAGCCTTTGAGGGCTCCATCAAATTTACCTTGTGCTGTCCTGACAGCGTTTACAATGACTGCTTCCTTCATATTCTTCAAATGCCTCCACCAATTTTCTTTCGGAGGAAGCAATCTGATGGTCATTTAAAACATTTTCCAAACGTTTCACGACCGCAGAAAAAATCGTGGGGAAACGAATGGAAAAAAATAGAAGGAAGGGATAAAAAAAATTAGGGGGATAATATGAAGAACGTTATACGTCCCTTCCTCCTCTCCTTGTGAATTCTTTCTCTTAAACATCTCCTATATGTGTCTATATCTGATATCCTGCTTCATGTATACAATTGTCATTTAAAAAGTTTTCTAAATTTTTAATAACCATGTTTTCTCAGAGAACCATCTTTTCTGGACGAAAAAAGAAGATTAGGGGACCATCTCTGTTATTTTTTTTGCGAGCCGTAGTTTTTTCCGTTTCGCAGTATGAACGGAAATCAGGACCTTTGAGTCAATCAAATCAGCGATCACCCGATACTTAGTCATATGGCTCAGATCGTTAACCAACCCGAACTCCTCACACAGCGCGTCAGTCACCCGGATCGCACTCTCAATACTTTTACAGGTCTCATCCTGATGCGAAAGAAACACAAGGGTCACCATGCTAGCATACGTCGAAGGTTTCATAGACTCGTCCCTCCCTTATTACTAGAATGTCTCAGAGGATAAACAATTTATACCAATTCTATCAGAGGGCCTCAAGGAGAGAAATAAGAGGAAGATTTTATAATTATCGGTAAAACAAACATGCTTTCTCTATTGCTCTGGTGAAGCGAGACAGAGTCGGAGGGTTCAAATTTCAATGAAATCTTCTTCTGGAGTATTGTGTGAAGAGACCAGTGGCCATTCCTTATGATATTCCTATAATAATTGTTGATTTTGATTGTTCGTGTCTTTTCCAAAGAAAACCTATCAATGTCTGAATTACCAGAGTATTACCAGATATTACGAGTCTTAAGGGTTTTTCTGTTATTGGTCATGAATGGTGACGGTGTTGGATGTCTTTGTCAGACCATCAGAATAGGAGTTGCTCGGGGTGATCGCGCAGTTCCATTGCTCAGTGGGGTTGGTCTCTTCATCGACCATGGTAGCACTGCTGCTTTGACCGTATCGTTCCTGTTGATAGTTTTGGGTGATTTGTTGCGGTGACAAGACAAAGGGATAGATTTTTACCTCATCGACATTACCGGCAAGGTAGCTTCCTGATCCATTGTACGCTCCGATGCAGAGGATTTTCCCAGGGCTTGCTTGGATGTTCCCGGTGGTCTCATTGGTGTTGGTTGCAACAAGGGTTCCGTTGAGGTATAATTTGACCCCGACACCGGATTTGTAGGTGAGAACCACATGGTACCAGCAGCCGGGGACAAGGGGGGTGTTGTACACGACTTCTTTGTAGACATTTGACCCGATCACGACTGCGGCGTAGAGTCTGTTTGCTGGCAGGGAACCAGAAATACCAATCTCATAGCTGCGTGTTGCTTCGGAAGAGGAAGACATTTTTGAAATGATGCGGCTTCCGGTTTGATTATCGGAAAGAGCAATCCAGTGCTCGATGGTGAGTGCGTCCCATGTTCCACCGCCGTCCAACGAGCTGCTGTGAGGAATTGAAATATAGTCAAAACTATCCAGTCCACTGAAACTGTACGCTCCCCCAACCATGCCGTTGGTGATCCAGGTTGCTCCGGTGATGGTTCCCTGGTTGTTGAACCCGGAGTAGTCTTTTACGGTGGTGGTGTTTCTTGTGTTGAAGGGAAGGAGTAATCGAGTGATTGATTGGCTGTTCTTTGTCCATTGGAAGGTGTTGTACACCTCGAATCCATTGGGGTCTATGGTGGATTGGTTCGTACAAGTAAGTTGTTTAGTGGTTGGATTGAAGACGAGCAAGGGGGTCCCTTGGCTTGGTGCACCGATGATGGTTTGGAACGCAAAGGTGTTGTTCATCCAATGCCCCTGGTCATCATGGACTTCGACACGCCACCAATACCGTTTGTAATTCGAGTTCATCATCGCAGTATTGCTACAGGAATAGGTTCCCGTTGGAACAGAGGTATGCGAGCCGATAGTTGTCCAATTTCCACTGGCATTGGTCTTCCAGGTGATGTGCATGGGGTAGCCAAGATTGTGAACGACCGTGATATGTAACGTCGGGGCCAACGGGATATTCATAGCTTCATTCTGAGGATCGGGATTTGAGATGGTGACTGCAGCGGGAGGAATGGGTTCTTCTGGATAGAGTTTGTAAAAACTCAAAGGATGGTGTTGGTTGTGATAACTTGTTCGAATCCAGCTGTCATTCCGGACGGTTGTTGAAATGGTAAATTCATCCTGTCTGCCATTAAGTCCACCGTAAAGGAGGAAGTTCGCGGTAGTAGTCATACTCCCAATCCCTGCGATATTGGAATATCCGCCACCGTTGTTCGGAATCCCATCAAGATACAGTTCCATACGGTTAGTATTGCGGTTAATGACCATGGTAAGGTAATGCCAGGTCCCATCAGACCAGGGCGTACTCCAGTAGCGATACGTGGTCTGGGTACCGTCCCCGACTTTCAGGTAATTGGTCCCACCCCAGCCGTTATAGAGATATTGGATAAACCCTGCGTTCGACCCCCATTTCCGGATCATCGCAACGGAGTCCACATGGACGATTTTTGTCCATAAGCTGATCGTCCAGGAGTTCATCCCCGGGTTGAGGACCGATGGGTTTCCGAAATCATATCGATCGGTTAAGCTGTTGAAATAGCGACAACCACCGATCATGCCATTGAAATCGGTCGTGGTCCCATAATTTACTCCATGCAGTCCATTTGAGGTCGAATCAAGGATGTTCCCTGTTTCCTCCATGTGATGGACCATGAGGTACTCAGCGTTCCAGGTGCCCTGTGGGTTTTGTTGATTGCCACTGACGCTGTTCCCATAATAGAGATAGAGGTCGGTATCTGTTTGAGAGGCTAGCACCGGGATGTTGATCCAGGCGATGAGACGCCCGGTTGCACTCTGATAGGTTTCTATTTCATGGTTGAGTTTCATGCCTGAGGCATCAGTAAAGAGAATATCATCTCCATCCGCTTGTGCCTGGGCTGCGAGGTTTGCATCCGCTGGCAGAGAAATCAGGACAGGAAAGTTCAGAAGATTCGTGCTAATCTGCGTGTGATTGATGGTGATTAACTTTCTATGAGCCCAGTTCAGGTTGTACCACGGTGCGGTGGAGGGGGAAAATGTGGTGAAACTGAAGGTTTCATTGGTCCAATATTGTTGGTCATAGCATTGGACCCGCCAATAATATCGTGTGTTGTAAGCAGTCATCATTGTTGGTTGTTGTATGTAGGTGCCATTATGGACGCTTACATTACTTCCGATTATGGTCCAGTCTCCGGAAGCGTTGGTAAGGAACTGAATTATCATCGGTTGTCCATTGCGTTGTTCTGCGTGGATGGAGAGTCGGGGATTGGGTTCGATATCTCTGGCTTGGTCAATAGGTATGATATTTGAGAGTGTAGTTGTCCCGATGGTTTTAAACTGGAATGTCTTAACGGTGGTGTCTCCTGTTGCATCGATAATGGTGATTCTCCACCAGTATTTCTTGTTCGGGGCGGTCATCCCCGTGGTGGCTGCCGTGTAGGTTCCTTCGTGAACATTAGCGTAGGTTCGAATAGCCCTCCAACTCCCTGATGTATTGGTTTCAAAGGCGATCGTCATCAGATCATGTTGGTAATCATAGATATAGACCGAAAGTTCGGGATTGTTGGGGACATTTGTTTCTTCATGAGGCGGGTATTCATTTAGTGCAAGTGGCTCCAATGGACCGTAGGCGACATAATAGGGGGCTCTCCCGCGGTGTTGGCTGTAGAATTGATATTGTGACAAAGCTTGTGGATTTGGAGCAGGTCCTAAGGTATCATAGACATAGAGGCTTGAAATTCTGTTAAAAACCAATTCGAGTAGTCCATCGTTATCGACGTCTTGTGCGACGATCATGGACATCCCATAATTGCTTGGATTACTCAGGCTGATATTGCCTAACAATTGATAGTTATGATTGAAGATTGAGATATTGTTTCTCGTGCAGCAGATAATTTCTACAAACCCATCGCCATCGATATCAGCGATTGCGGGTGGTTCGTAGCATTCGTACGGGAGCCATGCATCCTCTTGCCAGAGGTATAAATCCCAGACAATGGGTTTTGACCAATCGCGACACGCGATAATTTCGAGGTTGCCATCTCCGTCAATATCATAAATTGGTGCCTGTGAATGGGTTCTGACACCAGGAATTCGAAGAGACTGATGGATAATTTCTCCATTTGTGCTGTTATAGACACTGAACCCACCACCGCTTTGACTGCAGAGGACGACATCGAGTTTCCCATCCTTGTCAACATCCGCAAGTGTCGGACATTGGCTGCTGGCGAGAAGCTCTGGATGACTCCATCGATAGGTTAAATTCGAAGCCCAGAATGCGATACACCCACGGCCACCGGAGGGATATTCTGGGTAGTAATTACTCCGATCACCTTGGTACAGTTCAAATACACCATCATAATCGGTATCACCTAGGGTTAGACCACCGAAACAGGGATAGTACGTCCAGGTTTTAGCAAAGATGTGTCCATCGTGGGTTAATGCGGTTACCGACCCTATGGTGCAAACATAGACTTCCGGGTATCCATCAGCGTTGATATCTCCAGCAACACAATATTTGTTATGAAGAGGAGCATTCGGGTTGTACCAATAGACAGAACCGTTGTTCCCATGGAGTGCCCAGGTTCCGGTTTCATGAGACGTTATGATTTCGAGGATGCCGTCCTTATTCAAATCAATAGCTTCCGCGGGACAATGATCATTCCACATGGTGACGTGTTTCGTCCATATGATGTTCCCGGTTGCTCCATCATAGACACTTATACCAAGCTCACTGGTTCGGATGATTTCCATCTTCCCATCATTGTTGACATCGGCAGCGAGAGGAGCGACAGCGGATATTCCCAATCCTGGGCTGATGACATACTTTAATGTCGGTAAGACAGAAGCGACGGTTCTAAAACGATAGGTGGCATTGGTCCACTGACCACTCCCACCCGGATCAGACACATTCACAAACCACACGATCTCCGTATTCGCAGGCAACGGCACAACCAAAGACGCTGATTTCGTCCCATTACTCGCACCAGACCCCGATGCACTCACCACATACGCACCATGAATAGACCAATCAAAAACATCCCCCTCAAAATCCTGAATCATAACACTGACACTTGGCTGATTCACACCAACAGTAACACCGTTCTGCGGCACCTCATCTGAAAGAGTCGGCCGATGATTCGAAGGAGAGACCTGCTCCTCAATTCCAAGGCTGAAAAAACCAGAAGGATCATTCTGATTATTATAACTGGTCTTAATCCAACCTGCACTACGAATAACCGTGGAAATAGTAAAATCATCATACCGCCCGTTATTTCCCCCATACAGAAGACCACTCGCACTCGTCGCAATACTCCCCATCCCAACAAGACTCCCTGACGCCACACCATTATGAGAAACACCATCAAGATACAAATCCAACTGATTCGTAACACGGTTAATCACAATCGTAAGATAATGCCAGTTCCCATCAGAAAACGAGGTATCCCAATACCGATAACACGTTTT
>Ga0265297_10003203_pt1 | contig 30272 bp, 25 predicted proteins | sample Munlanlwell13791_FD_192502 | JGI IMG/M metagenome (GOLD analysis project Ga0265297, IMG submission 192502) | Leachate microbial communities from a municipal landfill in Southern Ontario, Canada - Leachate well 137-91 | ecosystem: Engineered > Solid waste > Landfill > Unclassified | place...
CGATGGCGCGGCCCGCCCGCGCCGGCCGGGCGGTAGGACTCGAGCAACTGGAGGCAGCGCCCGGTCTTCGAGTGTTTGCGGTGGAAGTACATGCGCGAACTATAAGCCGGCCGCCAGACTTTTCAAACAATTGATAGTAACTACAAAGAAGGATTTGCCAATTTTACGCACGACGGAAATGGGGGCCGTGCGGGGAAAATATTTTCCCCGAGACCCATTTGTCAAAGTTGGGTTAAACCTTCGGCAGGGAACCGTCGGGCCGGCGTCAATGCCGGGATGGACCGGAAAACCGTTGAATAACAAGTTGGGCATGGAACTGAGACCGACACAAGGCGTATCAAAAACGCCTGCTGAAACTGGAATTGTGCGCGCCCTCTCAGTCCTCTGAAATTTGAATGTCCTCCAAGTCCTCCACGTCCTCGCGCGCCAGGGAAAACATAACGCCGCCAGAGGACAAAGAAGACAGTGAAGACAGCAGAAAGAAGAAGGCAAAGAGGACAGGCGGCGAAAAACCGAATTGAAAAAGGATCCCCCCAAATTGATGCTCCGGACGCTCGTACCTCGCGCCGGAGATCATAGACGGTTCGGCCAATGAGGGGCACTTCAACCGGTGGGCTCCCGACGTTGCGGAAGCCCTTCAGGCTTCAGCCAATTGCCGTTTCCAACCCGGGGCGGAGCCGCGCTTTGCCCTGGGCTACGCTGCCCCTGGGCCTTCAGCCCGTCCGCTCCATGGAAAGGGAGATCGTCGGGGGCGCGGGGAGGGGTGAATGGCGAGTGGCTGCCCGCCGCGTGGAACGGCGGAAGTTCATCCGGGCGGACACTGCACGCAGCCCATCCAAACCCCCTTTTGGCGTTTCGGGGACCGGCGGTATAGTTTCCCCCGCCACACCGCTCAGCGGAAGCGGTCCAGCCGGACCGGCGCCGGCCGCCCGCCGCCGGCCGCGCCCGGCAGGCCGCCGCCAGTGCCGCCGCCCAGCACATCCCCGCCGCCCGTGAGCAAGTCCTGAAGGGTTGACCACGGGGAGATGAGCGGACCGCCGGGCGGGCCGCCGAAGGGATCCAAGGGCGGATAGGCCAGGATGGAAACCGTGGCTTTGATGGTGTCCACGAGCGATTGCGGCACGCCGTTCTGGAGCAGGCTGTCCTTGAGGTTGCCGACCACCGTGTCAATGACCCCGGAAACGGTGGTGTTGATCAGGTTCAGCACATTCTTGAGCCCCGCATAGCCAAACCGCTCCTTGACCGCCTGCCAGAAGGCGCCGTTGACCAGGTACTGCTTGATGAATTGGTCGCCGTACTGGCTGAAGAGGCCGGCGGTGGCGCCGCCCAGCACGGTGTTGAGCAGCAGGTTGGCCCAGGAGAAGCTCTCGCCGGTACACCAGTTGTCCACGAAGGTCTTGATCAGGCCGGAACTCGAGCCGATGATGATCGCCGCCTTGACCCCCTGGAAGGCCGCCCCCAGGCCGCCGGTGATGCCGCCGAAGGCGGTGGAGGAGCCGATCTTCCACCAGTTCAACGGCTTGTCCGGCTCGTTGGTCAAGTACTGGTTGACGATCTCCAGGCCGCCGCCCACCGCCATGCCAATGCCAATGACGACAAACGGGATGACGCGGCCGGTCGGGTCGCGGTAGGCGACCGGGTTGCCGTCCGCGTAGGCGAACGGCGCCAGCCCCCCGAGCAGCCCCGCCGGATCCGGCGTCAGGAAGCGGCCGGTGCCGGGGTCGTACCAGCGGGCGCGGTTTTCATAGAGCCCCGCGGCGGGGAACCAGTGGCGGCCGGCGAAGAGCGGGTTGTGCTCGGCGGCGGCCGGCGTCACCGGCGTGCCGAAGGCGGTGTAGTCGAAGGTGGCGACCGTCTTGCCGGCGGCGTCCGTCACCCGGCGCAAGCTCTGCAACGGGTCGCGGTGGTGATAGAGCCAGCGCCCGTCGGTGCCGCGCACCGCCAGCACCTCGTCCGGCTCCACGCCGTTGACGTAGGTCGTCCGGACATTCCCCTGCGGGTCGGCCACGGCCACCAGGTCGGCGCCGGAATAGAGCCGGTGCTCCTTCGCGCCGGCGGCCTGGCTGCTCCACAGCAGCCGCCCCGGCAGGCTATAGCCGAAATCCGTCGCCCCGTCCGCCGCCGTGAACCGGGTCAGCCGCCCCAGGGCGTCATGCGTGAAGGTGCGCGAGGCGCCGCCCGGTGCGGACTCCGCAACCCGCCGCCCCGCGGCATCCACGGTGAAGCGGCGGCCGCCCCAGGCGAGGAGCCGCCCCTCCGCATCCAGTTCGGCGTGCAGGTCCGCGGTGCGGTCGGCCGCCGCGGCCAACCGGCCGGCGGCATCATAGGCGAAGCGTTCAAGCATCTGGCCGGCGGCGTCCGAAACCTCGGCCAGCCGCCCCACCTGGTCATACGCATATTGCCGGACGGTGCCGTCGGAAGCCGCCACCTTGGCGCAGCGTCCGGCCCCGTCGTAGCTGTACGTCCACCCCTGGATTGCGCTGCCGTCGGCGCCACGCAGCGCCAGGGTCGCCAGCCGCCCCTCCCGGTCATAGCCATATTCCTGGCGGACGCCATTGGGGAAGACCGCCGCCGTGCGCCGCCCCCGCGGATCCGTCTCGAAGCGGAAGACGCCCGCCGCGCCCTCGATCCGCACCAGCCGCCCGGCCGGGTCGAACAGCCGGCGGCTGACTTCCTCGTGCTTGAGGGTGACGGTCTGCCGCGCCCCGGCCGCCGTCCGCCGGAACCGGGTCTGGACCGGGCACGGCACCCCGGCCTGGCCCCAGGCCACGCCGGACTCGTCGCGGCTGGCCTCCTCCCCCGCCGTGTCCTTCCAGCCTTCGAGCGAGCGCCCGCCCAAGCCGAGCTGATATTCGACCCTGCCCAAGGGGCCGCCGTCGAGCCGTTGCAGGGCCCCGGACTCATGGTAGGCGAACGCCAGCGCGCCGCCGCCGGGCAACGTCAGCCGCACCGGCCGGTCGGCTGCGTCGAACTCCACCGCCGCCTCGCCGGCGCCGGGCAGCCGGGCGCGGTTCACCCGGCCCCAGGCGTCATAGCCAAAGCCGAAGAGGTTGCCGGCGGGATTGGCCACGCCCGCCAGGCGGCCAAAGGCGTCATGCCGGAAGGCGGTGCGCCGCCCGGCCGGGTCGAGGATGCCGGCCAGCCGGCCGTCGGGCCCGAACTCGAACCGCGCCTCGCCGCCGCGCCCCGCAAGTTTCACCGGCAGCCCCCGGCTGTCATAACCTGCCTGGAAGAGGATCGTCCCGCCCTCCGTGACCCGCACGGGGCAGGATTCGGCGTCGTAGGTGACTTCCAGCGCCCGGCCATCACCCTCGACGCGCACAGTGCGCCCCAGCACGTCTGGCGTCAGTTCCAGCTTCCGCCCGCCGGCCTCCAGGCGCCGGAGATTGCCGGCGGCGTCATAGGCCATGATCAACTCCCGGGGGGCGCCCCCCGGCTCCTGGGCCGTCATCCGCACGCAGTGGCCGGCGGCGTCCCATTGCCAGGCGGCCTGGCCACCATCGCTGCCGCGGGCCAGGGTGGGCCGGCCAGCGGCATCATATTCCAAAGCCAGCTCACGCCCGCCGGCCTCGCGCAGGCCGGCGAAAAGCCCCTCCGCCGTCCAGGAAAAGGCGGTCTCCCGCCCCTCGGCCCGGATGCCGCGGTAGCGCCCGTCCGGATCGGTTTCCGCGGAAAAAGTCTCCCGGCCGTTTTCGCTGACCAGCACGGGAAGGCCGCGGCCGTCCGCCCGTGCCTCGATCCGATCCCCCGCGGGGCTTGTCCAATCCCGGCGCCGGCCATCGGCGGAACGGCGGAAGAGCGTGGCCACCCCCAGCGGCTGCTCGGCGCGCACTTCCCAAGCGCCGGCGTCCCCCGCATAGCTCCAGCGGCCCAGCAGCGTTTCGCCCGAACGCTGGGCGATGACGTGCCCCATGGCGTCATACTCCAGCTCGACTTTGCCAAAGCCGAGATCAACCAGCGCCAGCCGATCCTTGGCGTCATACGCATAGCGCTCCCGGCCGCCGGCGGGGCGCTCCACCGCCGCGAGGCGCCCCGCGGCGTCATAGTTGAACCGCCAGCGCCCCCCCGCCGGATCGCTCACCGCGGCGTAACGCCCGTCGGCGATCTCCAGCGTCAGTTTCCGCCCGTCCGGCGCGACCACCGCCAAGGCCAGTCCGGGATCGCCGGCCTGGCGTTCGACCGTGAAGCCATTGCGCGGATAGGTCGCCTTGACCAGCAGCCCCCGCGAATCGTATTCGTGGAAAATCCGGCCAGGCCGCTCCCAGCGGAAGCCCGCGTCCGTCCGAAGCAGCGAACTGCGCACGCCGTCGCGGGACGTCCAGCGGCCGGCGCCGGCGGGCAGGAAATGGTGATCGCCCTCCGCGGTGTGCAGCACCGCCGCCGCCGGGCGCGCCACCACCTGTTCGTCGCAGGAGAGGCGCCAGCCCGGCCCCAGCCCCAAAGCCGGCTGGTCCGGCAGCCAAGCGCGCCCGACCCCGACCAGTTCGTTGCCGCGCACCAGCACGGCATCCAGCGCCGCCAGCAGCGGCCGGCCGGTCTCCTCGTTGACGACCAGCGGCCGGGCCGGCCGCGCGTCGGCCGTGGCGGCGACCGCCACCTCTTGGGCGACGGCATCCAGGCGGAAGGCCCAACCACAGGCCAGCAGCAGCATCAGCCAGCTTCCCACCCGCGCCAGCGTGGAACGCCACATCCAGGCGAACACGCCACGCCTGCCGCCCACCGTCCGCCCTGTCGCCGGTTCCATGGTCGCGCCCTCCATTCAGCTCAATGCAGCGTCCACCCTTCCAGGCCGCCGACGCCCAAGTCGCCGCCCGCCATGCCGGGCGGCGCCGGCGTGGAACTGACCCCCAGCCCGCCCCGGACCTGGTTGAGGATCTGGGCAGCCGTCTCGCCGCTCCAGTTCCGGCCGGTGCGCCCGTCCGCCCAGGCCCGGTGCAGCGGCAGCAGCGTCGCGTCCCAGTCGCTGGTCTTGAGGTTCCACAGCTTGCGGAGGTCAACCTTCTCGTAGGTCGCCTCATAGCGCCCCTTGCCGGGCTCGCGCGGCGACATGTACCCCGCCCGGGCCGCGGCGGCGGTCCACATCGTGCGCCGGCCGCCGGGCACCGTGAACGCCTTGAAGATGCCTGGCGCGCCGCCGCCGAAGAGGAAGGTCAAGGGATTGTTGAGGCGCCGGCTGACCCCGACCACAATCGCCCCGTCCTTGCCAAAAAAGCTTTCCTTGAGCACCCGCGGCTCCGCGGTGCCGGTCTCATAGAAGCTGGAATCGTACCCGTCCTGCCCCCGCACCGTGCTCGACCCGCTGATCATGCTGTCAAACACGCAGACGCCTTCGACAATGATCCAATGGCTGCTGTACCAGAACCAGGTGGCAATCAGGGACGCGAAAGACTGCCGATACTGGCGCGCCAGCCCCTCGCCGCCACCGGTGCGCACGAACCACACGTCCGTCCCCTTGTCGAAGGTCTGCCGCGGCCCGTCGAAATAATCGGCGTGCGCCAGGAATTCCGTCTCCTCCTGCTGGTTGTTCTTCAGGATGCGGAAATAATTGCCGCCTTGCAGGCAGACGTGGCGGATGTCGGCCCCGCCCGCCTCGTTGTCATTCTCCGAGGCCTGGATGTTCGCCTTGACCACGTCCCGGACCGTCCGCTCGACGCGCCCCTTGAGGTTCGCGATCAAATCCTTCTCCGCGCGGTTCATGTCCTGGATGGCGCGGCGGGCTTCCTGGATTTTCGGTTTCAGGGCGCTGTAGCTTTTCTGCTGGCCGGCCGCCGTGGAACGTGCGGTCTTGATGCTCTGCACCATGACCATCTGATGGTAGTTCAGCAGCACCATCTTGTCCTGGGCCGGGCTGATCCCGTTCCACAACGCCAGTGGCCGCGACTGGTTGCAACTGGTGGCGTTGTACATCTTGATCTTGTTCTCGTCGCGGTCCCACTGGTCAACGACCAGCTTCAGCCACTTGTCCACAATCGCGTCCATCTCCATCCGCACCAGCTTGACATAAGTCCAGGCCATGGCCCGGTTGATGGCCGCGATCCGGCTGAGGGTGTCAGCCTGGACCAGGGCGCCGGAATAGGCGGCGGCATCGGCGGCATTCTGCAATTCGACCCGCTGCCGGGCGGTCTCGCCCACGGCATAGGCGGCGACGCCGAGCAGGAAGAGGATCAGGAAGGCAATGACCGTCACCGGCAGCACAACCCCGTTTTCCTCCCGGGCCAGCCGGATTGCCTCTTGGTTGGCAAGGCGGAGCATGGTCAGGCCGTTCCTTTCATTGCCGGGTTCACCAGCCCGCCACGGGCAGGCCGCTCCTGGGCAGGGTCACATAGGGCTTGGTCAGCACCGCCGTCTCGCGGAAGCGGACATGGGGATACTGGACGGTGTCCTGGTGCCGATGCCGGTCGCCGGTCACGTCGGCCCGGCGCTCCTGCCATTCCGTGGGGTTCACCGCCCAGCCGATGACCGGGCCGGCGATCGGCATGACCAGCCCGAAGTCGAATTCCACCGTGGCCTTGACCGTCCATTCGTCGAGCTTTTCGACGGTCACCTGGGTCTTGCGCGCCACGGAACCCGAGCCGGGGATGGCGCCCCAGCCGGGGATGCGCTTGCGCGGCTCCCCCGCCGCCTGGCCAATGACCACCCAGGCGCACACCTGCTCCGCGGCCTGCTGCCCCGCCTTCTTCCACTCGCTTTCGTGGCAGACCAGCGCCGCCCGGGCCGCGGCATAGGCGGCGTAGACGACCACCTGCCTGGCAATCCAGATGTGGGCGAGCTGGGCCGCCCCGAAAATCAAGGTCAGCACCAACGGAAAGGCCAGGACGAACTCCAGCATCACCGACCCGCGGCAGCCGCGGCCGGCAGCCGGCGGCGGCCCCGCCCCCGCCCTCCTGGAGTTGTCACGCCCCATGCCCATGCCCTGCTCCCGACTCCGTTTGCCGCTTCGCGGCCGCCCTTGGCGGCCCGTGCCGCTCCGCGGCGCCCGTGGGCAAGAAGATTTGTGCGGATTTGTGAAGATTTGTGGGAAAACTCTTCGCCCGGTCTTCGCGGTGAACAATCCAAGTCAAACCCGGGGAATGGCCGGCAGCAGGATGGCCCCCCAGGCCCCAAGGGCAATCGCCAGGCTGAACGGGACGCGCACCCGCTCGCTCTCGGCCGGGGGCAGCCCCGTCCGCCCCGCGGCCCGGTCGTAGCGCCAGTCGAACAGGCAGCGGCCATAATGGGCGACCCGCCGCCCGTCCAACCGGCCGAAAAGCCACATGCCGACGGCCACCCCCAGCCCGGCAAACGCAGTATAAACCAGCAGGGGCAACAACCGCTCCCAGCCCACGAACGCCCCGCAGGCCGCCAACATTTTCACATCCCCGCCACCGGCGCCCCGCAGCAGGAAAGGCAAGAGCAGGAACGCCCCCGCCAAAAAGCCGGCGGCCACGCCGCTGAGGAAGCCGGGGAGCCCACCCATCACCAGCCGCCAGGCCAGGATGAGCCCCAGCCCACCCAAAGTCCAGGCATTCGGCAGCCGCCGCTCCCGGCAGTCACGCCAGCACAGCACGACCAGCCACGGCGACACCGCGCACGTTTCCACCAGTTCAGTCCCAGTCACCCACAACCACCTTGGCGGCGCCGGCACGCCGGCGGCGGACTCCGCCCGCCGGCGTTCGAACCGGTGCCTGACGCCTTACTTGTGCATGCTGTCGTGGTAGTCCTTGGACGACTGCGCATCGGCTTCCTGGGTGCTCCGGGTCGCCTCCAGGGCGCTCTTGGCCCCGGAATGGTCGCCGGTGGCGCCCTTGGCGGCCGTGTCGAACATGCCGACAATCGTCTTGCCGAACATCGCCACCGCCACCACCGCCGCCGCCGCGATCAGCACCGCCAGGATGACGTATTCCATCATCACGGCGCCATGCTCGTCACCGAACAAGCGGCAGAGCATCCGGCCGATCCGGGACTTCCTCGCGCGTTCGAGCATCATCACTTTCCGACTCATGGGCTGCCTCCTTTCCAAGGCATGCATTTCCGGTCGTGGCGGACGCCACGAAACCACCGTTTTGGGAATCCAACTCGACCACCGACAAAACCGCAAGGATTTTGGCTTGCCCCGGAGCGCCGGCCCCCTCATGGCACCGGCAGGGACAGGCCGCACAGGATGCGCCTCAAGGACTCCACCAAGGCATTGCCGAACACCCCATAATTGTCCCCCGCCAACGTCCCGTCCGTGGTGAAGGTCGCCCCGCCCGGATTGAACCCCAGCGCGGCCGCCCCGACCAAGGGCAGGAGGACGCCGACCGTGAGCAGCACATATTCGAAGAGGACATCGCCGCGCTCCTCGCGGATGAACCGGAACCACCGCCGCCTTGCCTCGCGTCTCCTCACAGGCCACACCCTCGCCGCCGTGATGGATCCAACTTCTTCTCATTGCTGAACATACAGGCGCCCCGCCCCTTTTTCAATTGCGCCCCCGGCTGAAGCTGCGCCCTTCACACTCCAGCCCCGCTGGGCCACACCCCCGGCCCGCGCCGTTCTCCCCGCCCGTCCAGATCGTCCATGATCGTCCAGCAAAGCCCTTGCCACCGTTCGCCCGCCGCCTACGCCCACCCATCCCGGGCCGGCCTTGCTATATTGGGGGAGGATCTGAGTTTGTGGGGATTTGTGAAGATTTGTGGGAAAAAATTGCGGGGGGAACCTTCGCCCGGCCGGCCGGCGCCGCGCCGGCGCGCCCGGCTCCTGCTGCTGGCGCTCGCCGCCGGCATTGGGGGCTGGCCCGGCGGGAGCCATGCCGCCCCGGCCGCCGCCGCCACTGCCCCGGCCCCCGTCCGCATCGTCAGCTACAACGTCTACAACTACCTGCCGCTGAGCAAGCCGCAGATCAAGTCGCCCGAGTCGCGCCAGACCGTGCTCCGCATCCTCGCCGCCCTCAATCCCGACATCGCCGTGCTGACCGAGACCGGCGGCCAGGAGGCGGTCGCCGAGATCGCCGCCCGGCTCCGGGAACAGGGCCGCGACTATCCCTTCACCAGCATTGTCCGCGGCGAGGACACGGAACGGTTCATCGGCATCCTCGCCCGCCGGCCGCCGGCCACGGTGCGCCACCGCGAAGGCTACCGCTACAGCCTCAACGACCGCTCCGTCGAGGTCCAGCGCGGCTTCGCCCATCTCGTCTTCACCTGGGAGAACGGCTACCGCCTCCACCTGCTCGGCGCCCACCTCAAAAGCAAGCTGTTCGACCCCCGCGGCCAGACCGACATGCGCCGCTACGAGGCGCGCCTGCTCCGCTACATCGTCAACGACATCCTCAAGGCGGAGCCGGCGGCCAACATCCTGCTCGTGGGCGACTTCAACGACTCCCCCGACAGCTCCCCGCTCAACACCCTCATCAACCGCCGCGCCAACCCGGAAAGCCAGCTCTACGACCTGCGCCCGCTGGACGGCCACGCCCTGAGCTGGACCCATTGCCAGGACGAGGCCGACAGCTATTCGCGCATCGACTACGCGCTCGCCAGCCGCGCCCTGCTCCCCGAGATCCTCTTCGCGGAGGTGCGCATCCCCGACATCCCCGACTGGTACATCGCCTCCGACCACCGCCCCCTCGTGATCACCCTCCGCCCCGCGGACCAGCCGCCGGGCGCACGCGAACTCCAGGGCTTCGTCCGCAACATCCGCCAGCCCGCTCCCCCCATCTCCTTCTTCCACGAAGGCCCGGTGGCCGGCACGCGCAAGGCGCGGAAAGCCACCGCGGAAGAGGAGTGACTGATGGGGATTGTGATTTCAGGGGCGGAGCGGCCGGGGGAATAACGAAACCCGTTCGGGATCAATGTTGCGACTGAAAGCGGCAGGCTTTCCATCCGAGTTTGGGGAATGATAGTATGCGCGGTTTGAGGGCTGGAGGGGACACGGACGGGCAGGGACGGACACGGACTCGCCCGGACATGGTGGCCGCCGCCCCCTCCAGCATTCATCATGCCCGCAGCCCGCAGCCCGCAGCCCGCAGCCCGCAGCCCGTAATCAGCAGCCCGTAGCTCCCCCATGCCCATCCCCCCCAATTTCGCCCAGGAAATCGGCCGGCGCCGCACCTTCGCCATCATCTCCCACCCCGACGCCGGCAAGACCACGCTCACCGAGAAGCTGCTGCTCTACGGCGGCGCCCTGCACCTGGCCGGCTCGGTGCGCGCCCGCAAGAACCAGCGCAGCACCACCTCCGACTGGATGGAGCTGGAGCGGCAGCGCGGCATCTCCGTCACCTCCACCGTGCTCCAGTTCGAGTACGGCGGCTGCGTGATCAACCTGCTGGACACGCCGGGGCACAAGGACTTCAGCGAGGACACCTACCGCGTGCTCACCGCCGTGGATTCGGTGATCATGGTCATTGACGCCGTGAAGGGGGTGGAGGAGCGGACGCGCAAGCTCTTCGAAATCTGCCGGCTGCGGCAAATCCCGATCTTCACCTTCGTCAACAAGATGGACCGCCCGGCGCAGGCGCCGCTGGCGCTGATGGACGAGCTGGAGAAGGTGCTGGGAATCGCCGCCTTCCCGGTGACTTGGCCGATTGGCGACTCGCACGACTTCAAGGGGGTCTATGACCGGCTGACGCACCAAGTCTACCTCTTCGAGCCGACGGAGCACAACGCGCACAAGGCGCCGGTCACGGTCTCCGGCATCCACGACGAGGCCTTCCAACGGCAGATGCCGCCGGCGGCCTACGCCGCCTGGGTCGAGGAGGTGGAAATGCTCACCCTCGCCGGCGAGGCGTTCGACGTGGCCGCGGTGATGACGGGGCAGATCACGCCGCTCTTCTTCGGCAGCGCCATGACCAACTTCGGCATCCAGCACATGCTCGACTATTTCGTGAAGTTCGGCGCGCCGCCGGCGCCGCGCAAGGGGGGGGACGGCGCGGTGGTCGAGTGCGCCCGCCCCGAGTTCTCCGGCTTCGTCTTCAAGGTCCAGGCGAACATGAACCCGAAGCACCGGGACAGCCTGGCCTTCGTCCGCGTCTGCTCCGGGGTGTTCGAAAAGGACATGACGGTGCCCGACCCGCGCAACCCGGCCCGCACCATCCGCCTCGCCTATCCGCAGAAGATGTTCGGCCAGGAGCGCGAATCGGTGGAGGTGGCCTATCCCGGCGACATCGTCGGCCTGGTCAGCCACGGCGACTTCCGGATCGGCGACACCCTCACCGCCCTCAAGGGGCTGGAGTACCACGAGATCCCGCGCTTCCCGCCGGAGGTCTTCCGCTACATGCGCAATCCGGTGCCGTCCAAGTACAAACAGTACCGGGAAGGGGTCGGCGAGCTGCTCGATGAAGGGGTGATCCAAGTCTTCACCCTGGAGGACTCCCCCGGCTCCGCCCCCGTGCTCGGCGCCGTCGGCCAGCTCCAGTTCGAAGTGGTGCAATACCGGCTCAAGAGCGAATACAACGCCGACTGCCTCCTCGAGCCCGCGCCCTACACGCATGTCCGCTGGTTCGCCCCGGGCACGCGCAAGGAAGGGCTGGGGGAACTCTTCCTCGGCACCGGCGTCAAGCTGGCGCGCGACCTCGCCGGCGACCTGGTGATCCTCTTCCCCAGCGAGTGGGCCATCGGCTACTTCCGGGAAAAGAACCCGGCCTTCGAGCTGCACACGGTCTCCCCCGCCGACCGGGCGCGGATCCAGCACGGGATCTGATCATCAGGGCAGGAGCGAATAGGCCGCCACCCCTTCCCAAGTGGCGCCGGGGGCGAGCGGCGGCACCTCCTGGAGCGTGCCGGTCTCGACGCAGACCATGGCCAGGTACTCGTCGTCGCCGAAGTCGGGCAGCGCCTGGGCCTTGGCGATCCACGGGTTCCAGACCACGGCGTCGGGCATCTGCCGCTGGCGGATGGCCAGGCGGCGGCGGCCGGGGGAACCGTCGAGGTGCAGCTCGTCGGGCACCCGCGGGTAGATCCGGTCGGTCTCGGCGGCGAAGGTGATCGCCGGGCGCGCCTCCGTCTCCCGGACGCGGTTGCGCAGGGAATCGAGGTAGTCGCACCCTTGCAGGCCGACGACCTGGGCTTCGTGGATGGAATCGACCGCGAAATAAGTGTGGAAGGCGGCCTGGAACGGCATTGGCGCGGTTCCGGGGTTGCGGACGCGCAGGGCCAGCGCCAGCCCGCTGCCGAGCCGCACCGCCAGCTCCAGCGCAAAGGGGAACGGCCAGGCGGCCAGGGTCGCCGCGTCGCTTTCCAGCGCCAGCACCGCCTCGACCGTGCCATCGGCCTCCACCGCGGCGCTTTTCACCGCCCAGCTCCGCGTCCGCACCAGCCCATGCTTGGGCAGCGGCCCGTCGCCAAACTGGGGGAAGATGACGGGGATGCCGCCGCGGATCGGCGTGCCTTCCTCGAACAGCGACTTGCGGCTGAGGAAGAGGCGCTCCCGGCCGTCCGCCGCCTTCCAGGAGGCCACATGCGCCCCCAGCCGGTACACCTCCGCCGTCGCCCCCGAGGCATGGCGCAGGATCAGCTTGGGCAGGCCGTTGACACCGGTTTCAAATTGCACGGAACCCAGATTCTTGCTTGTCGCCATGGCGCTGTCCTTCCCGTTGCCGCGGCGCTGGCTGGCCGGCACTGGCCGCCCCGGCCGCCGCGGAGTCCGCGCATAACGTAGGGCCTCCCCCGCCGGCCGCCACCCCGCCGGCGGCCGGCGGAAATGGTTAGTGTTTTACTTGACTTTCCGCCCCCGGCAAGTTATCATATTCGTAGAAGAGGCCCGGAGGCGGCAAATCCCCCGCCGGGCATTCAAAACCGCAAGCAACCGAGGAGTCAGGCTTATGAAAACGCTGCTCATCCTCATGGCCGCCGGCGGCGTCGCGCTGGCCGGTGCCAGTTCCCCGCTTTATGCCGCCTGCAAGGCATCCCACCGGCCGGGCATGAATCCGGCCACGGGCGGAATGCCTTGCGCCGGCAACGTCTGCATGGCCGCCCCGGCCCCACCGGCCACCCCGGCCGCCGCCCCGGTGGCGCACTACGGCGAGATTGACACCGCGGCCTTGGCCGCCATGGTCATGGCCAAGACCCCGATGGTCATCCTCGACGCCCGCTCCGGCAAGTATGACGACGGCCGCCGCCTCCCCGGCGCCAAGCAGCTCGCCCCCGACGCCACCCCGGCGGAAGTCGCCAAGGCCATCCCGGCCAAGGACACCCTGGTGGTCGTCTACTGCTCCAACCTCAAGTGTCCAGCCAGCAAGCACCTGGCCGAACAGTTGCTCAAGCTCGGGCACAGCAACGTCCTCAAATACCCGCAGGGCATCGAGGAGTGGGTGGCGACCGGGCATCCGGTGGAAAACCCCAAGTGACCTCCAGGCAAAGGAGAGTGCCGCAACCCCGCGCCGGCGGACGGGCGGGCGGGCCGGGTCGCCAAACCAGGCGCCCGGCCTTTTTTTGTTTCCCGCCCCGGCAGGCTACAGTATCCCTCCCGCCATTCCCCGGATCCGCTTCCCTCCCCCACCCCGGCACCCCCATGTTCCGCCGCTGCCAAGCCGCCGCCCACCAGATCCGCCGCCACCTGGACCTCTACCGGCTCGCCCTCCGCGACCCGCGCACCCCCTGGCTGCCGCGCCTCCTCCTCATCCTCGCCCTGGCCTACCTCGCCTCCCCCATCGACCTGCTGCCCGACTTCATCCCCGTCCTTGGCCAGCTTGACGACCTGCTGCTCGTCCCCGCCCTGGTCTGGCTCGCCCTCCGCCTCATCCCCGCGGCAGTGCTCGCCGACTGCCGCCAGCGGGCCGGCCTGCCGCCCGCCGCCACCTGAAACGCCTTGCCTCCGGAGCCCCCAGCCATGCCCGCCGAAGCCCTCCTCATCCGCGGCGCCCGCCTCCTCGACCCGGCCCACAGCCTCGACGACTGCCGCGACCTGGGCGTGCGCGACGGCCGCTTCGCCGAACCCGCCACCCTGCCGCCGGACACCCCCAGCCTCCGCCTCAACGGCCTCGTCATCGCCCCCGGCCTGATTGACCTCCACGTCCATCTGCGCGAGCCCGGCCAGACCCACAAAGAGGACATCGCCAGCGGCACCGCCGCCGCCGCCGCCGGCGGGTTCACCACCATCCTCGCCATGCCCAACACCCTCCCCGCCACCGACACCCCCGGACAAGTCCGCGAACTCCGCGGCCGCTACGCCGCCGCCGCCGCCGTCCGCGTCCTGCAAAGCGGCGCCCTCACCCGCAACCGCGCCGGCAGCGAGCTTGCGGACTTCGCCGGGATGAAGGCCGCCGGCATCGCCGCCCTCACCGACGACGGCGCCACCCCGCAGAATCCCGCCCTGATGCGCGAAGCCTGCCGCCGCGCCGCCGCCCTCGGCCTGCCCGTCATTGACCACTGCGAGGACACGGCCCTCGCCCACGGCGGCGCCATGCGCGAAGGCGAAACCGCCCGCCACCTCGGCGCCGCCGGCATCCCCGCCCTTGCCGAGGAACTCATCGTCGCCCGCGACATCCTCCTCGCCGCCGACACCGGCGCCCACCTCCATCTCCAGCACCTCAGCAGCGGCCGCTCCGTCGCCCTCGTCCGCTGGGCCAAACGACAAGGCTGGCCAGTCACCGCCGAAACCACCCCCCACCACCTCCTGCTCACCGCCGCCGCCGTCGCCACCCACGGCGCCAACGCCAAGATGAACCCGCCCCTGGGCGACGAGGCCGACCGCCAGGCCCTGATCGCCGGCCTGCGCGACGGCACCCTCGACGCCATCGCCACCGACCACGCACCCCACGCCGCCGACGAAAAGGGCCGCGGCCTCGAAGCCGCACCTTTCGGCATCATCGGCCTCGAAACCGCCCTCGCCCTCTGCCTCACCGCCTTGGCCGACGAAAACGGCCCCCTCACCCTCACCGCCCTCCTCCGCCTCTTCACCGCCGGCCCCCGCCGCATCCTCGGCCTCGAAGCCGGCACCCTCGCCCCGGGCGCCCCCGCCGACTTCATCGTCCTCGACCCCGCCGCGGAGTGGACCCTCACCCCCGCCGACCTCCGCTCCAAGTCCGCCAACACCCCCTTCCTCGGCCAGCGCTGCCGCGGCCGCGTCCTCCAGACCTGGCTCGCCGGCCGCCGGATCTTCGCCGCCCCCGGGGCGTGAGCTTGGTGCCCGGCAAACTCGGCGTCCATTGAGTCCAGCGCGGCCATGGCTCGCCAGAAAAAACCGCCCGGTGCCACGGCACCGCGCCGCCACCGGTCTCGGCCTTGCATGTTCTTTCGTGCCTTGTATGTTCCCTCGTGGTGAATCATTCCGGCTAAAGCGCCCGGCAGCAGCGGTGGCGCGGCCCCAGCCCAGGCGGAACGGCCCCGCCGCCAACCCGCCGGCCCTCCCCCTTCCGCCATGCCCGCCATCCCTGACAGCGTCCTGGACGACATCCGCGCCCGCACCGACATCGTGGAACTCATCGAGTCCTACGTGCCGCTCAAGCGCCGCGGCGCCGACTACTGGGGCTGCTGCCCGTTCCACCACGAGAAGACCCCCTCCTTCAAGGTCAGCCCCCAGCACCAGGCCTATTACTGTTTCGGCTGCAAGAAGAGCGGCTCCGCCTTCCAGTTCGTCATGGAGCGGGAGAACGTGGATTTCGTGGGGGCCGTGCGCCTGCTCGCCCAGCGCTGCGGGGTCGAGATCCCCGAGGCGGGCGAGGCGGCCGGCGGCGGCCAGCGCCGGGAGGCGCGCCAGCTCAAGGACCGGCTGTTCGACCTGCTCAAGGCGGTGGCGGCCTGGTACCAGCAGCTTCTTTTGAACGACCCCGCCGCCGCCGCCGCCCGCGACTACCTGGCCGGCCGCGGCATCCCCGAGGCGGCCGTGCGCAGCTTTGGCATCGGCTATGCGCCCGCCGGCTGGGAGGACACCCTGGCCTGGGGCGGCCGCCTCGGCTTCGCCCCGGAACTGCTGCTCGCCGCCGGGCTGGTGATCCCGCGCGAGGGCCGCGCTGGCCACTATGACCGCTTCCGCGGCCGCCTCATGTTCCCCATCTGCGACGAAATCGGGCGCTGCGTCGGCTTCAGCGGCCGCGTGCTGGAGGCGGACGCCAAGGCGGCCAAGTACGTCAACTCCCCCGAGACCGAGCTGTTCAAGAAGGGGAAGCTGCTCTACGGCCTGCACCTGGCCCGAGTCGGCTTCAAGGAGCAGGGGTTCGCCTTGGTCTGCGAGGGGCAGCTTGACGTCATTGCCTGCCACCGGGCGGGAATGACCAACGCCGTGGCACCCCAGGGGACCGCCTTCACCGAACAGCACGCGGCGCTGCTCAAGCGCTTCACCGAGGAGGTGGCCTTCTGCTTCGACGCCGACCCGGCCGGGGAGAAGGCGACCCTGGCGGCGCTGGAGGTGGCCTTGGCCGCCGGGCTCCGCACAAAAGTGGTGACGCTCCCCGGCGAGGCGGGCAAGGAGGATCCGGACTCGCTCTTCCGCAAGCGCGGCGGCGAGGCGCTGGCGGCAATCCTGAAAGGCGGCTGCGATGCCTTGGAGCATGTCGTGGCCCTGGGCCGCCGGCGCTTCGACGCGGCGAGCCCGGCCGGCCGCAGCCAGATCGTCGAACTGGCCCTGCCCATCCTCGCCAAAGTGCCCAATCCGGTGCTGCGCGCCGGCTACGCCCAGTGGTTGGCGCAAGCCCTGGCGCTGCCCGAGGACGCAGTGCTCGGCCTGCTCACCCAGGAGGCGAACCGGGAACATCGCCAGCAGCTCGGCCGCCAGGCCGCCACCGGCCGGGCGGCGCCCCAGGCCCCGGCCAGCCCCGCCGCGCCCGCCCCCGGCCGCGGCCGCCCGGAACCGCGCCTGGCGGACGTCGCCGCCAAATGCCAGGCCATGCTGCTCGACATTGCCTTGCGCGACGAGGCCGCCGCCCGCCACCTCGCCGCCGCCCTGCCCCATGACCTGCTCGCCGACACCCCCACCGGCCGCGCCCTGAACACCGTCCTCGCCCTGGCCATGGAAGGCGAATGGGCCGGCGCCGGCCAACTGCTCATGCAGGAGCCGGAACTGGCCGCCGACCCGGCGGTCGGCCGGGCCGTGCTCTCCACCGACTTTGTGCCGCCACCCGGCGCCGAACTGGGCGGCGACGAGTTCCGCTTCTACCAGCAGCGCGTCCGCCGCGCCATGGGCGATTGCCTGGCGCGGCTGGAGGGGGAGCAGTTGACCCACCGTCTGGCCGCACTCAAGACGCGGCTGGCCACCGAGCCGGATCCCGAGGCCCAGGCGGAGCTGAGCCGCGAATTCGCGGAGCTGACCCGGCGCCGGGACGCCCTGCGCGGTGGCCGGGGCGGGAGTGGCCGGGGCGGGGTTTCAGCTTGAGGCACTGCTGTAATGGCGCAGGGCGAAGCGCCAGAAGGCGCGGCTCGCCAGGGACAGCGTCGCCGCCAGCAGCAGCGCCCCCGCCAGCCAGCCCAGCCGCAATCCCCGGGTCATCGCCTGGGCCGGCACGGTGGTCAGGAACGCCACCGGCACGACGAAGGTGAAGAGCAGCCGCAGCCGCCGCGGGAAGGCGTCCACCGGGAAGCGGCCGGCTTCGAGGAGGTTGCGGAGGACGAAGGTGATGTTGAAGACCTTCACGAACCAGATGCTGAGGGTGCTGAGGATGAACCACAGGCTGTAGAGGATCAGCAGCGCCGGCAGCAGCAGCAGCGCGCCGGCGGCCAGGTCTGCCGCCCCCAGCCCCAGGCGGTGGGCCGCCCAGCCGGCCAGCGCCAGCCCGGCGAGGAGGTTGGGCACGCCCCACAGCGAGAGCATCCGCGTCGAGAGCCAGAACTGGGCGTCCACCGGCTTGAGCAGCACGAAGTCCAGCGTCCCTTCCTGGACGTGGCGCACGATCCGGTTCAGGTTGGGCGCCAGGAGGGTGGAGCTGAAGCCGTCGAGGAAAGTGTAGCAGGCGAGCACCAGCACCGCCGCCGGCCAATCCCAGCCACCGGGACGGTAGCCGTTGTGGTAGAAGAGGAAGAGGCCGAAGAGGCTGCCGCCCAAGTTCAAGATGCAAGTCACGACCGCCAGGGCGAAGTTCAGCCGGTATTCCGCCTCCGCCGCCACCGCGCTGCCCCAGAAGAGCCGCAGCAGCCGGAACCGGTGCCAATGCCAGTGCTGCCGGCGGCCGGTGGCGGGAGGGGAAGCGGAAAAGGAGGGCGGTTCAAGCATGGGCGGGGGGGAATGGTGGGTTGGAGAAGGCCGGAAGTGGCTGGCGGGGCGGGGTTCAGGCGCCCATGGCGGAGTAGCGGCGCAGGCCGCGGCGCCAGAGCAGGAGGGCCAGGGCGGTGAACAGTGCCAGCCAGGCGGCCATCACCAGGCAGCCGCGGCCGAGGCCGGGGGGGATCGCGCCGGCCAGCAGTTCGGCGGGCAAGTAGACCAGGTAGGGGAAGGGCGTCCAGGTGGCGAATTCGCGCACGGTGGCGGGGAACAGGTCCAGGGGCGCCAGGAAGCCGGAGAGGAAGAGGTAGAGCAGGAAGGAGAGGTCGTCAATGGCGTTGGCGCGTTCGGTCCAGAAGGCGAGCATGGCGAAGCAGTACTGCATGACGAAGCGCAAAAGGAAGGCCGCCGCCAGCATGGCGGCCGCCACCGGCAGCCGGGCCGGTTCCCAGGGGAAGCGCGAGGTGGGGACCAGCCAGAAGACTCCCAGCGTGAGGATGGCCAGGAACGGCAGCCGCGCCAGCCGTTCGCCCAAGTGCGAGGCGAGGTAGCGCCAGAAGGGGTTGAGCGGTTGCAGGAGCTGCGGGGAAAGGCGGCCCTTGACCACGTCGTCCTCCACGTCATAGATCACCCAGACCAGGGTGATTTGGCGCACCAGGAAGACGGCGAGGAAGTAGCGGGCGAAGCGGGCGGGATCCGCCAGCGCCGCCGCCGGTGCCGCCGCGGCCAGCCGGCCGGCCTCCATCCAGAGCCCCATCAGGAAGAACGGCATGACCCCCGAGAGCACCCACAGGTACAGTTCGGCCCGGTATTCGAGCATGTAGGCGTACTGCACCCCGGTCAGGATGCGGAGTTGGCGGAGGAGGCGCATGGGCGGTGGGCGGCCATCATTTCGGCGGGTTCAGCGAACCGTCGGCGAAGATGCGGGCGAGAATGGTTTCCAGGGCCGGGTCGGTGATGGTGAAGTCGCGGATCGCAAAGGCTTCGAGGAGGCGGGTGACGGTTTCGGTCAGGGCCTCCCGGCGCACGATCAGTTCGGCGGTGCGCCCCTCCACGCGGCTGAGCTCCCCGTAGGGGCGCAGCTCGGCGGCGACGGCCTCATGCTCCAGCTCCAGCTTCACCTCGCGCCAGGGGGCGAAGCGGCGGCGGATGCCGTCGAGGCTGCCGTCGTAGCAGAGCGCCCCTTCATGGATGAGCAGGACGCGCGGGCAGAGGGCCTGGATGTCGGCCATGTAATGGCTGGTGAGCAGGATGGTGGCGCCGTACTGGCGGTTGTAGGCGCGGAGGAAGTCGCGCACGGCGGCCTGGGCGTTGACGTCGAGGCCGAGGGTGGGCTCGTCCAGGAAGAGGATGTCGGGGCGATGGAGCAGGGCGGCGAGGAGTTCGGCCTTCATCCGTTCCCCCAGCGAGAGCTTGCGGACGGGGACCTTGAGCTTGTCCCCAAGGCCGAGCAGCTCCGCCAGCTCGGCCGTGCGCCGGGCCGCCTCCGGTTCCGCCAGCTCGTAGATCGCCGCATTGATCCGCAGGGAATCGAGCGTCGGCAAATCCCAGATGAGCTGCTGCTTCTGCCCCATCACCAGGGTGATCCGGCGCAGGAACCCATGCTGGCGGCGGAAGGGGGTGAACCCCGCCACCTGCGCCGTGCCCGCGGTCGGGAAGAGCAGCCCGGTGAGCATCTTGAGCGTCGTGGTCTTGCCGGCGCCGTTGGGGCCGAGGAAGCCGACGATCTCGCCGGACTCGATGGCGAACGACACGTCGCGCACGGCCGGGACATCGCGCCAGGTGCGCCGGAAGAAATGGCGCAGGGTGTTCCGCCAGCCGGGCGCCTTGATGGCCGTCCGGTAGGTCTTGCTCAGATGGTCAACCTGGATCAGCGGCATGATGTCGGCTCTTCGGGGCAGAGGCAATGCGGCCGCGGACGGTTCCGCCGCCAAACGGCATGGCCGGCGCGGCGCCGGCCCTCAGTAGCGGTAGTGTTCCGGCTTGAAGGGGCCGTCGGGCTCGACGCCAAGGTAGGCGGCCTGCTTCGGGCTGAGCCGGGTGAGCTTGACGCCAAGCTGCCCCAGGTGCAGGCGGGCGACCTTCTCGTCCAGCTTCTTGGGCAAAACGTAGACCTGGCGGCCATAGCCGGCGGCGTTCTGGGCCAGGTCGATCTGGGCCAGGGTCTGGTTGGTGAAGCTGCTGCTCATCACGAAGCTCGGGTGGCCGGTGGCGCAGCCGAGGTTGAGCAGCCGCCCCTCGGCCAGCACCAGGATCGCATGGCCGTCGGGGAAGAGCCATTGGTCGAACTGCGGCTTGACGTTCACCCGGCGGATCCCCGGCACCTTCTTCAGCCCGGCCATGTCGATCTCGTTGTCGAAATGGCCAATGTTGCCGACAATGGCGCCGTCCTTCATCCGCCGCATGTGCGCCGCCGTGATGATGTCGAGGTTGCCGGTGGCGGTGATGAAGAGGTCGGCGGTTTCGACCAGCTCCTCAAGGGTCAGCACCTGGTACCCCTCCATCGCCGCCTGCAAGGCGCAGATCGGGTCGCATTCGGTGACGACCACGCGGCAGCCCTGGCCGCGCAGGCTCTGGCAGCAGCCCTTGCCGACGTCGCCGTAGCCGCAGACCACGGCGAGCTTGCCGGCGAGCATGACGTCGGTGGCGCGGTTCAGCCCGTCCAGGAGCGAATGGCGGCAGCCGTAGAGGTTGTCGAACTTCGACTTGGTGACGCTGTCGTTGACGTTGATCGCCGGGAAGAGCAACGTGCCCTGCCGCTGCATCTCGTAGAGCCGGTGCACCCCCGTGGTGGTCTCTTCGGAGACGCCGTGGCAGCCGGCGGCGACCGCGGTCCAGCGGCCGGGCCGCTCCCGGAGCGACCGTGCCAGCAGGGTGAGCACCACGGCGAACTCCTCGCTGTCGGCGGTGGCGGGGTCGGGGCCGCGGCCGGCCTTCTCGAACTCCGCCCCCTTGTGGATCAGCAGCGTCGCGTCGCCGCCGTCATCCACGACCTGGGTCGGGCCGCGGCCGCCGCCGAAGTCGAGGGCGCGCTCGGTGCAGTCCCAATACTCCGCCAGCGTCTCCCCCTTCCAGGCAAAGACCGGCAGGCCGCGCGGATTGGCGGGGACGCCGCCCTGGGCGATGGCCGCCGCGGCATGGTCCTGGGTGGAAAAGATGTTGCAGGAGCACCAGCGGACCTCGGCGCCGAGGGCGGCCAAGGTCTCGATCAGCACCGCCGTCTGGATCGTCATGTGCAGCGACCCGGCGATGCGCTGCCCCTTGAGCGGCTGGGCGGCCGCGTACTCGGCGCGCACCGCCATGAGCCCCGGCATCTCCTTTTCCGCCAGCTCGATCTCCTTGCGCCCCCAGCCGGCCAACGCCGGGTCGGCGATCCAGAAACGTTCCGTCTTCACGATGCTCATCAGGGATCCTTGGGGTTTTCCGATTTTCGCTTGCCGATTTTTCAGACCCGACTCTTCGCTCTTCCGTGCGCTCCGTGGCCTCCGGGCGAACCTTGATTTCCGTTGTCGCCCGGCATTCAGCGCTCCGCGACACCGGCCGGGGCTTCGCGCCGCAGCCGTTGCCATTCGGCGGCAGGGATTTCGGCGCCGGTGACCTGGACCACGGCGGCGGCGACGCGGGCGCCGAAGTCGCCCGCCGTTGCGAAGTCCGCACCATGCAGCCAGGCGTGGAGGAAGCCGGCGGCCCAGAGGTCGCCCGCGCCGGTGGTGTCGAGCGCCTGGACCGGGTGCGCCGGCGCGTGGACCGTGCCGCCGCCATGGCGGATCCAGGCGCCGCGCCGGCCGAGCTTGACCACGGCCACGGGGCAATGTTCCGCGAGGGCGGCCAGGCCGGCCTCCTCGCCGCGGCCACCGGCAAAGGCGTTCGCCTCGTCCTCGTTGGCGAAGACCGCGGCCACGTGCTCCTGGAGCAGGCGCGGCAGGATGTCCCGGCCGGCGGCGACGACCTCGGGCGAGGCCAGGTCGAGGCAGACCTGGAGCCCGGCGGCCTTGGCGAGGCCGAGCGCGTGCAGCAGCAGGTCACGGTTGAAGAGCAGGTAGCCCTCGACGTAGAAATGGGTGTAGCCGGCGAAGTCGGCGGGCGCGAGTTCGGCGGGTGCCAGCGACGCGGCGGCGCCGAGGCAGGTGCGCATGGTCCGCTGCGAGTCCGGCGTGATCAGGGAGAGGCAGCGGCCCGTGGGCTGCTCCGGGCAGCTCTTCAGCCGGTCGACCGCCACCCGTGACTGCCGCATGGCCTCACGGTAGAAGCGCCCGGCCTCGTCCTCGCCGGTCTTGGCCAGCAGCCCGGCCGCCATCCCCAGCTCGGCCGCGCCGCGGACCGTGTTGGCGGCGGCGCCGCCGGGGGCGCGCTTGACCGGCCGGCCGTGGCGCCGGTGGATGCTCTCCAGCTCATGGTGTTCGGCGAGACAGGAACCGCCCTTGAGCCCGGGGACGGTGCCAAGGAACGCCTCCGGCACATGCACCAGCTCGTCCACCAGCGCGGAACCGAACCCGAGCAGGCGGGGGCGCGGCCGGTCGGGGCCAGGCCGGGGAAGGCGCGGGCCGGCGGCGGGGGGATGGTCGTGGTGCCGGCTCATTCCAGTCCAGCGGCCTGGCGCAGGGCCGCCCCCTGGTCGATCCGCTCCCAAGGGAAGCCGGGGCGGCCGAAATGGCCGTAGGCCGCCGTCTGGCGGTAGCTCCAGCCGTTCCGGTGCGGCTCCTTGAGCCCGAGGGCCTTGATGATTTCGGCGGGGCGGAAGTCAAAGACGCCGCTGTTCAGGACGATGTCGGCCAGCTTGGCTTCCGGGAGCTTGCCGGTGCCGAAGGTGTCGAGGTTCAGGCTGAGCGGATGGGCAATGCCAATGGCGTAGGCCACCTGGATTTCGCATTTCTCGGCCAGCCCCGCGGCCACGATGTTTTTCGCCGCGTAGCGGCACATGTAGGCCGCCGAGCGGTCGACCTTGGAGGGATCCTTGCCGGAGAAGGCGCCGCCGCCATGGCAGCCGACGCCGCCATAGGTGTCGACGATGATCTTGCGGCCGGTCAGGCCGGTGTCGCCATGCGGGCCGCCGACCACGAACCGGCCAGTGGGGTTGATGTAATAGCCGATGCGGTCATGGCGGAAGCGTTCGGGAATGACTTCGCGCACCACCTCCTCCACCAGGCCGCGCAGCCAGTGCTCGTCCATGTCCGGCGCGTGCTGGTGCGAGACCACCACGGTCTGGACTTCGACCGGCTTGCCGTGCTCGTAGAGGAAGGAGACCTGGCTCTTGGCGTCCGGCCGCAGCCAGCGGTAGGTCTCGGGCTGGGAGCGGCGCAGCTCGGCCAGGCGCTTGAGAATCTTGTGGGCATAGAGCACCGGCGCCGGCATCAGCTCCTCGGTCTCGTTGCTGGCGTAGCCGAACATCATCCCCTGGTCGCCCGCCCCCTGCTCCCGGGACTGGCTCGTGGCGGCGGTCACGCCCTGGGCAATGTCGGGCGACTGCGCATGGACGCAGACGAAGACCTTGGCCTCGTCGGCGGTGAAGTGCAGCCGTTCGTCCTCGGTGCGGCTCCCCGCCGGCTTCCCCTCGGCCACGGCGTCGACGTAGCCGATCTCCCGGATCACGCCGCGGGCGACCTGCTCCCAGTTGACCCGCGCCTGCGAGGTGATCTCGCCGGAGATGACCAGCAGCCCGGTGGTCGCCAGGCATTCGCAGGCCACCCGGCTCTCGGGATCCTGCTCCAGGCAGGCGTCGAGGATCGCGTCGGAAATCTGGTCGCACACCTTGTCGGGATGCCCCTCCGACACCGATTCGGAAGTGAACACATGGCGGTCTTTGATCTTGCTCATGAAAGCGGAAAGGTCCTTTCGGCGACGTGCGGGAAGGGGCTCGGGGAGAAGGGAAACTGCCAAGCCCATACTATAGCGGACGGCGGGATGGCGGCAATGCACCCCCGCCGATGGGTGCATGACAATCCTGTTGGTGGCGGCGCCCCTTGAGCCCTTGGTGTCCCTCCTGTCCCTAACCTCCCTCGCAAATCCAAGACCAACACAAACCCCGGAAGAGCCAAAAAAGAGGCGCCTACCGGATGCGGATCTGCCCCAGGTCCTCCCGCGGGGCGGGGAGCTGGAGATCCAGCGCCTCCAGGGTCTCGACGAGGATCTGGGAGACGGCGGCGTTGCGGTACCATTTCTTGTCGGCCGGCACGAGGTACCAGGGGGCGTGCTTCGCGTTGCAGGCGCCGATGGCGTCCTCGTAGGCGGCCCAATAATCCTCCCAGTAACGGCGCTCCTCGACGTCGGCGGTGGTGAACTTCCAGTTCTTCTCGGGGTCGTCCAGCCGCGTCTGGAGCCGGGACCGCTGCTCTTCCTTGCTGATGTGGAGGAAGATCTTGACCACCGCCGTGCCGCCCGTCGCCAGCAGCTCCTCGAAGGCGTTGATGTGGCGGTAGCGCCCCTTCCAGACCGCCTCCGGCACCAGGTTGCGGACGCGGGCAATGAGGACATCCTCGTAGTGGGAGCGGTTGAAGACGCCGATCTCGCCGTGGGCCGGGCAGGCCTGGTGGATGCGCCAGAGGAAGTCCCGCGCCAGTTCGGGGGCGGTGGGCGCCTTGAAGGAGGTCACCCGGCAGTTCTGCGGGTTCAGCCCGGTCATGACGTGCCGGACCACGCCATCCTTGCCGGCGGCGTCCATGCCTTGGAGGATGACCAGCAGGGCGCGCCGCCCCTCGGCATAAAGCCGGTAGCCGAGGCGGGCGAGGCGGGCCCGGTTGCGTTCGAGGAGGAGCGCGGCCATCTCCTTGTCCAGGCCGGGCGACGCCGCCGCGTCCAGCTTCGCCAACTTCACCTTGCCGTCGGCGGGGATCCGCAGCTCCTTGACCCAATCCATGTCCATGGCACCTCTCCCATCTTCCCGCGGTGGCGGGGCCTTCGCCTCAGGGGCGCCCCGGCACCGGTTCGGTGCGGGGCGGGATCCGCAGGCGCATGCCGATCTGGAGCGCCGTCCCCCCGTGCAGCAGCGCCACGTTGGCGTCCTGGAGCCGCCGCCAGGCGCTGGCCGTGCCGTAATAGCGGCGGGCGAGGCCGGCCAGCGTGTCGCCGGGCTGGACCACGTGGGAGGTTTCCGTCACCCTGGTGGCGACCGGCGCGGGCGCCACGGCCGGGGCCGGAGAAGCTGGCGGCGGCACCGCGGCGGCGGCGGCGGCGGCGGGCGGGCCGGCGACAACCGGGGCCGGGGCCGGGGCCGGGGCCGGGGCCGGCGGCAGGGGCGGCACCACCGGCACCACCACCGGCTCGGCGGGCCCCCCGCCGGCTGAGGCCGGAGCGGCGGCCACGGGCGGAACCGCGGCGGCCGCCCGTTCCAGCCGCGCCACCTCCCCCCGCAGCCGCTGCAACTCCGTGGCGGCCTGCTTCAACCGCTGCAACAGCATCTGCTCACGGTCGCTGAACCCCGTGCCCGGCGTCCCTTCCTGGGCACGCAGCAGCGCCTCCACTTCCTCGGGATACCTGTCCGTCAGTTGCTGGAGGTAGACACGCTCGGCCCGCCCCAGCCACTTCTGCACCGTGCCCGCCTCCTCCCCCCGCGGCGCCTGCCGCAAATAGAGGCGGTAATGGTAAATGGCCGCCAGCGGATCCTTGAGCCGGTCCTCATAGAGCATGGCAAGCTGCAAATGCGCCTTGGCCGACTGCGGGGAGAAGCGCAGGCATTTCTCGTAGGCCTGGACGGCCTCCTCGTAACGCTCCTCCTGGGCGAGCCTCTTCCCCTTGAGATAAAAGGGGTTGCGCTCGTCGCTCAAGCCACTGTCGGCGCCGCAGCCCGCCGCCAGCAGCAGCGCCACGGCGGCCACCGCCGCGACCCCTGGAACCAACACCCGTCCAACCCTGGAAAAACGCATGGGGAACTCCGCTGGCAAAACGCGACATTGGCGGCAATATAACACCCGCGCCCGGCAAGGCTGGGGGGGCGCCGCGGCAATCTTGTTTTTCCCCTGACGCCGCTTATGGTTTGGCATTCCCCGCCCGCGCCGGCCGCCCCAGTCCCTGGCGCACTCGTGACCGTGTTCGGCAGCCAAAATGGAGGCACCCCATGAAACGGCTTTGGAAAATCGCCCTCGCCCTGCTGATCCTGCTGGCCGTCGGCCTGCTTCTCCTCTATGCCGCGCTCGGGATGATCGTGAAGAAGGGGATCACCGGAATCGGCCCGGCGCTCACCGGCTGCCCGATCACCCTGGAGGACGTGCAGGTCTCGCCGCACCGCGGCCATTTCGAGCTGACCAACCTGGTCGTGGGCAATCCGGAGGGGTTCAAGACGCCCCGCGCCTTCGCCCTCGGCAAGGTGCGCATCGAAGTGGCGCCCGGCTCCCTCTTCAAAGACACGATCCACGTCCGCGAGCTGCTCATCGAGGCGCCGGAAATCACCTATGAACTCGGCCTCGCCGGAAGCAACCTCGGCGCCATCCAGAAGAATGTCGAGAAAGTGGCCGGCGGCGCCAAGCCCGCGGAAAAGCCGGCCGCCCCGGCACCGGCCAAGCCCGGCAAGAAGGTGATCATCGACAAGGTCTCCATCAACGGCGGCAAGATCATCCTCGGCACCTCCCTGCTGGCCACCGGCGCTCCGATCCCCCTGCCCAACCTCCAGTTGACGGACATCGGCAAGGCGCAGCAGGGCACCTCCATCGCCGAGGCCGTCAAGGAAATCCTGGCGGCCATCATCCGCTCCGTGACCGACGTGGCCAAGGGCGCCGCCGGCGAGATCGGCGCGGCCACCCAAGGCATGGGCGACGCCGCCCGCCAGGCGGGCGAATCCCTCAAGGACAGCGCGTCGGGCATCATCAAGGGTGTCAAGGGGATCTTCGGCGGCGGCACCCAGGACACCGGCGGCAACTGACCGCAACAACCGGCGGAGGAGTGAGGAACCGGCCCCATGAGAGTCGCCATCTGCGGACGCAACCTGGATGACCTGCGCAGCCTCCTCCGCCCCCTCCCCCTGACGATGGTGGAGGAGCGGCCCGACCTCGTCATCTCCTATGGCGGCGACGGCGCCCTGCTCGGCGCCGAACGGGAATGGCCCGGCGTCCCCAAACTGCCGCTGCGCGACCGCCGCGGCAACCCCAAGTGCCCGCGGCACCAGGAGGAGGCAATCCTGGAGATGCTCCTCGCCGGGCAGCTCCGGGAACAGCGCCTGCTGAAGCTGCTCGCCCGCTGCGGCGGCCGGACGCTCGCCGCCGTCAACGACATCGTCATCCACAACGAGATCGTCACCTCCGCCGTCCGCTACCGGGTCTGGCTCGACGGCGAGCTGTATGCCAACCGCGTGGTCGGCGACGGCCTGATCGTCGCCACCCCCTTCGGCAGCACCGGCTACTACCGCAGCATCACCCACAGCCTCTTCCGGATCGGCATCGGCCTGGCCTTCAACAACTCCACCGAGCCGACCGACCACCTGGTGATCCGCGAGGACAGCAGCATCCGCCTGGAAATCCTCCGCGGCCCCGCCATCCTCGTGGCCGACAACATCCACACCCCCCTCCCCATCCCCTGCGGCCAAACCGTCGAAATCCAGCGCCACCCCGAGGCGGCGCTCATCCTCGGGCTCGACATCTTCCGCTGCCCCGCCTGCAGCCGCCGCCGCCAGGAAAACCCGGACGCCACCTGAGACTGCCCGCCCTCCCCCAACCCAACCCGCCCCGGAACCCAGCCATGCCCCCTGCCCACTGCTTCTGGCTCCTCGCCCTCGCCGGCGCCTACCTCGCCGGCGCCGTCCCCTTCGGCTACCTCATCGGCAAGTTCAACGGCATCGACATCCGCCGCCACGGCAGCGGCAACATCGGCGCCACCAACGTCCTGCGCGTCATTGGCAAGCCCTGGGGCTACACCTGCTTCCTCCTCGACTTCCTCAAGGGCGCCCTGCCCGTGCTCGCCGCCTGGTGGCTCGCACCCCGCCTCGCCGGCCCCACCCCCCTCGGCCAGCTCAACCAGCTCGCCCCCGTCTTCGCCGCCGCCGGAACCCTCGCCGGCCACCTCTGGCCGGTCTGGCTCAAGTTCAAGGGCGGCAAGGGAGTGGCGACGACCCTCGGCGCCCTGGGCGTGCTCGCACCCCTGCCAATCCTCGCCGGCCTGCTTTGCTGGCTCGTGGTCTTCAAGCTCAGCCGCTACGTCTCCCTCGCCAGCATCCTGGCAGCGGCCGCCATGCCGGCAACGGCCTTGGCCATGCATCTCCTCGGCCGCCACCCCTCCCTGCTGCGCGGCGAGGCGCCGCAACTGCCCGTCCTCCTGACCATCGCCCTCGCCGCCGCCCTGGTCATCATCCGCCACCGCGCCAACATCGTCCGCCTCCGCAACGGCAGCGAAAGCCGCTTCGCCAAGAAGTGAAACTTGAACCCACCATGCCCAAACCGGAAAAAACACGCGCCATGAAAATCAGCGTCTTGAGTGACGGCGGCTGGGGAACCGCGCTGGCCCTGCTGCTGACGGCCAACGGCCACCAGGTCAGCCTCTGGGGGCCCTTCCCGGACTATGTGGCGGAAATGCGCCGCTGCCGGGAGAACAGCCGCTTCCTGCCGGGCGTGCCGCTCCCCCCCACCCTCGAACTCGAGGCGGACTTGGCCACCGCCACCGCCGGCCGGGAGCTGCTCGTCCTCGCCGCCCCCTCCCAATACATGCGCGGCCTGCTGGAGAAGCTCGCCGCCCTGCCGCCGCGGCGGGCAACGCCGCTGGTCAACGTCGCCAAGGGGATCGAAGTGAAGTCGCTCAAGCGGATGAGCGAACTGGTCGCCGAGCTGCTCGGCCCCGGCCGTCCCTATGCCGTCCTTTCCGGCCCCAGCCATGCCGAGGAAGTCGGGCGGCGCGTCCCCACCGCCGTGGTCGCCGCCAGCACCGATCCGGCCGTCGCCGCCACCGTGCAGGAAGCCTTCATGAACCCGGCCTTCCGCGTCTACACCGCCAGCGACGTCACCGGCGTCGAACTCGGCGGCGCCCTCAAGAACGTCCTCGCCATCGCCGCCGGCATCTGTGACGGCATGGGCGGCGGCGACAACACCAAGGCCGCCCTGATGACCCGCGGCATCACCGAACTCGCCCGCCTCGGCAAGGCCCTCGGCGGCCGCCCCCAGACCTTCTTCGGCCTCAGCGGCATCGGCGACCTGATCGTCACCTGCACCAGCCGCCACAGCCGCAACCGCCATGTGGGCGAAGAGCTGGGCAAGGGGCGGCAACTGCCGGAGATCCAGCGGGAGATGGGCCTCGCCGTCGCCGAAGGCGTGACCACCGCCGAAAGCGCCTTCCGCCTCGCCCGCCAGGCCGCCGCCGACACCCCGATCATTGACCAGGTCCACGCCGTGCTCTACGCCGGCAAGGAGCCGCGCCAGGCCATGGCCGACCTCATGGCGCGCCAAGCCAAGCCTGAACTGCCCGACGACTTCCTGGCCTGAGCACTGGAGAACCGTCCCATGAACCCCTGCCGCATCGCCCTGCCGCTGCTGGCCATCCTCCCCGCCACCGCCACAATCATCCTCGCCCAGCCACCGCCAACCCCAAGGCCGGCCCCGGCCATCGGCATTGAACTCGACCCGAAGCTCGGCGCCCCGCCACCATCTCCAGCCGCCCCAACGCCACCATCCGCCGCCGCCAGCCCCGACCTGCCCGAACGCCTGCCCAACGGCGACATCCGCCTCGGCGGCATCACCCTCCACCGCGAAACCCGCGAAATCTCATTCCCCGCCAACCTCCAACTCGCCTTCGGCACCCTTGAAGTGCTCATCGCCCGCCGCCCCGAAGGCCGCCTCCATGAAACCCTCCTCGCCACCGATGCCCGCCCCATCCACCTCCAGACCCTCCTCATCCTCCTCGGCCTCACCAACGGCTCCCGCCTCGCCACCGGCGGCAGCCAGCCCCAGGGCGACCTCCTCGACATCAACGTGGAATGGCAGAAGCCGGACGGCACCCTGGTGCGCGAACCGGTCGAGAACTGGGTGCGCGACAACCGCACCAACGCCCCCATGAAACGCCTCGGCTGGGCCTTCGTCGGCACCACCTTCACCACCTACCAGGACGCGGACGGCACCGCCGTCACCACCCCCGACGCCGACGCCGAAGGCAACCTCGTCCTGACCTATTCCAGCGGCTCCACCATCCTCGACTCCCCCGACCCCGCCAGCGACGACGACACCCTCTTCACCGTCAACGACGGCAAACTCCCCATCCCCGCCCACCCCCCCCCCCCCCCCCCC
>Ga0265297_10003204_pt1 | contig 30272 bp, 35 predicted proteins | sample Munlanlwell13791_FD_192502 | JGI IMG/M metagenome (GOLD analysis project Ga0265297, IMG submission 192502) | Leachate microbial communities from a municipal landfill in Southern Ontario, Canada - Leachate well 137-91 | ecosystem: Engineered > Solid waste > Landfill > Unclassified | place...
GGGTATTAATCAATGCTTCTGTAAAAGGTACTGTAGATAGACTAACAGGTCTCAAAGAAAATGTTATTATAGGAAGGATTATTCCGGCTGGTACTGGCTTCCCTGGTAGCAAGAAATTTGCTCTTATTAAAGAACTTCAGGATAAATATAAGTTTGACGACGAAAGAGATAGGGATAGATAATTTTGGGTTTATTAATTTAATAAAAGATAAATGCAAAAATCTCAAAAAAGTTTCGTGATTCCCCTAACAGTTATCGTTATTATTCTCTTGATAATTCTTAGTGGAGAATATACCTATAAAAACCATAAGTTTAACTCATTTGATAAAAGTGATATAGCAACTACAACTGCTACTTCAACTATCGTTGGAAATGATCGCGATACTCATGACTGTATCGGTTCTGCCGGATATTCCTGGTGTGCAGAAAAAAACAAATGTTTGCGAGTTTGGGAAGAGAAATGTGAAGCAATTTCGATTGCTACCACTACGAATGAAACTGCAAATTGGGAAACCTATAAAAATAATAAATATGGATTTGAGTTTAAATATCCAACTACTATTTTAGATACTCCATATTCTGATAATTCGGGTATTCTGAGAATTGTTTTTACAAATAAATTAAATAAGGCGATATATGATCAGCAGAAACTAGTTCCAATCACAGAAGAACCGTCAGGTTTTCCTTTGGGAACAATAATTTATCCCGATCTTTATATCTATGTTGTTGATAAATCACAAGGTCGTGATCTCCCAGACTATAGCCAAACACCAGGGTGGTATAAGTTTAACTTTGGTGGTTATACGGGTTTTAAAGCAAAAGAAGGAATAGGTGGGCCTAATTTTATCATGTCAATTAAATTACCAGACGGTTCTTATATTTCAGATATTGAAATGAATAAAAGTAAAATTATTTCATGTGAGAAAGGTCTTTGTGGTGAACGTTTGGATGATCAACAGAATAAAAAGTTGTTTGATCAAATTATTTCAACTTTTAAATCCATAAAGTGACTTTATTTTGTTTAGAATATATAATTGACTTGCGTTAATTTAACTAAATTATGTCCACATCTGTAGAAAAAATAAAAGAGAGATTGAGTATTGTGGATGTTGTCGGCTCATATCTAAAGTTGGATAGGGCTGGCAACAACCTCAAAACAAAGTGTCCTTTTCATAATGAAAAGACACCATCTTTTTTTGTATCTCCGGATAGGGGAAGTTACTATTGTTTCGGTTGCGGAGCAAAGGGAGATATCTTCAGTTTCGTAGAAGAATTTGAAGGAATTGATTTTATGGGTGCTCTCAAAATTCTTGCCGAAAGAGCCGGAGTTGAGTTAGAAAAATACGAACCCGGAAAAGTGGAGAAAAAAGATAGACTCTTCAAACTTCTTGAAGAATCAACCAATTTTTTTGTTGATTGTCTTCAAAAAGAAACAATACCGAAGGAATATTTGAAAAAGAGGGGATTGAAAGATGCAACAATTAAAGATTGGAAAATTGGTTATGCAAATGACGACTGGCACAAAGTTTCGGAATATCTAAAAGGTAAAGGTTTTACTGACGAAGAAATGGAAAGAGCGGGACTTATCAAAAAAGGCGATAAAGGTTTTTATGACAGATTCCGAGGCAGAATAATGTTTCCAATTTTTGATACTGCTGGAAGAATTATTGCTTACTCCGGAAGAACTTTGTCTAAAGACGAAAATACTCCAAAGTATCTTAACAGCCCCGAAACACCGCTATTTAACAAGTCCAAAACACTTTACGGATTTCATGTCGCAAAACAAGCTATAAGGAAATTTGATTATGCCGTGCTTGTGGAAGGTCAAATGGATTTGCTCATGTGCCAGCAAGCTGGATTTACAAATACAGTTGCTTCTTCTGGAACGGCACTTACCCTTGATCATTTAGAAATTTTGAAGAGAATGTCTAACAGAGTGATCATGGCATTTGATTCTGACAGTGCAGGAGCTAAAGCGGCGGAAAGAGCATGGATGATTGCCATGTCTGCTCAAATGGAGGTAAAAGTAACACAGATTCCAGATGGATTTGATCCTGCGGATTTGATCCTGAAAGGATTGTCTGAAAATGGGAAAACAGGTAAAGAAGACTGGAAAATTCTCCTAAAAAATGCACAGAATATTATTGATTTTCTTCTTAATAAGGTTTTGGCTGAGAAACTTGATGATAGAAAACTCGGAATTGCGGTGAGGGAAAAAGTTTTGCCATATGTTTCTGTTGTGGATAGTGAGATAGAAAAATCACAATATATTGAAAAGATATATGAAAAAACTGGAATAAAAATAGATGCACTATGGGATGACCTGAAAAAAATAAAAGTTGTTATTTCTATTCTTAATGGTGCTAAAAATATAGAGCAAAAAGAAGCAAGTGAATATAATAAATTGATAAAAATAAATTCTTTGGAAAGAAAGGCTGTAGGTATGATTTTAATGATAGAATCCGATGCCTCCAAAAATAAACTCCTAACTTTTTTTGAGGATGAAATTAAAAAGTTTCTAGACATAAACTTTTTAGAAAAAAGCAAAATCTTGGATAAAAATTTAAAAAATGAAATTATATTTGAAGCAGAAAGTTACTATCTGGGATTTCCGGATGACAAACTTAAATCGGAATTTTCCGGACTTCTGAAAGGAATAAAAGAAGAAGAATACAAGAAAGAACTTTCGGAGATAATCATGGAAATAAAAAAGGTTGAAAAAACAAATGATAAAGATAAACAATTGGCGTTAGCAAAAAGATTTAATGATGTTTCCAAGATACTCAATAGTTTAAAAATTAATAAATAAGTCGAAAGAAATTATTAGCTTAATATTTCAATACAATGAAGAAAAAGAAAACGAACAAGAAACTAAAAAGAAAACAAGTGGTAAAAAAATCAAAAAAGAAACTTGCTAAAAAGAAAGTTATTAAGAAAAAATCACCCAGAATTACTCTAAAACAGAAAGATATGGAAGAAAGATCGTCCAGACTTCTTGCAAAAGGTAAAGAGAGAGGTTTTGTGACTTATGATGAAATTCTCCATGAATTTCCAAAAATAGAAGAAGATATTATTTTTCTCAATGAGCTTTACGTTAAATTGAGTTCATCTGCCATAGATGTTTTAGAAGGGGGAGGAATGCTAGAATTTGAGGATGAAAATGCGAATAAGAAAGTTTATGGAGGAAAAAAAGCTGATCCATCATATGATTCAATACAGATTTATCTTAAAGAAATTGGTCAATATCCACTTATTAATGCCTCTATGGAAAAAGATTTGGCGAGGAAAATCCAAAACGGCGACGAGGAAGCAAAAAATTTACTTGCAAAAGCAAATTTGCGTCTTGTCGTTTCTATCGCAAAAAAATATGTTGGAAGAAGTGCCGACCTTACTCTCTTGGATCTTATACAAGAAGGGAATCTCGGTCTTTTTAAAGCTGTAGATAAATTTGATTGGACAAAAGGTTATAAATTTTCCACTTATGCAACCTGGTGGATAAGGCAGGCTATTACGAGAGCCCTTGCAGATCAATCCAGGACAATTCGTGTACCAGTACACATGGTGGAAACGATAGCAAAATACAAGCAAGTCTTTAGACGACTTTCACAAGACCTCGGAAGAGACCCAATGCCGGAAGAAATTGCAACAGAGATGGGGATAGAAGTAGAGAAAGTTTACATAATAGAAAAAATTGATCAAGACACAGTATCTCTAGAGACTCCTATTGGAGAAGACAGTGATGATGGGAAATCTACACTTGGAGATTTTGTTGCGGACGATAAAATACTTTCTCCGGACCAAGATTCTTCAAGAAGAATTTTAGGTGATCAAGTCAGGGAAATTCTTACGGACCTTTCCCTGAAAGAAAGAAAAATCTTAGAGATGAGACATGGCTTGAATGATGGTATTACACATACACTTGAAGAAGTGGGTAAGGAATTTGGAGTTACCAGAGAAAGAATTCGCCAGATTGAAGCCAAAGCTCATGAAAAAATTCGTGTTCACGACAAAATAAATAGACTACAGAGTTACTAAATAACTGATTTTTCTCGGTAGAAATAGCATGATATAATTGTTGTTTATGAACAACGCATATAATTGGTATCAAACTCTCATTAAGCCATCTTGGGCTCCGCCGAGTTGGTTATTTGGTCCTGTGTGGACCTTTCTTTATATTTTGATAGCAATTTCTTTTGGAAAAGCATTTATTATGTTTTTTCAAAAACAAATTCCTTTCATAGTTATTCTTCCTTTTATTCTAAATTTAATTTTTAATTTTGCTTTTACCCCGATTCAATTTGGACTTCAGAATAATATTCTCGGAGCTGTAGATATCATCCTTGTTCTTGGTACTCTTGTTTGGCTTTCAATTGTTATCTTTCCTTATGCGAGATGGATTACTTATATGCAAATCCCATATTTGGTTTGGGTTTGTATTGCCACAGTTTTACAACTTACAGTTACTTACTTAAATAGGTAGATGAAATTTACATTATCAAAAACAGATTACATACTTTATAGGGATTGTGAAAAAAACACTTGGGTCAAAATCCATAAACCAGAAATTTATAATGCAAAGGAACTTTCTCAGTTTGAAAAAACTATTATAGAAACGGGGAATGAGGTTGATGAATTGGCAAGGAAACTTTTTCCCGGAGGAGAACTTATAAAAGACCGCGGTGATACAGAATATACAAAATCTCTCATTGATAAAAAGACAGCAGTTATTTACCAGCCGTTTTTCCAGACGGAAAAATACAAAATGGCCTGCGATATTCTTGTGTGGAATAATAAAGCAAAGAAATACGATCTTTTTGAAGTCAAAGCATCAAACAGTGGTGAGAACAAGGGAGCGAAGGATATTATTTATGCACACGATTTGGCTTTTCAGTACATAGTTCTGAAATCTTTGAAAGTTCCCATAAATAAAACATATATAATTCGTCTGAATAAGGAATATAAAAGAGTGGGTGAGCTTAGTATTCAAGAATTATTCACAAAAGAAGATTTTACGAAAAAGGTTGAAAAAATCCAAAAAGAAGTTATTGCTGAAATGGAAAATGCTTATGAAGTGCTTTCTACTGATAAGGAACCTTTTGGAGAGTGCAAATGTATGCTTCGAGGAAGAAGCGCTCACTGTACGACCTTTGCATATTCAAATCCAAAAGTTCCTGAGTACAGTATTCATAATATTACGAGAATCGGTCTCTCAAAGAGGAAACTAGAATATCTCGTGGATAATGATATTTTGGACATTATAGATGTTCCGGAGGACACAGAAGGGGTTTTTGAGCTAAATGAGGCACAAAGAAACCAAGTTAGAGTGGCACAATCTGGAAAACAGATAATCAATCTTGAAGGTATTGAGTCTTTTTTGCTTACTATTAAATATCCAGTTTCTTTTATAGATTATGAGACTTTTGCATCCGGTATTCCTAGATTTTTTGGATACAGTCCATATGATCAAATTCCTTTTCAATTTTCTTTGCATGTTTTAGAAAAGGAGGGTATAGATTTGAAACATAGCGAATTTTTATTTGTTGATAATACAAATCCGGATGTACCATTTATTAAGGCAATGCAAAAACACATACCGGCAAACGGTTCTATAATAGTTTGGAATAAAAAATTTGAAATGGGAATAAATAAAAAATTGGCTGAAAGAAATTCCGAATACAAAAAATATTTGGATAATATAAACGACAGAATTATTGATCTGGAAGATCCTTTTAAAGCTCAACACTTAGTACATCCAAAATTTAAAGGTAGGACATCTATCAAATATATCTTACCGGCACTTGTCCATGATTTATCATATAAAAACATGGATATTCAAGAAGGAGGTACTGCGTCTGATACTTGGAATAAAATTGTTACCGATCAGTATTCAGAAAAAGAAAGAAAAGAAAAAGCAAGGCACCTTAAAGAATATTGCGAATTAGATACTTATGCGATGTATGCTATTTGGAAGAAGCTAAAAGAATTACTTTAATATAATATCTACAAAAGCTTTGAAAGCGTTATACTGATATGCCCCGCCAAAACTTATATGTTTTTTATCGGCTCCAATAACCATATTTGTTCCGAAACTTGTTGTTATATTTGTAATTTTTTCATCGGTAAGCACATTCTTTAAAATTATTTCTATGTGAGGAGTGCTCAACTGTCCACCGGTAATTTTTACTGCGTCTGCTAAATCTTGATCTACTATTGATTTTTGCGAACCAGATGAGAGACATTCATTAAATTTTGCAGTATCAAGTCCTAGAGAAGTGGCAATTCTAGGTAGTTCTGCCAAGTCCAGGCCGTTATTTCCTGGAGTAACTGTGTAAATTTGATCTAAAAAATTCCAAAACATACTTTCTCCGCCAAGAAGTGCTGCACATTCTGTCGCTTCCGCTTCTTTAGGAGCTTTTGAATGTAATCCGGTAATTGGAGAGTGTCTAAACACCCAAGCGACCTGACCTGTTTTTCCATAAACATCTGTTATTTGATGCATGACTGTATGAAACATTTTACAAGGAGGACATTCTGTATCTCCATATTCCACAACAACGATATCTGCTTCTGAACTGCCCAAAATGTGATCCTTTTCATTTATAGGGGTTACTATAGAACTTTCGGTATCATTCTTTACGGTTGTTGGAGCATTAGTTTTAATTTCTTTTGTCCAGAAAATTACTCCGGCAATTAAAGCTCCTGTTATGACTATGGCTATCGGTGTCAGATATTTATTCATCTTTTTTATTGTTAATTTATAATATTAGTATTCTATCATATCAAACAAAAAATGCTATAATACTTTGCAATTATGATAAATTCAATAATTTTGGGAATTATACAAGGTGTTACTGAATTTTTACCTATCTCTTCGTCCGGTCATTTAATATTATTTAGAGATATTTTGGGATTTACAACCGGATATGACCTATCTTTTGATGCTGTATTACAACTTGCCACTGGGTTTGCACTCGTTGTTTATTTTTGGAAAGATATTTGGAATTTAATTACCTCTTTTTTCAAAATGACTCTGAAGAAACCGACAGAAATCAAAGAAAGGACTTTAATTTTCGCTATTATTCTCGGCACAATTCCGGCACTGGTCGGAGGACTTCTTCTTGAAAAACAGATGGATACGATTTTTAGGAATTTACATCTTGTAGCTTATATTCTTATAGCGGGAAGCGTTGTTATTTATTTGGCCGAGAAATTTTCAAAACAAAATTCAAATCTTTCCGTTGGCAGAGGATTCGTTATCGGATTATTTCAGACCTTAGCACTTCTTCCGGGATTTTCTCGTTCGGGAGCAACAATTTCCGGGGGACTTTTTATGGGTCTCAATAGGGAACAAGCGGCAAGGTTTTCTTTTTTGCTTTCAATACCAATAATTGTCGGTTCAGGCCTATTAAAATTATTTGAGCTTATACACAAGCATGAGCTTGGGGGTCTTGGATTACCACTTTTTGTTGGTTCTCTCGTTGCATTTTTGACAGGACTTTTGGTTGTCCATTTCCTTTTGAAATACTTAAAAAATCACAAACTGGATGTTTTTGTGTATTATCGAATTATTTTGGCGGTTTTGATTTTAGTTTTTATTTAAAAGAGTGAAAACGAATCTTTTTTTATCCGAATAAGGTATGTGTAATTACTGTTTCGTTTTTCTTTTCCCAATTTGAAGTATCTATTTTAATTTCTTTTATTTCTCCGCCATCTTTGTCTTTGTATTTCAAAATACCGTTTTTGAGGGCATACTCATAAATCTCTTTTGTAATTTTAACATCTTCTTTGCAATATTTGATTACCTTTTCATATTCACCTTTTTTCCACCAGACGGTTGCTTCCATTCCATGCCCAATTTTATTTTTCCCTAAAGTTGCTTCTGCAATGGTATCAAGCTTGATTCTTCTTCCTAGAGAATTTTTAATATCTTTCATTATATCTACACTTTTTATTTTCGTAAGGTCGCCGGAATAGTATTTGTTCAAAAGGGGAATATCAAAATGATCAGAGTTGTATCCAATAAGAACATCCGTTTTTTCAATTATAGGCCACAGATCTTTAAGTTGTTCTTTTGTAAAGCTAGAATATTGGTCTGTTTCATAGTCATAAATGCAAGCTACAGACATATCAAGAGCGGCTGGGTCCTTACTCGCAACATCATCAAAAACGTTACTTGTCTCCAGATCAAAAACTATTTTTTTCATATTTTTTTTTTCTTTATTCTAGAATAATAAGCAAATAGCCCCCAAGCGTTAAGTAATAAATAAATAATGATTAAAGCTAGTAAATAGGGAATTATTAAGTCTATTGAATATTTGATTATTAGTCCATACATAAAAAGAAAGCCAAATATTCCCGTAACGACATCCATTATTTTATTTGTTAAATGCTCATGAATATCTAAAATATATAGTTCAAAAAACTCCCAACCAACAATTATAATTGTTGATATAAAAAAATTTGCCCAAAAATCAATTCTTAGCCAGTTCAAAAGTCCGGCTAGAATTATCCCTGTCAGAAGATGTGGAATTGTCCAAAAGTCTATATATTTTCCTTCAGCCCAAAGATCAGCATTATCTATCATTTTGTTTGTTGATTAACTTTGTTATTTTTTCCACTTCTGAGTCGGAAAATTCTTTTTGTTCACCTGTTGCGAGATTTTTTACATTAAATTTACCAGTTTTTATTTCTTCTTCGCCGATGCAAATAATAAAAGGAATCTTGTTTTTATCGGCGTATTTTATCTGGTCTCCGACTTTACGAAAAGAAAAATCAACCGAAATCTTTATTTTTTTCTCTCGCAAAAGTTGAGCTAAATCCTGGGCAAAACCTACAGATTGTTCATTCATGACACAGATATAAATGTCTGCTGGGGGATTAATCTTGGGCATTAAACCATAAGTTTCCAAAATATCTCTTATTATCACATCTCCTGCGCCAAATCCAACCGCCGGGACTTTTTCTTTACCAAAAATATCGAGCAAATCATCATATCTTCCTCCTCCAAAGATAGAACGTCTATTTTCTGGGTTTGTGTCATATATCTCGAAGACAATTCCGGTATAATAATCAAATCCCCGCATCAAAGCTTGGCTGAATATTGCGTTTGTAATTCCGACTTCTTCAAGTCGTTCTATGAGTTTTTTGATTTCTTTTATTCCTGTATTTTCTTCGGCGTTTTTAGGCAAATGAGAAATAAATTCTTCAAAATTTTTGGAATTAATAAGCGTTATAAACTCCGTGCTTCTCTCAGGAATCATTTCTTCCATTGCTTTTTCAAATTCGCCTATTTTCATTTTTTCTTTCTTATCTATAAGTTTGGAAACTTTTTGTGCAGTGTCTTCATCTAAAGAAAAAAGATCTTCCAATATGTAATTTATTATTTTTCGGCTGTTAATCCTTATTTCGAAGTTTGAATCCTTGAGCCCAAAGTTTTTCAAAACCTGTGAGGCAATAGAAATAACTTCCACCTCTGCCTCAATGGATTTTACACCGAATATATCTACATTTAGTTGCCAATGCTCACGAGTTCTTCCTCTTTGTGGTTTTTCATAACGAAAAAGATTAGGAATGGAATACCATCGTAATGGCATTGAAAATTCTTTGAGTTTTTCCGCAATCATCCTGGCTACTGTGGGAGTCATTTCTGGTCGAAGTGACACTTCTCTGTCACCCTTATCTTTAAAAGTATAAGTTTGTTCATTTACAATTTCTTCACCAGATTTTGCTTTATAAAGATCTGCCGGTTCAAGTACAGATGCTCCATATTCAGAATATCCAAAACTCTCAACTGTTTTTTTCATCACTTTGAATATATAATTTTGTATCGCCATATCGGCAGGATAAAAATCCCTCACTCCTTTATACGGCTCTGTGCTTACTTTTTTTGTTTTTTCTATCATATATATGTATATTCTATATGAAATAAGGGGATTCAACAAGTACTACAAAAAATTTGCTTATTATACTGTTGACAATTTGATACTTGCATTATTTATTGATATGTGCTATACTGTTTGGGCAGTACAAGTTCTCGTAGGTTTAAGTTTTCTTAGCCGTTTGAGACACAGGTCGTTCTGCGATTTAGTAGAATATTTCAAAGCAAATGGCAAAGAAATTATATATAGGAAACCTTTCATACGGTGCATCAGATGCATCTTTGAAAGATTACTTCTCAAAAGTTGGAGCCGTTGAATCAGCCAATATCATCATGGATAAGATGACTGGCCGATCAAGAGGTTTCGGTTTTGTGACTATGACTAATGATGATGAAGCTGACAAAGCTATTTCTTCACTTAACGGTGTTGAGATGGACGGAAGAAAGCTCATTGTTAATGAAGCAAAGCCACTCGAACCAAGACAAGACAGAGGAGGTTTCCGAGGAAGATAATTGACTCGCTAGAGTCGGTTAAACAAAAGCATCCAGACATTTATGTCTGGATGCTTTTGTTTTAATTTCAGGAATTCTTTATAAATCGTTTAATTTTCTTGTCTGACTTCTTTCGTTTCTCTTTCTTTCTACTTCTGTAAGGTTCTTTTTTCGGAGTCGTACACTCTCGGGAGTGATTTCCAAAAGTTCGTCATGTCGCATAATTTCAAGACCTCTTTCGATATCAAGACGAAGTGGTGGAGTAAGATATATTGCTTCATCTGAGCTTGTCTTTCTCATATTTGTAAGTTGTTTTCCCTTTGTAGGATTTACATCCATTTCATCACCTTTCGTAACATTCCCTATAACCATTCCTTCGTAAACTTCGGTAGCCGGGTCAATGTAAATAGAACCTCTTTCTTGTAAATTCCACAAAGAAAATGCTAATGCTTTTCCGGAAGCCATTGATGTCATAGAACCGTATTCTTGTTTTCGTATTTCTCCAACGTAAGGTTTAAATCCAACAAACCTTGAACAGAGAATTCCTTCACCTCTTGTGTCCACCACGAACTGTCCTCGGTACCCGAGGAGACCTCTAGTAGGCACATCAAACATAATTCTGCAGTGGCCTTCTTTCTGTTTCATTTCGGTCATGATTCCTTTTCTTCTTCCAATTTTATCTATGACTGTTCCGGAATATTCTTCTGGCACATCGATTGTAACTTCTTCAAATGGTTCAGTTTTTACGCCGTTTTCTTCTTTGAAAATTGCTTGTGGTTGAGACACCTGGAGTTCATATCCTTCTCTTCTCATATTTTCAAGAAGAATAGCTATATGAAGTTCACCTCGTCCGTAGACCATCAAAGGTTCCGAATTAAAATCAATTTTTAACCCTACATTTACTTCAAGTTCTTTTTCCAATCTTTCTCTGATTTGTCGTCCTGTTACAAATTTTCCTTCTCTTCCTGCAAAAGGAGAATCATTTACCAAGAAGTTTAATGAAATTGTCGGTTCATCTATTGGAATGGAAGAAAGGGGAGTTTGCTCACTGTTTTCTACAATTGTCTCTCCGATAAATGCATCTGGAATTCCCGCAACCATGACAATATCTCCACAGGGTGCTTCTTCTACTGCTTCTTTAGCCATTCCGTTGAAAGTATAAAGTTTAGTGATTCTAAATTTTTTGGTTTCTCCATCCGGAGTTTTTGTAAAAATTGTCTGTCCATCTTTTATTTTACCTTCATAAATTCTTGCGATAGCTAATCGTCCGAGGAAATTATCATAAGCAAGATTAAAAATCTGCGCTTTCAAAAGTTCATTTTCTTTATTTTCTGCTGGCTTAACATTTTCCAAAATACAGTCAAGAAGGGGAGTGAGATCTTTTTGTTCGTCACCTAAATTTTTCATTGCAACTCCTTTTCTGCCGATAGCGTAAATAATTTGAAAATCCAACTGTTCATTATTTGCTCCAAGTTCCATAAAAAGTTCCAAGACTTTCTCATGTGCTTCCTCTGGTCTAGCTGCTGACTTATCTATTTTGTTTATTACAACGATTGGCTTCAGTCCTAGTTCCAATGACTTTTTTAACACAAACTTTGTTTGAGGCATTGGTCCTTCCTGAGCATCCACGACAAGAATGACGGAATCAATTGATTTGATAACTCGTTCAACTTCAGAGCCAAAGTCTGCGTGTCCGGGAGTATCTACGATGTTTATTTTTGTACCTTTGTAGAATACAGAAGTATTTTTGGCATAAATAGTAATACCACGCTCTTGTTCTAGAGAATTACTGTCCATAGTAAGACCTTCCATATTGACCCCACTTTGCTTCATTAGAGCATCTGTGAGGGTGGTCTTGCCGTGGTCTACGTGGGCTATTATAGCTATATTTCTAATTTCCATATTATCAACATAATTATAAAAGCGCCGAAGCGCGTTTATATTTCAATTAAAACAAAAAAACACAAAAAAGTCAAACAAAAAAAGTTTAAAAGGTTTTATTTTTTCAATAATCCTTCTATGTTTCCGGACATTCCTGTTGTATCTCCTTCTATTCCCGTAACATCTCCATAAATATTTGTAACATCGCCAGAGATATTGGTTACATTTCCTTTAATGTTTGAGACATAACCTCTTATATTTGTTACATTACCGACAAGGTTTGTAACATCGCCTTTTATTTTTGAAACATCACCAAGGATATTTGATACATCACCCTCTATGTTACTGACATTTCCTCGGATATTTCTGACTGAGCCACTAATGTTTGAGACATCTCCGATAGTAGAACTAAAATCTGATGAAAGATCGCTCATGTCTCCACTGAGATTTGTCATATCGCCTTTAATATTTGAAACATCGCCAATAACATTACTGACATTACCAGAAAGTCCGCTAATATCTCCAGAAATATTTGATACATCACCTTTAATCTTATGAACAGTTATGTTTCCCCTGATCTTGGAGACATCTCCTTTTATATCTTTGAAATCACCAACTATTTCAGGATGTAATCCTGTTACATTTCCTGTATTTTTTTGCAAATGTTTTGCATCTAATCGTTTTAATGCCATGAGGCAATTATACAATATTTAGAAAATAAAAGAAAAGCCGAGCACCATCTGATGGTGCTCGGCTCGTAAACCGTTAAATTTCTTAGCTTATATATTCTTTTGTAGCCACTTGATGATGTCTTGTTTTTGCGTCATGACCTGACAACCGTTTTTAAACAGTTCCACATTTGTAGCTTGGTGCGGAGTAGCGGCAATCATGACAACACTTGATGCCAGAATTTTCCTGAGATCAATGGCTACGCCGACATTAATCCGAAAATGATCTTCGTTACTGTCGATCACCAGGTGTCCGATAAAAATCACTGCGGATATATCCGGATTTTCTTTGACGGTGGTGATGGCTTCTTTGGGATTGAAGACCAGAAACCCGTTGATTGACTCCAGTTTATCTGCAGAAAGCTCTTTCAGAATATCTCGCATGCTAAATTTTCCGATTCCAACGAACAAGACTTTCTTCATTGTTTAACCTTTCTTTTGATTGGTTTTTAAACTCTATCTGATTCAGACATTATCACATATTATTTTGTAAGTCAACTATATTTTTATTGGTGATATGGTTTATTTTTGATACAATTATCGTCATGAACAGCGAAATTGAAAAAATAAAAAAGTATGTTCGCGCTACAAATTATTTATCAGTAGGACAAATCTATTTACAAAATAATTTTTTACTAAAAGATAAACTCACTTTCGATGATATAAAATCCCGTCTTCTTGGTCACTGGGGGACTTGTCCGGGAATTAATTTTATTTATGCGTGTCTCAATAACTTAATCATAAAAACAGGAGCCAATATGATGTTTGTTCTTGGTCCAGGACACGGCTTTCCAGCTATTCAGTCCAATGTATTTCTTGAAGGAACTCTTGGTAAGTATTATAAAGAAGCAAATTTAAACGAAGAAGGTATTTCTTATATTACAAAAAATTTCAGTTGGCCATATGGTTTTCCTAGTCATTCAAGTCCCATGACTCCCGGAGTGATTCTTGAGGGGGGAGAGTTGGGATATTCACTTTCAACTGCATATGGTGCAGCTCTTGATAACCCGAATCTAATTGTGTCATGTCTTGTCGGAGATGGAGAAGCGGAAACTGGAGCACTTGCTACTGCTTGGCACTTGTCTAAATTTATTGATCCTGCAAAAAATGGAGCGGTTTTACCGATCTTACACTTAAATGGTTACAAAATTTCTGGGCCGACAATTTTTGGTAGAATGAAAAATTCAGATCTCAAAGCTTTATTCAAAGGGTATGGTTATGAACCGATAATAGTAGAGGGAAAAGGTGAAAAAGTTTACGAAAAAATGGTCAAAGCTCTGGATGAGGCTTATTCTTCTATCAAAAAGATTCAAAAAGAAGCTCGAGAAAATCCAGAAAGAAAACTGGAAGATTACTTTAGATTCCCGATGATTATAATGAAGACGCCAAAAGGTTGGACCGGTATCAAATACTTGAAGGGTTTTAAAATAGAAGGAAACGGGGATAAGATTGAAGGGAATTGTCTTTCACATCAAGTTGTAGGTAAAGAAGCTAAGACAGATAAATACCAATTGAAATTAGTAGAGAAATGGTTACGTTCATATAAATTTGAAGAACTTTTTGATTCGCAGAATGGTTTTTCCAAAGATATTTTAGATAATGTTCCAAAAGAAGGTTTAAGAATGGGTGACAACCAAACTTCTTTTGGTATTAAAAAAGGCGATCATAGTCGTGATTTAATTTTGCCCAATCCTGAAAATTTTGAAACGAAGATTGACGGAGCAGGAATCGTTTCGGCTGGAGCTATGAAGAAAAATGGAGAGTATTTGGCAGAAGTTGTGAAATTGAACAATGAGCAAAGAAACTTTCGGCTTTTCTCTCCGGACGAAACATATTCCAATCGTTTGCAAGATATGTTCAAGGAAACTACCAGATCCTTTTCCGGCAAACTTGAAGAGTGGGACAAAGACTTATCACGGGACGGTAGAATTATAGAAGTATTGTCGGAACAATCGCTTCAAGGTCTTGCTCAAGGTTATATTTTAACTGGCAGGTTTTCTATCTTTGCGTCTTATGAAGCTTTTATTCCAATAGTTTCCAGTATGGCTGACCAGTACAGTAAATTTCTAAAAATTGCCAGAAAGACAGAGTGGAGAGGAGATGTTCCATCTTTCAATTATATTTTAACTTCTTCCGGTTGGCGCCAAGAACATAACGGTTTTTCTCATCAGAATCCAAGTTTTATGGACGAATTATTGAATAAAAGTCATGATTTTATCAATATATATTTTCCAGCGGATGCAAATGAAGCAATACTTATTACTGAGAAATGTCTAAGCTCCAAAAATGAAATCAACGTAATTGTAGTAGAAAAAACTATTGAACCTATTTGGTTGTCTCTAGAAGAGGCAAAAAGGGAAGTGGAAAACGGTATTTCTATCTGGGATTTCGCAAGCGATGAGAATCCGGACATAGTATTCGGTGGTTGCGGACAATATCTCGTCAAAGAAGCTCTGGCAGCGATTGACCTTTTGAAAAAAGAAGCTCCGGAAGTGAAAGCTCGTTTTGTGAATGTAGTGGAGCTTTCTCCAAACACAGTTGGCCATGACAATAAAATTTCAGAAGTTGACTTTGAGAGGTATTTTACAAAGGACAAACCGGTAATCTTTAATTTTCATGGTTACCCAGATACTCTAGAACAAACTCTTTTCCGTTTTGTGAATGCTTTGGGTAGAATTTCCATACATGGTTATATGGAAAGCGGATCTACCACAACACCTTTGGATTTACATATCAGAAATAAAACTGACCGATACAATCTGTTTATCGAAGCAATAGAAAAAGTGGCAAAAAATGGCGTGATTGATGGAGAAAAAGCAAATAGACTTACCTTGATTTATCAAAACAAAATCAAAGATCATAAAGACTATATTATGCGTGTCGGAGATGATCCGGAAGAAATATTAAATTGGAAATTCACCCTTTAAAGTTTTTACTAAAGCATTATGCAATCTGATTGCATAATGCAGGAAAAGTTGGTCCAATAATTTTTGATAATGTATTTATTGTGATATTATTATGCAGAAGTTTAGTCCAACTTTTCATTAGTAAAAATTTTTTAGGGTAAATGGAAAAAAAATATTTAATTGTAAATAGTGGAAGTGCATCTGAAAAGTATGCTATTTATGCAAAAGAAAAATGTTTGGCATTTTTACATTTGGAAAAACCGGAAACAGGATGCGATTATATAAGCACTTTGTATGTAGATGGTAAAAAAGATGAAAAATGTATAACAGAAAAAGAATTTAAGGACTCACTAAATTACGGAATATCTACCTTTAAAACAATAGGAGTGATCTCCAGTAAAGAAGAAATTGTGGGAATCGGAATCAGAATTGTTGCTCCGGGAAAATATTTTCAGGGTGATAAAGTTATTGATAAAGCTTATGAAAAAGAGATAAAAAATATTTTACAAGATACTCCGCTTCACATCTTGCCAACATATGAAAAAATTCTTCTGTTAAGAAAAATTTTTAAAAACATTCCAATCGTTGGAGTTTCAGATAGCGATTTTCACAGCACAATTTCTGAAAAAGTAAGCAATTATGGTTTACCCAGCCAGGATTCAGAAAAATATAATATAAAAAAATACGGTTATCATGGTATTTCCATCGAATCAATTCTGAATAAACTAAGATTGGAAAAAAATTCAATCCCTTCAAAACTGATAGTATGTCATATAGGAAGTGGAGTAAGTATAACTGCAATTAAAGATGGTAAAAGCATAGATACGTCTATGGGTTTTACCCCGCTTGAAGGTGTAATAATGGCTACAAGGGCAGGTGATATCGACCCAGGTATAGTTGCCTTTATATCAGAAAAATTAGGTCTTAAAGGTAAAAAACTAAAAGACTATTTAAATAAAAAATGCGGACTTTTAGGCATAAGTGAAAAAAGTTCCGATGTCAGAGATTTGCTGAAAATGGAAAAAGAAGGAGATATAAAATCAAAACTTGCCCTTGATATGTATGTTTACAGGTTACAAAAATATATCGGATCGTATTTTGTGGTGCTTGGTGGATTAGATACAATCATCTTTACAGCAACAGTAGGAGAGAGATCTTTTATTATGAGAGAAAGAATTTGTAGAGGATTGGAGATTTTGGGTATCAAGATTGATATTGAGAAAAATAATAAAAGTGAAGGAATAGACGCAGATATCACAGCTACGGACTCAAAAATATCCGTCCTGGTATTGAAGACAAACGAAATGGATCAAATCGCAAGAGATACGGTCTCTATTTTAGGTTCTTAGAAGAATTCTCTCATCTCTCTTTCCAATATATCTATTTTTCTTTCCGAAATATGATGAGCTTCCAAGTGACTTCTCATCCATTCTAATTCTCTTTTCATTTCTTGTTCATCAATTCCAACTTCATATTCTCCTTCTTCATTCAAATCAGCATTAAAAATTCCTTCAATTCTGTCTATTTCTTCATGAGTAAAATCATTATTAGCAAGATGACCGCGAAGTTCTTTGAACTCACTTTTCGTTATTGTCTTTTTTGAATCTGGAAAAAAGAATCCCATGCATAAATTATACTATCAAACACTTCACTTTTGCAACCTTTTTTGTTAGTATCTTAGGGTCAGATTAAATCTGACAATATGTTCTGGAGCTAGTTCGCTACTCCGAAATATGTTTCGTATATTCCGGAGTAGCTCAGCGGTAGAGCGACCGCCTGTTAAGCGGTTGGTCGTAGGTTCGATCCCTACCTCCGGAGCGGATAAAAGTCTAGGCGCCTTCTTGGCGCTTTTACTTTTACCGCTCCGGAGAAGTAAGCAGAAGTATTTGCTTACGTTAGGGATCGAAGACCTCTGATAGTTTTTTGAAGTGTCTTTACTAATAAAAAACAGAATATGATATACTAGGACTATGCAAAAAATAGCTACACAGATTTTTATTTATTCATCCATAGCCTTTGGAATTATTGGTATTTTAGTTGTTTTAACATCTTCTGGACCAAACCAACCTGATTCTTATATAAGTCAGACATTGATTAAACTCCTGTTTGCAACTGTGTGTATTATACTATCTTCGTTCGCTTTAAGTGTTGCTGGTAAATACCTGAACGATAAATCCTAGTTTTTTCACCCCCATCTTTCTTCAATTTAAAGTTTTGAGCTTGTCCACAAGATGGAGTCATTTTATTTCCTATCTTTGTTATATAATACTTTAATATGAATAAAACCGTTTTAATTTGTTTGGTTATATTAGTTATTATCGGAATTGGTATATTTTTTTTTACAAATCAAGGTACTAAAAAAGACGAGACCATACAACAGTCACAAACACAGGAATTAACGTTTGACGGCAGAAATACATCTTTTACTATTGATGGTAAATCTATAACTCTTATCAACGGGATCTCGGAAATGCCCATAGAAAATTCTTCTGCAAAAATTACTACCCGCTATTTTGGCGACGAAGCCACAGGAGACCTCAATGGTGATGGATTTTCCGACACGGCATTTCTTATCACACAAGACAAAGGGGGAAGTGGACTTTTTTATTATGCAGTTGTTGCTATGAGAACAGCAAACGGTTACAAGACCACCAATGCTTTTTTTATTGGTGACAGAATCGCTCCACAATCCACATACATTCCTATCAATTCGCAAGAGTTGCAGATTAATTACGCAGAACGCAAATCTAGTGAATCTATGACTACGCAGCCGTCTGTTGGAGCTACGCTTTTACTCAAAGTTACTTCTACCGGATTACTTGAAGGCTTAATGAAATAAAAGACAGATCATTCAACTTTGTAACTATATTTTGCCAATTCAAATTCCTGAACTCATTCCATAAGTCGAAGTAGTTTGACAAAATAGAAATATTTGCTATAATGCGGACAGATGGTAACAAACAATAACCCTAGTAGCTCTTATATGGGCAAGGAGGTCATTCGTGTTCAATAATAATTCAGAAGTCAAATCGAAGGTGGACAGTTTATTTGCTGACATCAAGCGAGGCAAAAATATCGCCGGTGTCGTCATCCTTGATTTTCACTGTCTTGATTGTGAGAAAAAGACTGATGGAAAAATCAAGGCCAGTGGAATCCACGGCATGAATTGTCCTTGGGGATATTATATAGAATGCCCCCATTGCCATTACGAAAGTAATTTAGCCAAGGTGGTAAGCGCAGATTGTAGATGTCGTCCTAAATAGCAAACAAGCCGAAACTCAACCGCTCTTCACTGAGCAGAGAAAATCTCTCTGTCTCAGTGATGTAGCGGTTTTCTTTTATTTATATGACTAAATATCTTATATATCAATAATTTGATATAATTTCTATATTATGGAAATCACGATTTATTTGGCAAAGTTTTGGGGCAGTCTTTTTATTATTCTTGGCTTATTATCTATTGCAGCAAAATTGTTAGGGAGAATTATTGAATATACGGAAGACAAAACAATTACTATTTCTACAGGCTACATCACTTTTTTATTAGGGTTGATCACTATAACCCTGCACAACATTTGGGTTGCTGATTGGCGAGTCGCCGTAACTATTTTAGGATGGATTACTTTATTAAAAGGTATTGAAAAAATTGGTTTTCCTGAACGAGTTAACAAAAAAGCACAAATGTTCAAAGGCAGACAAATACTTTGGGGTGGAGTTATATTTCTTATAGGCGTCTGGTTTTTCTGGATGAGTTTTTGATAATTAATAGGGTCGATATTTCTAAAATTAAAAATAAATATTATATGAAAAAAAATAATCAATTAAAATATCTGGGATTTTTGGGATTTCTTGGTTTTTTGGGACTTTTGGGGCAATACAATCCGTGGCAGTATTTAATGTTTTTTAATTTTCTTTACTTTATCCACTTCTTGAGATTTTTTTCAAAAGGATCAGAAGAAGATGACGTAAATAGAAGTTAGATATCGGTCTATTAGTGTATTTTATTTTCTAGTTTCTTCTGTAAATCTTCGCCGAATACGGGATATGTTCAAATATACTTTAATGTTGTAAAATGGTACTAGGTTAGATTAATTTAATAACTTAGTAAAAATATAAAATAACATGGACATATCGAAAGATTTTATTTCAAAAGAGCAGAGAGATTATAAATTTAAGATTGGTTCAGTGTTAGCTTCCAGTTTAACTGGTTTTTTGGTCGGAGCAATTGTCGCTAGTACCATATGGGCGATAGGATTTGATTATATGTCCAATGCACGAGAAGCTCAATGTTCTTTAGAACAGGTCAATTATAAACCCCTTCCTTTATAATTTTTTAATCACCGGTCATCATCTGTAAATATGATATATCTTTGATATAATTACCCGTATGATAAATAATAAAAAAAGGTTCTTGAATGTCTCATTAGCTATAGTTGTAATCCTATTGATAATAGGAGGAGTGAGTGTTTATTATTTTAAACAGAGTAAACCATCACGAAATATTTTTACTACAGATGATAACAATAAATTTATAAACCCTGCGAATTTTAACTGTTCTGAAAATAAAAAAATCCAAGCCCTTTTCTTTAAAGATAGAGTAGAACTTTCTTTAAGTGATGGTAGGAATATGCTCATATCGCAAGCGGTTTCAGCATCCGGTGCTCGTTATGCAAATACAGACGAATCATTTGTTTTTTGGAACAAAGGAGATACCGCTTTTGTTAATGAGGGGAATAAAACAACTTTCAAAGACTGTTTAATATCAACTGAAGAATCATCAACAACACCTGAAAAAAATAATTTAGTTTCCGACATATACCCTCTATATTCAAATTTACTTTGGAATAATGAAATAGCTACAACTACGAATATGTTTGGTCTGCAATTTTCAGGTTTTGGAATAGATACTAGATATATAACGGATGATAAATATAATAAACTAGACCCATCTTTCAGAGAGTATTATGATACTAAGTTAACGGCCAAAGGTTGGGTTCAAAATAAAGATTACGATGCTGATGGAGCCGGAAGTTCTGTTTGGGGATATACAAAAGGGAAAGATGTTATCATTTTGTCGTATCATTCTACAGCTATAAATCAAAAACCGAATGAACCTCTTTCGTGCCCATGTAACATGACTTTCTATATTTTCTCTGGAGAAAAAATATAATCTTAAAAACAAAACAGGTGTTTATTGCCATATTCTCTATTCTTTTAAAAATGGTATAATAGTATAGGTCAAGTTTATTAGTTGTTAACTAAATAATTTATGAACAAAAAGATAATATATTTGTTTTCTATAGTACTTACTTTAGTTTTGGTAGGTGCAGTCAGCGTATATGCTGATCAGAACGAGAAAAATAATCAAAAGTCATCAGACAATGCTACTAGCTCAGATGAAGCTACCAGTTCAATAAATAACAATGATTTGGACGAAGCTACCAGTTCAGATTCAGATTCCGACAACGCTACTAGTTCAAGTATGGGTGAACAACACCGAAGTGAAGTTGCTAAAGTTGTTCAGGGTTTAATAAAGGTGGCAAATAAGGATAATAATATAGGAGAAGAAGTCAGAGCTGTTGCCCAGCAAGAAAAAGATTCTGGTGATAAGATGAAAGAAAAAATGAATACTGTAGAAAAAAGAAATGGTTTAAAAACTTTTCTGATAGGTTCTGATTATAAGAATCTAGGGGCTCTAAGAAGTGAGCTTGTAACTACGCAAAACAATTTAGACAGACTAAATGCGGCTTTGGAAAAAACAACAAGCTCTACAACTAAAGCCGAACTACAGGCACAAATTGACAAACTTTCCACAATACTGACAAATGCTAAAAATTTCATAAAAAACGAGGAGGAAAAATTCAGTTTGTTTGGTTGGTTGTTAAAAATGTTCAACAAATAAATCTAATGAAGTAGAAGTCAAAAAACCCTGATTTAATCAGGGTTTTTTGATGTCTAAATATAAACGAATATCTCTTTTCTTTCTTATTGATAAAGTGTTAAAATAGTACAAAGTCAATTTATTAAAATTAATAGTTAGAAAGTAAAATATGACAAATAGTAAAGGTTTATTATCCGTTGTTATCATTCTGGTTTTGATTATTGTTGGAGGTGGTTTTTTCTTTTTGAATAATAAAGGCGGTCAAGAAAAAAACGAAACCGATCAGCCAGCAACATCTTCACCATCAACCTCAACTCAAGCATCGATATCTGATGAAAAGATGTATGATTGCGGTTTGGCAAAAGATCCTATGTGTTTTGCAAATAGAATGAACGGATGTTTGCCGGTAACAGCGAAGATGGTTGCATCAGATAATAAAACAGAGATTAAACTGACTATCTTGGGAGTAGAAAATGAGAAATGTCATTTTCAAAGAGAAATAAACAATGTTGTAGATCTTAATTGTCTTTTTCCTAAAGGAACTATGAATTGGGATACTATTGATCAAACCTTTGGTAATGATAAAGGTTTACAGAAAGTAGTTGACGATGCTTGCAAATCAGGTTGGTAATTGTAGTAAAAAATGTGTTATAATCATTCGGTGTTAAGACACAGGAACAAAGTCGAAGTTTCAAGCAAATTAATTTAAAAAATAATTATTTATGACAGGAACAATCAAAGCCCTTATAAACAAAGGATTTGGATTCATTGCTCGCGAAGGTGAGACAAAGGATCTATTTTTCCATTCTAAAGAACTTGTTGGCGTTACGTTTGATGAACTCAAAATAGGCGACAAGGTATCTTTTGAAGTTGTTGAGAGTGAAAAGGGCCCAGCTGCTACGAAAGTATCTAAAGCATAGTCTCTTTTAAAATACCCCCGTCTGTCCAATTGACAGATGGGGGTATTTTTTTCTTTTTAAAAATCCACCTTTATGTTACTATACTTGGCGGAAGTAAAACAAAGAAAGGAGGTTATAAATGTATCCTACCCTCAAAAAGTATGTTTCCAGACGAGTTTTAGCTCTTTTGCCTCAACATTCCGATTCTTCTACAAAAGAAGGAATTGCCCCAAGTTCTTTTTGGATGTTTTTTGAAAAGTGGATAGAAACAGTCCCTAACAGTTCAGAAGATCTTGCTTATATAGAAAAGATTAAAGGAACATTAGTACGCAGGCTTTTTTACAAAGCAGAGCTTCTGTTGGCGTATCATATGTTACAAGACGGTCTGCCTCTCAAAGAAATTCTTCTCAATGAAATGGAACATTGGCGCCATATCAGTGAAGACGAATGGATAGAAGCAGCTACCAATGCCATGTATCGTGTCCGTGTTCGAAGGAAAAGATAAGGCCCTATGCAAAGTTGTATAGGGCCTTTTGATTTTTTTATGATATAATTTTTGTATGAAAAATAAACAAAAAGGTCTAATAACTCCTTTGATAATAGCGGTCATAATTTTATTTATAATCGGTGGCGGCATTTACATTTATGTAAATAAAAAATCGACGGAAATCTCACCGGTTGCCTGTACTATGGAAGCTAAGCTTTGTTCCGACGGTTCATATGTTGGACGTACAGAACCGAATTGTGAGTTTGCTTCTTGCCCTTCAGATGAAGGAAAAGCGGAGTTTGGCAAATCAGTTATTATACATATAAATGAAGAAGCCGTGTTTCCAGATGGTCTAATTCTTATTTTAAAGGAAGTAAACGATTCTCGTTGCCCAGCAAACGTTCAATGTATTTGGCAAGGAGAACTTTCGGCTTTATTTAGCGTAAATATACAGAATTCTCCAGAGGAAATTCATCTCGGTACTGTTAATAATAAAGAAATAATTTTTAAGAACTACACCTTTTCCCTGAAAAATGCTACAGAAAACACTGCAACAGTTGTTGTCTCTAAGAATTAGGCGGGTGATTGATAATTTGTTAGAAATTTGCATTAAAAAATAAAATATCTTATAATCAGAGGTAATATAAAAAAATACTTCATGAGCAAAGTATCTTTTATAAATTATAAAAGTCGTAAATAAATATTAAAAACATGTCATCAAAAACAACTATTGCAGCTGTTGTCATCATTGTTGTCGTTATATTGGGCTGGTGGTATATTGCCAATCGTTCTAATAATAGCCAAACGACATCTACAGCGACTTCTACAACAGAAGTAGCAACAACGACCGCAACAACTACGACTCAGCAATAAAATTCGTTTTAATGCTTTAGTAACAAAAAACTCACATCGGTGAGTTTTTTTGTTTTTGTGTGGTTTCTAAATGTACTGTAAATATGTAGAAAAGAGGTCATTTTTTGGTATCTTTTGTTACTTGACAAATGATTTATTTGGAGTATAATTGCAGTAGGATCAGAATAGTTGAAATATGAATCAAACATGGCTCGAATAAATCGAGTTATGAAACATTAGGGAGGATGCAGTATGAACAGGTTCTTTAAAATTGTCGTTGTAGGAGTCGCTGTCTTGTCTGTTTCCGCAACATTAGCTTTTGCTGATGGCGGAGGCCGGCGAGATAGTAATCGTCGGAACGAAGTGCCGGGAATGTACAATCATCCCCACAACTCTTATCCGTACTATATTGGTGACAGAGGGCCGGGTGCTGTCCAAGTCGGAGTTGGAGTGCTTCAGCCGACGCCACCCCTTCTCAGTATTTTCGGGGTGATCATTGTTGGCCCATCAACCGGTCACTGGGAAAACCGAATTATTGGTTACCAGACGGTAATGCGTCCGGTATATCACCCTCAGGTTCTTGGAGTATATTGGAACGGTTTCCAATATATCCAGTATGTGGTAACTCCTGAACGTTGGGGACCGGAACTGGAACCGTTTTCAGAACCGATTTATCAACGAGTTTGGGTATCACCGTAAAGATGGAGAAGGCCATCTTTTAGATACAAGAATTCACGGGCGCGCACACAATCTTAGGGTTGTTGCGCGCCTTTTCTTTTTTAAAAAATTGCTATTTAAACAAATAAAGAAGTATAATGTCCGCGTATGGAAAATGAAAATGATATTAAACTCGTTTCCAATTACCTTAATGGCGAAGAGGATGCTTTGAAAGAAATAGTCCAAAAATATTACAAAACGATATACAGATTTTTGTTCAATTATATCGGAGGATCTCCCGAGTCTGCAGATTTGACCCAAGAGGTTTTTTTAAAGATTTGGAAAAAAATTAAAAAATATGATAAAAGACACAGTTTTAAAACATGGATTTTTACTATTGCCAGAAATACCGCAATAGATTTTTTGAGAAAAAAAAGAAATTCTGTCTTTTCAGATTTTGAAAATGTAGATGGGACAAATATGCTTGAAGAGAATCTTTCTGATGATTTGCCATCTGCCAGTGAAGTTTTTTCTAAAATAGAAAATGCTAAAAAATTAAAAGAAGAGCTTGATAGATTGCCGGTGATTTATAAAGAAGTCATTATGCTCAAATATCAAGAGGAAATGGATTTTGGGGAAATAAGCACCGTTTTGAAAAGACCGGAAGAGACTGTAAAGAGCCAGCATAGAAGGGCTCTAATAATGCTTAGAAAAAATATAGATTCCTCAAAGTTTTTTTGATTGCACCGAAAAACACTTTGTTTGCGTATACTGTAAGCGTATGAGTAAAGAATTTAAACATTTATTTAGTGGTTTAGAAAAACAGGAAGTTCCCCTTGGTTTGTATGACGACATTGTTTTTAAACTTGAAAAAGCAAGAATCAAAAAAGGTAGAACAGGGTTGCTGATTCAAAGCATTCTGTCTATTACCTCTTTAGTGGCAATATTTCCGGTCTTTATGAATGTCGTAGAAAGATTCAGTCAATCCGGTTTTTTTCAATATCTGTCCTTAATTTTTACGGACGGAGAGATAGTTTTATCAAATTGGAAGATTTTTGTATCTTCTCTCTTGGAGTCAGCTCCTTTTTATGAAGTAACAATTCTTCTCGTGGCGATTTTTGTTTTGCTCGAAAGTCTAAAATTTGCATTTAGGAATTTTAAAATGATTCAATATCGCATTTATCAACCAAATTAATTTATTTTATGAATTTACAAGAAATTTTTAAGTCAAAGGTTTTTTCGGGAATTATTTTAGCAATAATAGTTCTTGTCGCAGCAGGAGTAGTTTTCCAAGCAGGAAAATTTGTAGGTCTGAGAAAGGCCGAGTTTTCTCGCGGGATGGGTAACAACTACTATCGTATATTTGATGGGCGAGGAGAGGGTATGATGGGGCTACCGCCCTTAGATTTACCCGGAGGACATGGTTCAGTTGGTAAGATAATTAAAATAGATTTACCGAATATAGTAGTAGAGGACAGGGGAAACGTGGAAAAAGTTATTGTTATAAATGATAAAACAACAATAAGAAAATTTAGGGATGAAATAAAATCCGGTGACTTAAAAATCGGGGATTTTATCGTAGTTTTGGGTAAGCCGAATAGCACCGGTCAGATAGAAGCAGACCTTATTAGAATGATGCCCGATCCTTCTCCTATCATAGGTACAAGTTCTAATCCTATTAGAAAATAATTATGGAAATCAAAAAGATATATGATAATTCGTTTTTTACGAAGGTGCTTGCTTTTGTAAAAGCGCATAAGGTTTGGTCTGCAATAATTATAATTGCAATTATAATTACTTGTTATTTTTCTTATTCTAAAATCTTTGCAAATGGAACAACTATACAATATACATTTGGAAAAGTGGCCAAGGGGGATCTCGTCGTAAGTATTTCTGGTTCGGGACAAGTTGCCACTTTGAGCAAGGTTTCTATCAAACCAAATACTACGGGGCAAACGCAAACCTTAGGACAAATTATTTCGGTAAGAGTTAAAAACGGAGATACCGTAAAAGCCGGACAGATTGTCGCTATCCTTGACGGTAAGAATGCACTGCAAACACTTAATCAAGCAAAATCAAGTGTTACGAGTGCGCAGGCGAACTACAATAAAGTTCTGAATGGACTTACAGAATCAGAATCTTTGTCTCTGAACAATACCTTAACTTCAGCTCAGACATCTTTAGATAATTCTAAACAAAACATCCTGATAAAATTAAAAAGTGCTTATACCACAGCTTCAAATTTAATTTACTTAAGCACGGACTCTTTTTTTGAAAATCCTATGATAAGCCCAGTGCTTACCATAAGCGGGGTTAATTTTATAAGTCAGGAATTACAAAACGATGTTAACCAAGGACGATATTCCATAGGTCCGATTTTAAGTAATTGGAGAGAAAAAATAAAAACGCAAATCTCTTCAGATGATCCGGTAGCTTCCATAAATAGCGCTTTATCTGATTTGACCGTGATGAGAAATTATTTTGATGATATGTCCACTCTTTTTGCTTTGTATAGTGTTGCTTCTGATTCTACAGGTCAATCATTGTTAAACACAGACAAAAGTACCGCTTCCGGAGCAAGGGGTAGTATAGATTCTTTGATAAGCGATCTTACATCAACATTACAATCCTATAACAATACTGTGTTTACGCTTCAACAAGCCAAAGACAATTTGGCTCTGAAATCAAAGCCTGCTTCAGCGGATGACTTGGCGGTTTCTCAAGCAAGCTTAGATAATGCAAAAGCAACTTTGGCCAATGCCGAGACTGCTTATGCGGCTAGAATTATCACAGCTCCGTTTGACGGACAAATAGGGGGACTTTCAGCGGAAGTTGGTCAGCAAGTTTCCTCCTCAGATTCTTTGGGAACTCTTATTACATCTGAAAAAGTGATAAACGTTACTTTGAATGAAGTTGATGCTGCGAAAGTATCTGCGGGAAATCCTGTGACAATTACTTTTGATTCTTTGACGGGAGTTTCTCTCACGGGCTATGTAAGCTATATAGATCCGTTAGGAACTGTTTCTTCGGGAGTTGTAAGCTACTCTGTGCAAATAAAAATGAATGAACAGAATAATCAAATAAAAACTGGTATGACAGCCTCGGTAAGTGTAATTACGACTAAACATTCTAATACTCTCATCATTCCTACGTCAGCCATTTCAACTTCCGGAGGCAAGAAATACGTTTTAATTGCCGATACTTCATCTTCGAATATTCAGAGTTCAGGTAACAGTTTCAACACATCTTCTTCAACAAGAAATTTTGCTTCAACTACCAGAAAAAACTTTGCATCTTCCTCGAGAGCAACATCCTCAAGATATACAGAAAATTTTTCAGTAGATAATGCAAACGTAACTGCAAATTCGGCTACGCAATATCCAGTTATCAGTGTAGAAATTACTACGGGAATTTCAAATAATATAAACACAGAAATATTGTCGGGACTTTCCGAAGGACAACTTGTAGTTATAAAAAAGGCGACTGTAAGTGCAAATACAACCACGACAAAAACTTCTGCTGCATCAGCAACCACAAATACAAGAGGGGGCTTTGGCGAAATGGGCGGAGCTGGGGCTATAGGCGGAATAATAAGAGATTAATCTTTTTCAGATGATTGAATGCAAAAATATAAAAAAAACATATGTAAATGGTGAGGCAAAAACCGAGGCTCTAAAGGGAGTGACATTCACGATCAAAGACGGAGAATTTGTCGCAATTATGGGGCCTTCAGGTTCAGGAAAATCCACTCTTATGCATATTTTGGGAGCATTAGATACTCCGACAGGTGGCCAATATTTTCTTGACGGACAAGATGTTTCCAAACTTACGGATGATGAACTTGCGGATATCAGAGGAAATAAAATAGGATTTGTTTTTCAATCTTTCAATCTTCTACCAAGAGCCGAAGTTATAAGGAATGTTATTTTACCATTGGTCTATTTAAAAATTTCTCCTGAAGAGAGAGAAGAAAGAGCAAGGACAGCATTGAAGTCGGCAGGGCTAGAAGAAAACAGATGGCATCATCTCTCCAACCAACTTTCCGGTGGACAGATACAGCGAGTTGCCATTGCGAGAGCTCTGGTAAATGATCCGTCGCTTATTATGGCGGATGAACCGACAGGGAATTTAGATACGAGAACGGGAGAAATAGTATTAAAAACTTTCCAAGATTTAAACAAAAAAGAAGGTCATACTATTATTCTAATTACCCACGAATTAGATGTAGCTGAACATGCGGATAGAATTATTCACATAAGAGACGGTTTGATTATCAGTGACGAAGCAAACAGAAACAAAAAAATTGTAGATCCTTGCATATGTGAGGAAGCTAAAAAAACTTGTCCCGTTAAAAATTCATGCTTTAATTAAAAATAAATGAAGAAATTAGTAAATCAACAGAAATATAAAGGTCAATTTCAAGCACATGTATTAAATTTTTAATGGGATGACAATAAAAGATATATTACAAGAAACTTCCACAGGGTTATTATCAAATAAAGTTCGTACGGGTCTTACTATGCTTGGAATAGTTATAGGTATAGCTTCTGTCATTGCGATGCTTGCGGTTGGTAATGGAGCAACCAGTTCCATACAATCCAGCATTGAATCTATCGGCTCAAACCTTGTCGTTATTTCTCCCGGAGCCGTAAGAACAGCAGGAAGTAATGTAAGAACAAGCAGAGGTTCGGCAAATACTTTGACAATGTCGGATGTAGAAGCCATTAAAGAGGAAGTAACAAGTGCAAAATATGTGGCTCCTACGGTTTCTACACAAAAACAAATTGTTGCGGCCGGAACAAACACCAACACTTCTGTTGTGGGGACAACTCCTTCTTATATTGATATAAAAAATATCACAGTCGATTCTGGAACCTTTTTCTCAGATGAACAAGTAGCCCAAATGGCAAGAGTTGCCGTTATTGGTCCAACTACCAGGGATGATCTTTTCGGAGAAGGTACAGATGCTATAAGCAAGACAATAAGAATAAGTGGAAATGAATTTACTGTGATAGGAGTAACTCTTGCAAAAGGTAGTACTGGCCAAAACAGTTCAGATGATATTGTATATATTCCTATCACCGTTGCCCAACAATTTCTTACGGGAAATAAATATGTTTCTTCAATTAATATCTCTGCGCAAACTGCAGATTTGGTCACTGATGTACAAAATCAAGCTACTGATATATTACTTGCGAGACACAATATCACAGATGCCACAAAAGCTGATTTTAGCACTATGAATCAGTCAGATATGCTAGAAACTGCCTCTTCCATCACTTCTACCATGACATACTTGCTAGCTGCTATTGCAGGCATATCCTTGCTTGTGGGAGGTATAGGAATTATGAATATGATGCTTACGACCGTTACGGAAAGAACAAGAGAAATAGGTTTGAGAAAAGCTGTTGGCGCCAAGAAAAGAGATATTCGTTTACAATTTTTAGTTGAATCGATAATGCTTACTGCTATTGGAGGAATTGTTGGTATAATTGTAGGAATCGGTATTGCTTGGCTAATCACTCTTACCGGGCTTCTGACTGCAAAGATATCTCTGCCTTCTGTCATTTTATCCTTCGGTGTTTCAGCTCTCATAGGAATTATCTTTGGAT
>Ga0265297_10003205_pt1 | contig 30264 bp, 30 predicted proteins | sample Munlanlwell13791_FD_192502 | JGI IMG/M metagenome (GOLD analysis project Ga0265297, IMG submission 192502) | Leachate microbial communities from a municipal landfill in Southern Ontario, Canada - Leachate well 137-91 | ecosystem: Engineered > Solid waste > Landfill > Unclassified | place...
TAGGAATTAACCAAAAGATGATTGAAGAATATATTGAAAATCAAGGCAAGAAAGATTCAGGGCAAATCCGACTGGGATTTGAGGTGGATTAATACCCCGACCGTAAGGTCGTGGGAAGTTTATAGAATATGAGCATAAAAGGTGAATAGTTACTGCCAATCTTGCCCTACATTTCAACTTTAAAAGATTTTCCATGTAAGATGTGTAATAAATAACCAGACCGTTTATTTTCTTTAATACTAACGATCATAAATCAATAAAAAGTAACATAATTTACGCGATCGCGTAAATTATGTTACTTTTTAATCTGTTTTAAAGCAACCTTAATATAGTCTTAATACAATTAATATAAATATAATTAATACAACCTCAATACAATCTTAATACAATCTGGCGATCTAACTGTCAGGTTTGAGCTTGATTTTGAGTTTGAACAGGTTGTTTATTTTGTGATAACCAATAGACTTTGATAAGCCATTAAATTCAATATGTCATAAAATTTAAGCAAATCATTATTAGCAAATCATCAATATTAGCAAATCACTAATATTATTAATACCAAGATTTTAGAAAAAACAAGAATTTTTCGATTTTTTTGGGATTGATCAGTTATATTCGACCAAGCAATCTGATTAATTAAGTGTCAACCGTTTTTTGTTAGTTTCTAATTTGTTGCCATTGTATTAAGTTTTTGTGCTACAATGTGAATAATGGCATTTGGATTATCGAGACTCCTTAGAGGAGGCAAAAAAAAAGAACATTATGCCTTGTCGCTTGATATCGGAACGGAATTTGTCAAGGCATTGATTTATCGTATCGAAAAGGAGCGCGGTTTTGTTGTGGGTGTCGGGAGACAACGTCAACGACTGTCGGATATGCAGGGCGGTAAAGTAACCGACATCGCTGGGGTAATTGCCAACTGTGAGGAAGCTTTGTCTCAAGCGTCAGAAATGGCAAAAGTTGCTCCAAAGCAGTGTGTTATCGGAATCGCTGGTGAATTGATTAAGGGGACAACGACAACAGTTCACTATGAGCGCGATCATCCAAAGACGAAAATTACAATCAATGAATTGAAGAATATTATTGGCAAAGTACAAAATCGAGCATTTGAAAAAACTCGCCAGGCGCTTGCTTGGGAGACTGGCTACCGAGAACTCGATGTTCGATTAGTTAATAGTGCAGTCGTTGATGTTCGGATCGATGGGTATCGGGTTACCAATCCGGTCGGTTTTCAGGGACGAGATATTTCAATCGGGGTTTTTAATGCTTTTGCGCCGATCGTCCACCTTGGAGCATTACAAACGATTTCTGAAGGTCTAGGTCTCGAACTCTTGGCAATTGCCGCCGAACCGTATGCTGTCGCCCGTTGTATGGGGCTTGAAGAATCGCCGGATTTTTCAGCAATTTTCATCGACATCGGTGGCGGAACAACCGATATCGCCGTTGTCCGTAACGGTGGTGTTGAAGGAACAAAGATGTTTGCTATTGGCGGTCGGGTTTTTACCAAGCGAGTTGGAGTTGAATTAGATTTGTCATTTTCCGAAGCGGAAAAGAAAAAAATTGCCTATTCTTCGGGACAACTTAACGATAAAGAGACGGAAAAAGTCAAAAAAGGCTTGGCCTCCGATTGCCAAGTTTGGCTATCCGGAGTAGAATTGGCATTAGGAGAATTTGGCGGTTCAGATCTTTTGCCGTCGAGAATTCTTCTTTGCGGCGGCGGTTCGCTTCTGCCGGAAATTGAAGAATTTTTAAAGTCGAGAGAATGGCTAAAAAAACTTCCATTTTCTCGTCAGCCGAAAGTTGTGTTTTTGAGACCGAAAGATGTTGCTAACATCGCTGACGAAACGGAAAAATTAACCGGTGCTCAAGATATTACTCCGATGGCCTTGGCTAATTTGGGAATTGATTTGGTCGGAGAAGCGGGTACGGTTGAGGGAATATTAGATCGGGTTGTCGGTTCGCTTAAGGAGTAGATATGGATGGCAAGTTTGTTTATTTGGAATCGGACGAGGAAATTACCGGAGTAATTGACAAAATTTCAAAGGTCGACAGCGACCAGGCGGTTTTGGTAATTCCTCGAGGCGCAAATATTGCTCAGAGCATTGTTAATTTAAAATTGATTAAAAAACGAGCTGCCGATCTTGATAAAGAAGTTTCACTGGTAACTACTGATAAAATTAGTCGCAACCTTGCTTCGCAGGTCGGGATTAGCGTCTATTCAAAAGTTGAGGAAGTCGGCCGGCGGATTCGACCGACTATTCAGGCTCCACCGCCACCCGACAACAGACCGGAAACGATAAAATCCAATGTTCCCGCTCCTGAAGCGAAAAGGCCAGTGGAAGAACTCCCCGATGTTCCCGGAGTAAAAATTCACCGCTACTACGACGAACGATCGGTGGAAAAATCAGAAATGAAAAAAAATGAACCGGCAGAGCCGATCAAGCCGGAGGAAATCGAGCATCTGCCAGCTGTTGATGATCAAGAAAAAATAGGCGAGGCAGACGAATCGGATAAAAATGAAAAAGATCAAGCCGAAGATAATATTGAAAAACCTCAAGTGGAAGAGATTTCTTCTTCATCGCGTGAACCGAAAAAACAAACTGCCGGCCGGCGTTTTCGCCCGCTTCGAAAACGTTGGGCGCTTTTGGCCTTTATTGTTTTTGGAGCCCTGATTATTTTAGCTCTCGGTTATTTGATTTTACCACGGGCAAAAGTTGAAATCGTATTTCAAGCCGAGAATTACCAAAATACAGCTGACTTGACGATTGAACGAAGTTTGTCAGAGGCTGATAAGGAAAATTTAAAACTTCCGGCACATGAAAATTTTGTTGAAAAGGAGATTACTGATAAATATCCGGCAACAGGAAAGAAAAATATTGGTAATAAAGCAGTTGGCACGGTAACTCTTTATAACTCTTGGAGCGATGAGGCCCAGCCGCTCTCGGCCGGGTCGGCGATAACCGCTAGTGATAAAAAGTTTTTGACAAAATCAGCGGTGACGATCCCCGGAGCATCGATTGCTTTAAAGAACGGTCAGGTAGTTACAACACCGGGGACAATAACAGTTGAAGTTGAGGCGTCTGAAAGTGGCGAGAGTTACAATATCGCTCCAACGACACTAATGATTGCCGGCTTATCGACGGCGAAACAAGAGAAGATATACGCAAAAAACAGCGCCGCTTTTTCCGGCGGTGACACAAAAGAAGTAGCAGTTGTTCTCGAAGATGACATTAAAAAAGCTAAAGAAACAACCGGCAAGAAATTATCAGAATCAGCAAAAGAAGAGGTATTGAAAAAACTACCAGAGGCCGATCTTTATATTGAAGGAAGTTTATCCGAGAATCTGACAAAACTCGATTGTTCAGAGAATGCTGGTAGCCAAGTAGCCGAATTTACAATTTCCGGCAAAATTAAAACGATAATCCTTTCCACTGACAAAAATGATTTTTACGCTCTGGCAATCGAAAAATTTGAATCAGGTCTTAACGAGAATCGGGTTTTGGTCCAGCGGGATAAGATAGAATATCATTATCAGATATTAGCTAGCGATTTTGTTAACGGCAGAATTGAATATCGAGTTGAAGCTCGCGGTAAGATCAGTAGCAGTATTAATTCGGAAGTTCTGAAGGAGGAACTCCGAGGGAAAAGCTTCGATCAAGCAAAGTCAATTATCGAAAAACTTGATCTGGTTTTAGAAGCAAATGTTAAAATGATTCCGGAATTAAACATCTACCGATCGCTCCCATTGTTCGCTAAAAGCATTGAAATTGTTGCTAACTACAAGGTGGATTAATGTATCTAGGAATCGATTTTGGTTTAAAAAGAGTCGGTTTAGCAATCGGTGATCGAGTGGCAATCCCGAAAAAAGTTGTCGGTAATGACCAAAACTTGATTCAGATGATTGTTAATCTGGCAGCAGAGATCGGCGCAGAAAAAATTATCATCGGTCAGCCGATAAAAGATGATGGACGTGATGGCGATCTTTGCCCGGCAATTAAAAAGTTTGCCGCCGATTTAAGCCAAGTTTTTGACGGAGAAATTATTTTTGAAGATGAATCAGACACGACTTCAAGCGCCAATCAGAAATTAATTTTTGCCGATGTTTCAATCAAAAAAAGTAAAGAGGAGATCGATGCAATTGCGGCGGCGGCGATTTTGCAACAATATATCGATAACCAAAAATAATGAGAAAAAAGATATTTTTTATCGTATTTGCGATAGTTTTGCTAACTTTGATTATTTTTCCAGTTAGTATTTTCCGATCGTTAAACAACTCGGTTTCTGATGAGCAAGAGCAAATCGAATTTGTTATTAAGGACGGCGAATCTTTGATTGAGATCTCGACTAACTTAAAAAACTCCGGACTGATTACCGATCGTTTACCTTTTTTGATTTATTTTAAAGTTCGTCGACTTTATGCCCAGTCGGGGGAATATCTATTGTCCCGTAATCTGTCGGCAAAAAGCATTGCTGACATCTTATCTTCCGGTCAAACGCGTGTCGTCAAGGTGACAATCCCTGAAGGTTACCGGATTGAGCAGATTGCTAAAAAATTCAGCGATACCGGTGTGATAAAGTATGACGACTTCATACAAAAAGCATCGGGTAACGAGGGGTACCTTTTTCCGGATACTTATTTTATTCACTCGAATTCAACTGCCGAAGAAGTTATTGAAGAGATGAAAAATAACTTTACAGACAGAACTCTCAATCTCGATATTAACGAGAAAATTATTAAATTAGCATCGATAGTTGAACGGGAAGCAAAACTCGACATTGACCGACCGAAAATCGCCGCCGTTTACCAAAACCGCTTAAATCATAACATCAAGCTTGAAGCCGATCCAACAGTACAGTACGGCAAAGACACGCTTGAATTTTTTGCGTTACCAACCGATAAAAAAACGGAATTTTCCTTTTGGGGGAAGATAACTTTTGCCGATTATAAAAGAGTAAATTCCAATTTTAATACTTACCTGTATTATGATTTACCGCCAACAGCAATCTGTAATCCCGGTCTGAAGTCGATTATCGCTGCTGCTGATCCGGTAATTCATGATTATTACTACTTTTTGCAAACACCCGACGGAACAACCTATTACGCCCGAACAGTCGCCGAGCATGAAATAAATAAAGAGAAATATCTAAAATAATCACTGTTACAACAAACAAAGAGAGAAAAGCTTTTATATTTTTTAATTAAAAATAATTTTGGTGCTTCTAGCGGCGCTAAAGCGCCGCTAGAAGCGGGAATGAAGGCTATTCCCATTCTTCGACCTTCCCCCGTCGAAAGGTGCCGCCTACTTGATTACCGTCGCAGATCCCAGTACCCCCTGGAATACTGCCGGAAGAAACTTCAGTCGCAGTTTCCTCTCGGGGCTTCGGTGTTAGGGACTCAACTTCCACCCGACGAAAAGACGACATGTCGAGCGAGTCTAGAAAGGCGAGCATCTTGGCTATGATGTCCACAGCGATCATCTCCTTTGCATTAAAAATCTCATTTGTAATAAACCTTGTCAATTCTTCTAGCTACCTCTTGAGTTTTGAGAATACATCAGTTAGATTGAATATTGAAGGAGAATAATTTTCTGTTTTATATTTTTGAATTCATTTTTGTAAAATAATCAATGCGGAACCCGTTTACCAATTTTTTAGGGAATCTAAGCCATGATATCGGGATCGATCTCGGCACGGCTAATACTTTAGTTTATGTTAAGGGCAAAGGGGTGATAATCAAAGAACCGTCAGTGGTAGCGATCAATAAGAAAACTAAGGAGGTCCTAGCAATCGGCTCCGAAGCTCAACGAATGGTCGGTCGGACGCCAGCGCATATCGTTGCCATCCGGCCGCTTTCCGATGGAGTAATCTCCGATTTTGAAATCACCGAGCAGATGCTTCGTTTCTTTTTTGAAAAAGTGCATCGAGAAAAATTTTCTCTTCTTCCTCGACCACGAGTTGTTATCGGTATTCCTTATGGAATTACTGAAGTCGAACGGCGGGCAGTTGAAGAAAGCGCCCTAAACGCCGGCGCCCGGTCGGTTTTTTTAATTGAAGAACCGGTGGCGGCGGCAATTGGTGCTCGACTTCCGGTCCAAGACCCGGCGGGTAATATGATCGTTGATATCGGTGGAGGAACAACCGAAGTTGCGGTGATGAGTCTTGGAGGAATAGTTGCCTCAAGAAGTTTACGAATTGCCGGTGATGAGATGAACGAAGATATTATCCAATATGCTCGTGACAATTTTAATTTGCTCGTCGGTGATCGAACGGCCGAGGAGATAAAAATCAAAATTGCCACGGCGGTACCCCAGAAAGGAAAACTCGAAGCGCCACTTCGCGGTCGCGATCTGGTAACCGGCTTACCAAAGGAAATCATTATTAACGACGACCAAGTCAGGCAGGCGATTTCAAAATCTTTAAAAGCGATTATTGAGAGCATCAAAGAAACAATGGAAGAAACACCGCCGGAACTTTTAGCTGATATTATGGATCGGGGAATTGTTCTTGCCGGTGGTGGTGCTTTGCTAAAAGGTCTTGATCAACTGGTCTCCGAGCAAACACAAACAATTGTTCATATTGCCGATGACCCGCTGACTTGCGTCGTTCGCGGGACAGGAATTGTACTAGAAGATCTCGATCTGCTCTCCGATGTTCTTCTGCCGACTCAATTTAGGAGGTAGTCTATGAAAAACCAAAAGAGTTTTATTTTAATCATTGGGATTTTTTTGATACTTCTTATTAGTTATTTTTTTCTGCCGGGAAATGTAATTGCGCCGGTCAAATCAGCTGTTCAAAAGACTGCCCGCCCTTTGGAAAGTTTTTTTTATCGAATAAGTAGTAAGACGGCGAATTTTTTCAATTCAGTCACTAAAATTTCTTCATTAAACAAAGAAAATCAAATGCTTAAAGACCAAATTTTAGAATTGATGAGTGAAAATTCGGCCTTAGTCGAAGAAGAGAATAAAAACAGAATTACCAATCAGGAAATTATTGCCAATCCGCTGGTTTCTAGCGAGCGACAACTAATTGTTGCTGAAATCATCGGTCGGCAACCGACAAGTTTTCTACAATCTTTCACAATAAATCAAGGTTATGAATCAGGAGTTGAAATTGGTCAAGCAGTTGTTTATAAAGGGATTTTGGTTGGAAAAATTGTTGATCGAACAGAAAAAAGCGCTGAAGTTTCTTTGATCCTTTCGAGTCGATCAATTGTTCAGGGTATGCTTGAGGGAAGTCGAACAATGGGAATAGTCAAAGGTGGTTTGCAAGGTTTGTATATTGATAATATCCCCCAAGATATCGATTTTAAAAAAGGGGAATTAGTTATCACTTCAGGACTTGGTGGTGACCTACCAAAAGGAATTATTATCGGCGAAATTGATAAATTAATTACCCCAAAGAGTGAAATTTTTCAGACGTTTTCTTTAATTTCTCCACTCGATTTTAATTCTTTAGAAATTGTTTTTGTTGTTAAATGATTAGGATATTTCTTATATTGATAGCTAGTCTTTTGGTCGCAATCTTGCAGGTTTCGGTCATCCCTTTTTTGAAAATTTTTTCTGCCGGTATTTTTCTGCCCCTGATAATCATATTAATAAAGATTTTTTTTGACGAAAACGACTGGCAGAAAATCAAAGAAATTACTTACTTTTCACTCTTTTCCGGCCTAATTATTGATTTTTTAGCAGGGACACATTTTCCAACGCTGACAATTGTTCTGATTTTGAACCTTGCGGTTGCGATGATACTTCGAAGGACGATCATCGCTGAAAAACAGTTTTTAACCATTACGGTAGCGATTTTTTTGCAGTCGATATTATTTGATTTTTTATTTCTTTTATTAAGCCGCGAACTAACTCTCGATTGGCAAACAACGAAAATTTTGATTCTTGATGCCGGATTTTCGATTGTGGCTTTCTGGATTATTTTTTATCTGATGTCTAAAATAAATCTGAAATTAAATAAAAAAAAGTATAATTTTTAATTATGGACATATTTGGAAATTTCAAAACTGACCGACCGCGAAAGGTTAAAAGTTATAACTATCGCGAATATCAGCATCAAGACGAAACTTTAGAGGGGATGAGCGATTTGCCGGAGGAGAAGCAAAGTCATAATTTTATTATTTATTATTCCGGTTTTTTTCTGCTGGTTTTTCTCCTTATTTTTAAGCTTTTTAATGTTCAGGTAGTCCAGAGTTCGTTTAATGAACAACTGGCCGAAGGCAATCGAATCCGGCCTCGAATTATCACAGCTCCGAGGGGGGTGATTTATGATTCCAACGGTAATTGGCTGGCTAGAAATATCCCGAGCTTCGCTTTGGCGGCGACACCTTCCGATTTACCTCGTAGTCAGTCGGACAGGGACCGAGTTTACCAACAAACTGCCGATATAGCTCAAATTTCCAAAGAATCGGTAAAGAAAATCGCCGAAGAGAATGGTTTGCTCTCTTTAGATCCGGTAATCATTAAAGGTAATTTACCGCGGGAAGAAGCTTTGATTTTGGAACAGAAAACAGCTGATATCCCGGGGGTTTCAGTGATAAAAAAAGCGATTCGTGAATATTCAGCAATTGCTTCGATTGGCAATATTATTGGCTATGCCGGAAAAGTTTCCGAAGAAGATTTGGAGAATAATCAGAGCTTAAGAGTTAGTGATGATATCGGCAAACTCGGCATTGAAAAGGTTTATGACCAAGAACTCCGGGGGACTCCGGGAGTTGAAAATGTTGAAGTGGACTCAAAAGGGAGAATTGAACGAGTCCTCGCTGATAAAGATTATATGGAGCCAAAGGAAGGAGAAAATCTGGTTTTAAACATCAACGCCGTACTGCAAAATCGAGTTGCCGAATATCTAAAGCAAGGGATAGAGGCATCGGCAGTAAAAAGCGGAACTGTTGTTGCTATGAATCCAAAAACTGGTGGAATCATCTCGATGGTAACAATCCCGTATTTTGACAATAATCTTTTCGCCAAAGGGATCTCGAATGAAGTTTATCAACAGTTGGTCAATGACCCAGATAAGCCGCTCTTTAACCGATCAGCAAATGGCACTTATCCTCCAGGATCGATTATTAAGCCCTTAATTGCTTCAGCCGCTCTTCAGGAAGGGACAATCAACGAGAACACCGCTTTCGATACACCGGCAGAAATCGCCATCGGCGAATATATTTTTCCAGACTGGAAAGATCATGGATATACTGATGTTCGAAGAGCAATCGCTGAATCTAACAATATTTTCTTTTATTCTCTCGGCGGTGGTTATGAAAATATTAAGGGTCTTGGACCGGAGAAAATTAAAAATTACTTAAGCAGCTTTGGACTTGGGCAGGAAACCGGTATTGATTTAAGTTCCGAGGCCTCCGGCTTGATCCCCGATCCGGAATGGAAAAAGCGGGTAAAAAATGAGTCTTGGTATTTAGGAGACACATATCATGAATCGATTGGCCAGGGAGATCTTCTGGTGACACCAATCCAAATGTTGACTGCCCTTTCAGCAATCGCCAATGGCGGTAAACTTTTAGAACCTCATTTGATTAAATCTATCGGACTAGCGGACGAGGAAGGGACAAGTAAAATTGAACCGAAGTTAATCCGCGAGGGTTTTATTTCAAATCACAATATTGAAATTGTTCGTCAGGGGATGCGTATGGCGGTAACCGAAGGCTCGGCTCGGAGTTTATCGACATTACCTTTCACAGTTGCCGGTAAAACAGGAACCGCCCAATTTTTTAATAATCAAAAAACCCATGCTTGGTTTGAATGTTTTGCTCCTTATGAAGATCCGGAAATTGCCCTAGTGGTTTTAGTCGAAGGCGGCGGCGCCGGCAATGAAATCGCTGTACCAATTGCCGAAAATGTTCTGAAAGCATATTTCGAGTTGAGATAATTTTTATTTTTTTATTTTTCTAACTAGAAAATAGGAAGGTAGCTTTTTTATGGCGAAACAATAGTGTTGACAAAAGTCATTTTCGGAGTAGAATTAGCAGTACGTTTTTGGAGGCTTTTTGGGGTCCCACGGTTCATCGTTTGGTATCGTGGTTTTTTTGCCCCAGAAAATGGATAAAAACCAAAAGAAAGGATAATAAATGTCAGAGCATTTTCTTTTTACAAAAGAAGGTTTAGAAAAAATCAAAGCCGAACTTTTAGAAATAAAAGAGGTTCGCTTAAAACAGATTGCTCAAAGGCTTAAGGAAGCACGTGAACTTGGCGATCTTTCGGAAAATAGTGAGTATGAGGAGGCAAAAAACGAACAAGCCTTTGTCTCCGGTCGAGCGAGTGAACTTGAAAAAATGATTAAATACGCCGAAGTAATATCGGAGAATCGTTCATGCACAAAAGTCGATGTCGGTTGTCGGGTTGTTGTTGAAGCCGATGGGAACAAGGAGAGTTATGCGATTGTCGGGAGCGCTGAATCAGACCCGGTCAATGGTTATATCTCCGCCGATTCGCCTCTTGGTCGGTCGCTAATCGGCTCGAAAAAAGGCGACAAGATCAAAGTCGCTGCTCCCGCCGGCCAGATAGAATACAAAATTGTAAACATCGAATAATTGACCGAAAAATTGTTTCTCTATAAATAAAAGCTGGCGTGACGCCAGCTTTTATTTAGAAGAATAATCTGTTAGTCTAAAATTGAGAATTTTATAAAGCGAGGTTATATGGCAGAAGATAAAAAGCAATCAACGGAAAAAGATCTAATTGACGCTAGAATCAAGAAGTTAAATGAGCTTCTAAAAAAGAAAATTGATCCTTACCCGGCAAAAAGCGATCCTGACTATTGTTTAGCTAAAGCCTCTGCCGATTACGAAGAATTAGCAGTCGCCTCAAAAGAAATCACTCTTGCCGGAAGGGTTTTTGCCTTAAGAACTCATGGTGGAGCGACTTTTATCGATCTTGTGGATGAATCGGGAAAACTGCAAATTCTTTTTCGTCAGGATGATCTTGCGGATCAATATCAGTTGATTAAGTTAATCGATCTTGGTGATTTTATCGAGGTTTCCGGTCAGCTATTTAAAACAAAAACCGAAGCGATCACTCTTTCCGCAAAAAAATTTAAAATTTTGTCAAAAGCGATTCGTCCGCTTCCGGAGCGATTTTACGGTTTAAGCGATGTTGAAACTCGCTATCGGGAGCGAGCAGTCGATCTGATTATCAATCCGGAAGTTAAAGCGGTTTTTTACAAAAGATCGCAAATTATCAGTTCTTTAAGAAACAGTCTGATAAATAAAGGTTTTTTGGAGGTCGACACCCCGGTTCTTCAGCCGATCGCCGGTGGAGCAACAGCTCGGCCGTTCAAAACCCGTTATAATGCGTACAGTCGCGACGTTTTTCTACGAATTGCCCCGGAACTTTATTTAAAAAGACTGGTTATCGGCGGTTTTGAGCGTGTCTTTGAGTTTGCCCGATGCTTCCGTAACGAAGGGGTCGATGCGACTCACAACCCAGAATTTACTAATCTTGAATATTATTGGGCTTACTTTGATTATTTGAAATTAATGGATTTTACCGAGGAGATGATTAAAGAAGCGGTGAAATCGGTCAATGAGGGTTCGCTTATCTTTGAGCGGGATGGAAGAAAATTTGATTTTTCGAAAAAATTTAAACGGACCGACTTTAAAACCGTTACCGGCGGAAAGAATGACGATCAGGCTTTTAAGAATGGTGTAAAAAAGATTATCGAGCCGACTTTTGTTATTCATCATCCGGTTTCAATTTCGCCGCTGGCGAAAAAACGAGATCAACAAACGGTCGAGCGTTTTCAATTAGTGATTGACGGACGGGAATTTGCAAACGGTTTTTCCGAATTAAACGACCCGATCGATCAAAAGAAACGATTTTTGGAGCAAATGAAACTTCGTGATCGGGGAGACGAGGAAGCGCAAGCGATGGATGAAGATTTTGTCAGAACGCTCGAGTATGGTATGCCGCCGACTGCCGGTTGCGGTATTGGAATCGATCGCTTGGTAATGTTTTTGACTCGAATGAATACCTTACGCGAAGTCCTTTTCTTCCCCTATATGAGACCGATTAAAAAAGAAGAAATTGATAATGAGCAAAAAAAGAGGAGCAAAGATGCTTGATATCAAAAAAATTCGTGAAAATCCGGAGGCGATTAAAGAGGGAATTAAAAAAAAGGGAGCCGACCCGAAATTGATCGATGAACTAATCCTGATTGATCGCAATCGCCGGCGCTTACAAACTGATTCCGAAAAGGCGCAAGGCGAATTAAATTTGATTTCTAAGGAGATTGTAAAGCTTCACGGTCAGCAGAAAATTGATGCGATAAACCGAGCTTCGAATTATTCCGATCGAATTCGCAAAATTAAGCCGGAGCTTGAGCAGGCGGAAAGAGAATATCTGGAATGTGCTTATCAAATTCCAAATCCGCCAGAGGAAGATGTGATTCTCGGCCAATCGGATAAAGATAATACGGTCAATCGGAAAGTCGACGAACCGCCAAAATTTGATTTTCAGCCGAGCGATCATGTTGATCTCGGACAAAAATATGATCTAATCGATATTGGGCGCGGGGTAAAAATTGCCGGTAGCCGTTCCTATTTTATTAAAAATGAATTAGTGATTTTAGAGTTTGCATTAGTCCAGTATGTATTTGACATTTTAACTAAAGAAGGCTTTATTCCGATGGTTCCGCCGGTATTGCTTAATCGGCAAACCGTCGCTGGCGCCGGTTACTTACCAGCCGGAGAAGACGAGATTTACAAAACTCAAGACGACAGTTATTTGGCTGGTACGGCTGAACAACCGCTTGCCGGTTATCATCAGGGTGAAATTATCGAAGTCGATCGGTTGCCACTCCGCTATGCCGGTTTTTCTTCCTGTTTTCGCCGCGAAGCCGGATCATACGGCAAAGATGTTCGGGGAATCCTGCGAGTCCATCAATTCGATAAAGTCGAGATGTTCTCTTTTACAAAACCGGCCGATTCAAAAAAAGAGCACGAATATTTGGTTTCTCTTGAAGAAAAGATTGTCAAAGGATTAAAAATCCCTTATCAGCTGGTTAATATTTGCACCGGTGATCTCGGAGCGCCGGCAACAAAGAAATTCGATATTGAATGCTATCTGCCGGGTGAAGGTCGTTATCGAGAAACCCACTCCTGTTCAAATTGCACTGATTTCCAGTCTCGGAGACTGAATATTCGTTATCGCGACCATGATGGGAAAATTGATTTCCTTCATACTTTAAACGGAACGGCAGTGGCAATCGGGCGGATGTTGATTGCGATTATTGAAAATTATCAAAAAGAAGATAAAATTGTAGTTCCCGAAGTTTTGCAGAAATGGAGCGGATTTGGGGAGATAAGGAGGAAAAAATAAAATAAATTTTCTATCACATCTGTAATTTTTTGGAGAAATTTTTATGAAAGTCAATATTAATGTTCAAGATATTATCATCAACGGTAAACAAAAAAAGCTGATGGAGCGCCGGCTTCTGGGAATGAGAAAGTTCTTAAAAAATGTTGAACCGGCAAACATCGAATTAACCTTGATGAGTGAGACTGGTGCCAACAAAAACGGTGTTAATCAAGCGGTTCATATCCGGGCGACTTTGCCGAAAGAGGAGATTTTCGTTGAGGAAGTCGATGACAATATGATGCGCGCTTTCAACTACGCCGCCAAAAGTTTGGAGCGGAAAATCAGACGCTATCATCGACTATCGGTTGAACACCGGCCAAAAGAATCAAGCCGTTTCAAGAAGATTTTTGAGGCCGTTTCAAGCGCCGGCTCCTATGTCGGGAGAGTCGTCCCTCGGCGGAAGAAGAAGTGAATTTATTTCTAGATAAGACGAAGCCCTCCGCTTGGCGGAGGGCTTTTGGGTGTGAACAACAGTGGGGTTGGGGTTGGGCTAGGGGAGTAGTTGAACGAAGTAGGTGTTGTGACCGAGAATGTCGCCGCTACCGACGGCGCAGACTGCCTCTTCGCCGCCGTCGCAACGGAACTTGTACTCCGAATTGAACCGAGAGAATACACCACTAATCGGGGAGAAGTGCTCGTTGGAGTAGTAGTACGAACTACCCTCTGGTTCGTAGGAGTGCGGTCCGCGGAAGAGACCATAGTCCCCGGTCTCCCATGTGTAGCGGGCGCGAAGCGCCCGCTTTAGGAAGTCGGTGTGTTTCAGTTGGAAGATTGTCCCGGTGTACCAGCCGGAAAGCACTGGTTCCCCGAATCGAAGAAGGATGGTTGTCCCGGTTATTGCCAACTGACTGATCCGCCATTCGTCGATCAACCGGAACGACCCATCGGCGACGTTGATCTGCCGATGCCGACAGCCATCGACGTTCTCGTCGAGATCGAACGCTGGCGAGTCAGAGAGCCAGCCACCCTCTCCGAGCATCAGTTCGTAGTACTTTAGCCAGACCGCTCCTCTCCTGTCGATCTCGAGCTGGCGCAGCGTCATGAAATCCCTATTCACTCTCGTCACCCTCTCTGATCAAGATAACTGATATGTACCATAAATTTTTCTGCCTGTCCATTGTTTAAGGGCAAAAATCGTGTTAAAATCAGCTTGATGGTCGATCTTTAAATTTTAATTTTAACCAGATTATTCTAATGTCATTTTTAAATAAAATTCTCGGTGATCCGAACCAAAAAGTTATCAGCCGGTTGCAACTGGTTGTTGATGAAATTAATCTTTTAGAACCGGAACTTCAAAAACTAACTGATCAACAGATCAAAGAAAAGAGCTTAAAGCTTAAAGAAGCGGTTCGGGCAATTAATAATTTTGAAGAACAAAATCACTATCTCGATCAGATTCTTCCGGAGGCTTTTGCTTTGGTTAGGGAGGCGAGCAAACGAACACTCAAAATGCGCCATTTTGATGTTCAGATGCTCGGCGGAATTGTTTTGCATCGTGGAATAATCGCCGAGATGATGACCGGTGAAGGAAAAACTTTAGTTGCCACCTTACCGCTATATTTAAATTCTTTAACCGGCAGAGGAGTTCATCTAATTACTGTAAACGACTATCTAGCACGCGCTCACACCGAGTGGATGGGCCCGATTTACAATTTTCTCGGGATGACTGTCGGTTGTATTAACCACGAATCCTCATTTATTTATCAGCCGATATCCGAAAAGCAGATTCAAGATGATGCCAAAGAAGGAAAGCAAGCCAATTTGGGTGAGATCAACTCGCCGAATTTAAAAACGGTTTCTCGAAAAGAAGCTTACAATCTCGATATAACTTATGGAACGAACAATGAATTCGGTTTCGACTACCTGCGCGATAATATGGCACAAACACTTGACCGAGTAGCACAGAAGGAGTTGAATTTTGCGATTGTTGACGAAGTTGACTCGATCCTGATCGACGAGGCTCGAACCCCATTGATCATCTCCTCGCCGACCAATCAAGCGGCTTCAATGTACCAACAATTTGCCGGAATTGTTCCGAAACTGAAAAAGGAAACCGATTATCTGATTGACGAAAAAGATAAAGCGGTCTCAATTACCGATAGCGGAATTAAAAAAGTCGAATCGATTCTTGGGCTTGACAATATTTACAGTCGCGATGGCGTAATGCTCGTTCACCATTTGGAGGAGGCACTCAAGGCTCAAGCGTTGTTTAAGAAAAACCGCGATTATATTGTCAAAGAAGGCGAAGTGGTGATTGTCGATGAATTTACCGGTCGAATGATGCCCGGTCGACGCTACTCCGAAGGACTTCATCAGGCGATAGAGGCCAAGGAGGGAGTCGAAATCAAGCAGGAGTCGATGACGATGGCAACGATCTCCTTTCAGAATCTCTTTCGCTTGTATAAAAAACTTGCTGGCATGACCGGTACGGCATTAACCGAGGCCGAGGAATTTTATAAAATTTATAAGCTCGAAGTTGTTGCCATCCCGACCAATAAAAAGCTGGTTAGAAAAGATCTTCAGGACCAGATTTACAAAACCGAGGATGCAAAATATCAAGCGATTGTTGCTGAAATTAAAAAACGGTATCTCGCTGGTCAGCCGGTTCTGGTCGGTACAGTTTCCGTCAGCAAAAACGAGATGCTTTCTCGATTGCTCAAGAAAGAGGGGATAAAACATCAAGTTTTAAATGCCAAACATCATGATCGTGAAGCGAAAATTGTCGCTCGTGCCGGCGAACTTCAGGCGGTAACGGTTGCCACCAATATGGCAGGACGAGGGACTGACATTCGTTTATCGGCGGAAGTTTTGCCGCTTGGTGGTTTATGTGTTATCGGTACCGAACGCCACGAATCACGCCGGATCGACAACCAGTTGCGCGGTCGCGCCGGTCGGCAGGGTGATCCCGGATCGAGCATTTTCTTTGTTTCGATGGAAGACGACCTGATGCGGATTTTTGGTGGCGAGCGAATGAAAAATCTGATGAACGCTCTCGGATTGCCGGATGATTTGCCGATTGAAAATAAGATGATCTCGAAAAGTATCGAATCGGCTCAAAGAAAGGTTGAAGGTCACAATTTTGACATTCGCAAACATCTGGTTGAGTATGACGACGTCATAAATAAACACCGCGAAGTTATTTATCGAAAAAGACGCCGAATTCTTTTAGGAGAAAACGAAAAACGGAAGAACGAGTTTGGCGATGTCGAATCAATCGATTTGAAAAGTGAAATTTTTGAACTGATTGATCAGGAGATCGAGGCGATTGTCAACTCTGCTGCCAACGATCAAGAGAAAGTTTTTGCTGATCTCAAAGCTCTTTTTGGCGATCAGTTTCAACCGGAAAAAATTGATGCCGATCAGATTAAAAAAGCGGCTAAAGAATTCTACGAAGAACGAGAAAAAAACTTTGGTTCGGATTTAACTCGCCAGATCGAACAATCAATTTATCTACGATCGCTTGATATGCTCTGGGTTGAGCATCTGACGGCGATGGAGGAATTGCGTGCCGGCATCGGACTTTTAGGATATGGTCAGAAAGATCCTCTGGTCGAATATAAAGCCGAAGCTTACAATCGCTTTCAGGATTTGATGGCGACGATCGAATCAACTGTTGTTAGAAATATTTTTAAAGTTGAAGTTAAAAAAGAGGCACCGGCACCGCTGACGGTGGCAAAATCGGAGAATTTTAACTTTTCCGGCGCCAAAGAATCGGCGGCCGGCGGCGGTTTTGCCGAAGAAAAACAAGAAGCTAAAAAAACGGTTGTCAATAAAGGGAAAGTCGGTCGCAACGACCCCTGTCCCTGCGGAGCGACCAATTCCGACGGTACACCAAAGAAGTACAAGAAATGTTGCGGGCGATAATATTACATTTGAATAATTTTTTCATATATATTATAATTTGCACCAAATGAATAAAAGCGATGTTATAAAATTAGAGAAGGAGATTTTTACAGAGTTTTTAGAATTTACCGGTCGTTATAATGAAGAAAAATCTGAAAAAACAAAAAAATTTGATAAAGAGCTTTTTTTAAGAGATGCTCGTAAAATGAGAAGTTCCTGGGAAAAGAAAGAAAAGATCAATGCAACTTCAGATTCTGGGAGAGAATAATTGTATACCTCAAAGAACTCATATTGCTTTAGATACATGTGTTTTTATAAATGCTTTCAAAAATCCTGACAGTTTTAAAGATTTGTTTGAATTTTTTGATCATAATAATAATCCACTAACAACAACAATTCTAAACTATTTTGAGTTTTCTAAAGGGAACGATACTTTAGTAGATTTTGGCGTTGCAAAAGACTGGTTCGACAGAATTATTAAAGATTTCCTATATCCGGTAAGGCTTCTTGAAGAAGAAGCTGAAAAAATCAAATTAATATATCGAAAAGACGGACAAAAATTAAAAATTACTGATTTATTTTTAGCTGCACTGGCCAAAAAGCACAAAAATGACATGTTGATTATGACAAAAGATCATGGAGATTTTATTAAGGACTTATTTGATATACAAGCCTATATGCCATATGTTCACAAATCGCAAGTTGAATTATATTGTTTTTATCGATTTTCTGAAGATAAATATTTCAAGAAGCTGGAAAAACTGGAAAGAACAAAAAGAATATAAATTGTAACTTAAAATGTTTTTAGGAGGAACAAACTGATCTGTGAGGTGAAGCAAGATGGAGTTTCGAGTGCCGGTCGGGAAGATCTGTGTTTTCATCTACGATGGAGACGAGTTCCGGATGAAACCGGTGGCTGTCGATGCCGAAACAGTGCCGGGGGTGACCGCGTTCGTCTGCCAATCATGCGGATGCCGAGAGCAAGTTGTACGCTGGGGTGTTGCCGCCAATGGGAATACACCCGGGATGTACTACTATGGGTCTCGCTGTGCCAATCCCAAGTGTTTCTCGAATCAGCGGCAATCCGGAATCTCACATTCCTACGATCCGGACACTGCCGACTAGCTCCCAAGATCATGAGCTGCAGGGAGACGGGCATTGCCGTCGCCCTCTCCTAAAAGCATTTTATAAAAACAATGAACTTGCAATTCTTACTGAACTTTTTGTGAGCATTATTCTCAAAAACTAGCATTATCTGAAAAATGAGCGATATTTGCGCGATCGCGCAAATATCGCTCATTTTTTGATTCAAGTGTTTTTTTAGAATGTTTTTTTGGTTTGAATACTTGATTATGGGTATTTGATTTTGTCTTTTTGATGTCGGCTAATTTTTGTGATTAAACAATTTTTACTGTCAACTGATTCATTATCATTATCAATATTATTGTCGACCAATATCGTTTTAATTGAACTAACCAGTTGCTTGTTTAGAAAAGCTAGAGCTAAAAAAATAAAAATGATATAATTCGCTTGTTGATTATTGGCTTTAGTATAAACCGATGGAAAAGTGGCAAAAATTAAAATCAGAAGTAGATTATCAAAACCCATACTTTAAGATAACAAAAAATCTGGTTGAGAACCCTAGTGGTCAGTTGATGGATTATTATTTTTTTTGTAAACCGGATTTCTCAATCGTAATTCCGAAAATTGACGATTCATTTCTTTTAGTCGATCAATATCGCAATCCGATCGAACGAAATTCACTCGAATTCCCAATGGGCGGAGGCGAGAAGGGCGAAAATCCGCTAATGATTGCCAGAAGGGAGCTACTGGAAGAAACTGGTTATCAGGCAAAAGAATTTCAAAAACTCGGTCAGGTTGCCGCCGCCCCCGGGCATAGTATTCAGTGGTCAACGGTTTATCTGGCAACCGGTCTTGATAAGATTGCTAAACCTCATCTCGATCCGGCGGAGATTGGCTTGAAAACAAAAATAATTAAAATTAACGAGTTTGAGAAATTGATTAAATCCGGTCAGATTATTGACGGACCGACGCTCTGGGCATATACTTACTATCTTTTATATTTTACACAAAAGTAGATATCAACCAGACAAAAAGATGATACCGATCGAATTACAAAAAAACAACCAACATCTGATTATCGATCAACTCGGTGGCGGGGTTGCCGAATATTATATTGAAAACAAAAAGATTCGGGAAGATATAATTTACGGCTACCGTGATCATCAGGAGAAGGGCGCTTCGATGATGGGAGACGTCCTTTTCCCCTTTCCCGGTCGAGTAAAGGACGGTAAATATGAGTTTGCCGGAAAGAACTATCGGCTTTCAGGCGTTGATACTAAAGATGGTCAGGCAATCCACGGTTTTGCAAAAAACTCCGTTTGGGAAATTATTAAAAAGGACCAAGACCGGGTGACTGTTGAATTTTATATCAGAAAAGATAAATATCAGAAGCAAGGATTCCCTTTTTCTTTAAAGATTCAGCTTGATTATCAGTTGATAAGCGACGGTTTTAGCTGTCAGACATTAGTTGAAAATATCGGCGATTCACCAGCGCCTTTTGGTCTCGGATTTCATCCCTATTTTACTCTTGGAGGGGGGAATATTAATTCAATTAAACTTAAAATCAAAGCAAAGAAACTAATTGAGTTCGACCGGAATTTGATCCCAACCGGAAAATTAATTGATCTTAACAAAAAAAATGATCTAGACTTTAGTTATCCAAAAACGATCGGGGAGCGAGAAATTGACAATTGTTATTTTGATCTATATTTTAACCAAGGAATAGCAACAACGGAAATTTCTAACGATCGGGGACGGAAAATCGCCATTTGGCAAAATCGAAGTTTCCCCTATCTTCAAATTTATTCCGCCGACACGATTGGGGAGCGACACGCTCGGCGGGGTTTGGCGATCGAACCGCAAACCTGCACCGGATTTGCTTTCAATAAGCCGGATTTTGGGTTGAAAATATTGGATCCGGGTAAAAAATTTTTTGGCGAATGGGGAGTGAGGAGAATTAATTGAAATGGAAAGCTGGAAATTGCCCGATGAAATCAAGGTTTTAGAGGCGGTTAGCGCTCTTTATGACGGTCGACTCCAAATCGATCGGAAAAACGGTCAAGCTACTTGCCAATCGTCTGATAATCAACGTCAATATACGGTAAAATTTGATTTAAACAGAAAGGCAATTACTTCAGACGATAACAGCGCTCACTGGCAAGGGCGGCTTGGCTATCCGGCGATCGCCACCTTAATCTCACAAAAAGTTTTGCCTGATAATCCAAAGATTGGTCAAGGATTAATCGGAATTCCTTGGCGGGAATTAAATCAGCGACATAAAAATAATTACCAAAAAACTTTTGCAGTTGTTGTAGAAATTGCAAAAAGCCGAGGATTATCTGAAAAGGAAATTCACGAATATCAGAAAACAGTCATCGAAGCGATTCGAAAAAACGATTTTAAAAAATTGAGCGATTAGGATGAAACAAAGAAAAGTGTTAGTAACTGGGGTTTTTGATATCTTACATCTCGGGCACTTGGACTATTTGGCTTATGCTAAAAGTTTTGGCGATTTTTTGATTGTCCATATCGAATCTGATCAAGCTGTCAGAAGGCATAAGGGTCGAGCGCGGCCGATAAACTCGGAGTGTAATCGGGAGAAGATAGTTCAATCACTAAAAATTGTTGATCAGACTTTTATTGCCGATGGTGAACTTTACGCAAAAAAAATTTTGGAAAAATATCAACCGGACGTTTTTGTTATCGCCCAAAAACCGGATTTTGATATCAAATTAAAAGAGGAAACCTTTCGATCGATATTGCCCAATTTAAAAGTTGTTTGGTTCTCAAAAAAAAGTGATCATTCAACTTCAAAAATTGTCAAAAAACTATCATAGTTGATATCAGTCCCTATTCTTTGAAAGTTTACCAATACCTATTTTCCCGCTAGAATATTGATATGACAAACAAAAAAGCGCTATTGATTATTTTAGATGGCTGGGGATTGTCGCCATTGACTGAAGGAAATGCGACTTATTTAGCAAAAACGCCAACTCTGGATGCAGTTTATGGAAATTATCCAAAAATTTCGCTATCCGCCTCCGGTCTTGAGGTTGGTTTGAATCCGGGCGAGATGGGAAATTCGGAAGTCGGGCATCTAAATATCGGTTCCGGTCGGGTTGTTTGGGAGACATTACCAAGAATTGATCAAAGTATTAAGCGAGGGGATTTTTTTGAGCTACCGACTCTTCGACAGACAGCCGATTATTTGAAAAAAACCGGCGGTCGTCTTCAACTAATCGGTCTCTGTTCTTCAGGTGGTGTTCATTCGCATATTAACCATCTCTTTTCGCTGATTGATTTTGCTGTCGGTGAAAATATTAAATCGTTCTACCTTCATTTATTTACTGATGGGCGGGATACGGCGCCAAAAGAGGCTTTGACTTTTGTCGATCAAGTTGAAAAAAAGTTAAAATCGGCTCGAGCCGGAAAAATCGCTTCGGTTATCGGTCGATTTTTTTCTATGGATCGAGACAATAATTGGGATCGAACAAAAATCGCCTACGATCTGATAGTTAACGGAGTCGCCAATAAATTGCCGGATGCTCGATCGGCGATTGAGTCCAGTTATCAAAAAGGGAAGGCCGATGAGTATCTGGAAGCGGCGATTATCGATAATCAAGGTTGCGTCAAACCGGGGGACGCAATTATTTTCTTTAATTTTCGGGCTGACCGAGCGCGACAAATCCTTCAGGCCTTTGAGGATCCGACCAAAGTTGGGCGCGATTCCTTGGGAGATCTTTTTATCGCCTCAATGTCTAAATATTTCGAAGATGAAAGATCAAAGATCGTTTTCGAACCAAATGATCTAAAAAATGTTTTAGCCGATGTTTTGGAGGCTAATAATTTGCGTCAGTACCATACGGCGGAAACTGAAAAGTACGCTCATGTAACCTATTTTTTCAATGGTGGCCGACATCAAATTCATAGATTTGAAAAACAGATCGTGGTTCCGTCGCCTAAAGTTAAAAGTTATGCTCTAAAACCAGAAATGTCAGTTGTCGGTGTTGCTGATAAAACGATTGAGGGGATTAAATCGGAACATAATTTCATCGTTGTTAATTTCGCTAATGGTGATATGGTTGGTCATACCGGAAAATTATCGGCGGCGATTGAGGCTTGCCAGGCGGTTGACCAGCAACTCAATCGGGTTCTGGTCAGCGCCAGCGCCGAAGGCTATGACGTTTTAATCACTGCTGACCATGGAAATTGTGAAATTATGATTGATCCAATCTCCGGAGAAGAGTTTACTGAACATACAACCTCGCCGGTGCCGCTTTGCTACCTGGCATTTAATAAGAAACCTTTTTCTAGTGGCCTAACGGCAACATTTTCCAAAGAAGATCTAGTCACTTATGGAAATCAGGCTCCGGTCAGTGTTCTGGCTGATATCTCACCAACAATATTAGAAATCTTAGAACTTTCGAAACCGAAAGAAATGTTTGGCGCCAGTCTATTGTCAACCCTCAACTGATATTTCTAAGTTTTTTGAGTATAATAAAATTAGAACTTATGTGTTTGATCAAAATATTTATTTCTGTCGTTTCTGTCCCTTTTTTATTATTCTCATTTCTTCTTGTCATTTTCGTCTTTCCTCGTCATTTCTATTTTTTCCGTCATTCCTGCCTCCGACCCGAAGGGTCCACTTTGTGGCGGGGATGACAAGAAGCGCGTAAGTTATGAAAATATTAAGCGAGTGGTTGGCAGAAAGCTAAAAATTAGGTAGAATTTTATCTGTAATGGAGAATTTTGGAAAAAGTTATTGAGTTTGACAAAGTAACCAAGGTTTACGGAAAAGAAGTTGCCGCCTTAAAAGAGGTCAGTTTTTCAATTTCTGACAGTGAATTTGTAACGCTAGTCGGACCGTCCGGCGCCGGGAAATCGACCCTAGTTCGTCTTTTAATTTGTGAGGAAAAGCCGACGAGCGGAAAAATTTTAGTTGCTGGTCGGGACATTACCACTTTGAAGCTTAAAGAGTTGCCGTATTTTCGCCGGCGGATCGGAGTGATTTTTCAAGATTACAAATTACTGCCGAAAAAAACAGTCAAAGAGAATATCTCCTTTGCCCTCGAAGTTGCTGGAATCGGTGATAAAGAAATCAATTCAAGGGTTGAGGAAATGGTTGATTTGGTCGGTCTGTCGGCGCGAATTGAGGCACTTTCCGAAGAACTTTCGGGTGGCGAAAAACAACGAGTCTCGATTGCTCGGGCACTGGTTCATAATCCGAAGCTTCTGATTGCTGACGAACCGACAGGAAATCTTGACCCGGTCGCTACTTGGGAGATTATCGAACTTTTATTTAAAATCAATAAATCGGGAACGATTGTTCTATTAGCAACTCATGATCGAGAGGTTGTTGATGCTTTAAAAAAACGAGTGGTGACGATGAGAGCCGGAGAAGTCGTTTCCGACCAAGAAAAAGGTAAATACATTTTATAATGAATACAATCGCTTTAAAACGAGTCCTCTTGATGAGCCTGAAAAGCTTTTTTCGCAACAGTTGGCTCTCTTTGACCGGAACCTTGGTGATGATTATTACCTTGTTAATTATCTCTTTCTTCTTCATCCTTTCAATCTCGGTTAATAAAACAGCCGATAGTCTAAAAGAGAAGATCGATATTGTTGTTTATTTTAAAGACTCGACCAGTGATGATCAGATTAAGGAAATCGAGCGTTTATTGCTCTCCCGACCGGATGTAAAAGAGGTAAATTTCGTTTCAAAAGAAGCGGCGAAGGCTCGGTTTGAAGATATGGGCGGATTAGATGAGGATTTGTCGGATGTTTTTACCGATGATGAGAATCCGCTACCACGAAGCTTGGAGGTTAAACCGATTGAGGCAGAATCGATCGAAGTATTAAATAGTTATCTTGACGGAACAAGTTTTAACCCGCTGATTAAAAAAATTAGTTATAAAGATAACAAAGCAACAATCGATCGTCTAATTAAAATTACTCGTTTCTTCACCCAAGCTGGACTGATTATGTCGGGAATATTTATTATTATTTCTTTCTTTATTATCTTCAATACGATAAAATTGACAATTTTTAGCCGCAAAGATGAGATTGAAATCATGCGTTTAGTTGGGGCGACTGATATTTTTGTTAAGTTTCCCTTCATCGTTGAGGGGATGTTCTACGGAGTTTTGGCAACTATTATTGCCGGAATGGTTACTTATTCCGGCTATCGTCTAGTGGTGCCGGCGATCAATAATTACCTAGAAGGAATCGACGTTGGTCTGGGACAGCTTATCGGCAGTAATTTATTTTTGATAATCATCGGTCAGTTACTGGTTGGGATCATCCTCGGTTCGGTTTGCTCTTGGTGGGCAACCAGAAGATACGTAAAATAGAAGATATTATTACTTACGCGCTTATCGTCATTCCCGCGAAGGCGGGAATCTACCTGAACGATACTGGATTCCCGCCTTCGCGGGAATGACAAGGAGAGGAAGGGGAATGACGGTTAGACGGAAACAACAGGGAAAAATGGGAATGACAAAAAAAGAAGTAGAAACGACAGAAATAAACATTTTTTCAAACAGATAAGTTTTAGATATATCGGGATTGCACTCTTTACATATTGTCTCAAAACGGCTATAATATAGTCAGGAGTGGGATGATAAAGTTTGCCCAAAAAAAGATTAAAAGAGCATTTCTACTGGCGACAGTTGGCGCTCTTTTTTTGGTTATTTTTTCACTACCTCAAAATGCAACTGCTGAAAGTTTGTATCAACAGCGAAATGATCTTAAAAAACAGGTTAGCGACAGCACCAGTAAGTCAACAACCCAAAAACAGCAAGCGGCTCAACTGGAGAAGGATGTTGCTAAGCTCGAGGGCCAAATCGATTATCTCGAAGGCAAGATTGTTGAAGTTTCCGGTCAGATAGCCGGTAAAGAGACGGAGATTAAGCAGACCGAAAGTCAAATTAAAATGGAAGAGGAAAACATCGCCAAAGCCAAAATTCAGCTTGGTGATGTTTTGAGTGAGTGGTACATGAAAGGAACGCCTTCATTCTCGGAAGCGATTATCTCTTCCGGTAATTTATCGCAATTTATCGATCGTTCCGAGTATTACGAAGCGATAAAAAATCAGATCGCCAGCCGAATTGCCAAAATCAAGGAATTAAAAGCCAAACTTCAAGAAACCAAGCAAATTCAAGAAGGGCAACTGACAGAGTTAAATAGTTTGAACAAAACTCAAAGCACGCAAAAGAAAAGTCTCTCTTATAGCCAAAAAAACAAAGCCGAGATGGCGGAGGTCTCCAAGCAATTGGCGAGTAAATACGCGGCTACTGCGCAGGCGGCTTCCGAGAAGCTGACTCAAGTTGAAGGTGAAATCAAAAATGCCGAAGCCGCCGCCGCCGCTCGATACAATAGTGGCAACCGCTCGGTTTGGACTCGAGATGGTCGAAGTGTCCAAGGTTTCATCTGGCCGTTGATTGGTGAGTTCCGAGCCGGCTTTGGCTATTCGTCGGCTTATTTTTCCGGAATGTTTCATTCCGGTGTCGATGTTGGCGCCTATCCTTTGGCTCCAATTAAAGCGGCGAAGGCGGGGACGGTCGTTGACACTCGAGACGGTATGGGGAATACTTTCCCCTGGAGTCGATCATACGGTAATTATGTCAAAATTCAGCACGAAGGCGGAGTTTATACACTCTACGGACACCTAGAATCCGGGACGATTGCCGTTTCTGTCGGTCAGACTGTTGATCAGGGACAGGTAATCGGTCAAGAAGGCAATTCCGGTTTCTCTACTGGCTATCATCTTCATTTCGAAATGCGCGATCCGGACAATATCGCCTTCGATCCGGCGCCTTATTTGCCGTAAAGGCAAGCGGGCAGCAGTAAGCGAATAAGCTGATAAGTAAGTAAGCTAGTAAGCTGATAATGAATTATGAATTACAATACAGTTCCAAGTGCTTAGTGCTTAGTAAATTTGAATAGTGAATTACGAATAATAAGACCGGCTGGTCTTCTTTTGTTTTGTTTTTAATCGACAGACGACCGACCACCAACGACTAACCGACTTTGGCGTCTTGCTGTTTTTTATGATTCATTATTCATTATTAGTTATTCTTAATTCATAATTCGTAATTCATACTTCAACTCTTCCCTTGCTCTAGGCGGTCTTTTCGGCTATATTTGGACTATGAAAAAGCTTTTTTCTAATCGTCCAAAACTTGGCCGAGGAGTTTTGGTCTTTATTGCTTCAAGCGCGATTTTATACCTCTTTTTTCTCGGTGGTTATCTTTTTGGTCGAACTGGCGGAGAAACAGCGGTTTTACCGATTGGAAAGAGTATTGAACAGGAGAAACCGACTGATGTTGATTTTTCTCTTTTCTGGGAGGTTTGGAATAAAGTTCATGACGAATACTCATCGTCAATTGATGACCAAAAGATGATCTATGGCGCGATCAGCGGATCGCTTGCCGCGCTCGGCGACCCATATACCGCTTTTTTCGATCCGGAGACAAATAATAAATTTCAGGAAGAGATCAGTGGCCAGTTCGAGGGCATCGGTGCCGAGCTTTCGATCAAGGATAATCGTTTGATTGTTGTCGCCCCTCTGAAAAAAACGCCAGCCGAACGAGCGGGGATTCTGCCAAATGATTACATCGTATCAATTGACGGAACCAAAACCGCCGATCTGACCGTCGATCAGGCGGTTAGTCTGATTCGCGGTCCTAAAGGCAGTCAAGTATCATTAGTAATTGTTCGCGGCGAAGAAACCCGAGAATTCAAAATCACCCGGGAAACAATCATCTTAAAGAGTGTCGAATATTCTTTTGAAAATCATCAGGGAAAAGAAATCGCGATTGTAAAAATTAATCAGTTTGGAGATGATACTGTCGATCTGTTTGATCAATTTGCCGATGAGTGTCAGGAAAAAAATTGTCAAAAAATAATCCTTGATTTACGAAATAATCCCGGCGGATATTTTGATGGGGCGATTGATATTGCCAGCTATTTTATTGAAGAGGGGGTTGTCGTCAAAGAAGTCGATAAAAAAGGCGATAAAAAAGAATATCGGACGACTAAAAGAGCAAAATTAGCCGGTCGGAAGGTTGTCGGATTAATTAATCTCGGAAGCGCATCAGCGGCGGAGATAGTCGCCGGAGCGCTGGCTGATCACGGCTTGATTAAGCTCGTTGGCGAAAAAAGCTTTGGTAAAGGGAGCGTTCAAAATTTTGAACAGTTGTCTTCGGGAGCGGCAATGAAAGTAACGGTTGCCAAATGGTTAACACCAAAGGAACGAGAGATCGATCAGCAGGGGATTGAGCCGGAAATTAAGGTCGAGATGACGGAAGATGATTATTTAAACAATCGCGACCCACAACTTGCGGCGGCGATTCGTGAGATCCAATAATTTTGTTATACTATTATTGATATAAAGACGAGGTATGAATGAAAGTTGTTTTTGTAAAGGAAGTTAAAGGTCAAGCAGGAAAAGGCGAGATTCGCGAGGTCAAGCCGGGTTATGCCAGAAACTATCTTCTGCCGAAAGGAATCGCTGTTTTCGCTGGCGATCCGACCGGACGAAAAGTTATTGCCGAGGTTGAAAGAGCAAAGGTCAAAGAAGAAGCGGAGATCGAAACTCTTCGAGAGAAGATCGCCTCACTTGGCGAGCCGGTTTTGAGATTCAAAAAGAAATTGACGCAAAAAGGAACTCTTTTTAGCGCTGTCAAGGATCAAGACATCGCCAAAGAATTCACTAAATTGACAAAACTCGAACCATTGAAAGTTGGCTTAGATGAACCAATTAAGGAACTTTCCGAAAGTCGTGTCGAGATTTTCTTAGACCATGGATTATCGATTTTTGTGAAGGTTACAATTTCTGCGGAGTAAATATTTAAGGAGGGAGATTGTCCGACCAGAGTCAGTCAACATCCGATAGCCCCTGGGATGAAGTTTTGGAAGAAGTCGACGAAAAGCCGAAAACGCCGACAGTTTTTGGAACTTTGGAACCGAAAACTGATTCTTCCGATCCAAAAACTTTATCGGGGCAGTTTTCAGTCCCGAAAGAAATTCCTGAAGGTGTTGGAAGCAAGATTCCGGCAGATCAGATTTCGGTTGATCAAAAACAACCGCCGGTAAATTTGGAAACCCAGGTTAACCAACCGGCGACTCCTCCGGTGGAGACTCAGCCGATCACACAGCCGAAAGTAGAGACCAAAACCACCGAAGTCTCACCGCCGCCACCGATCAATCAGACTCAAAAACAGCCACAATCTGTCAAGGCAGAAGTGAAAACATCTCCAAAGACAGAGGCCAAGCCACAAAAACAACCCCCAAAACCTCCGATTGATATTGTCGGTAAAATCCGGGGAGTATTTCTGGCCCCTCGATCACTAATCATCGAAACAGCCGTTATTCTCCTTTTTGGCTTAACTTATTTTAACGAGTCTGGTATTTTGGCGACCGGATTTGAAAAAGTTTACGGAATTTTCCATTTAGAGGCCTTGTGGGGCGGCTTGCCAGCCGATCCGCAACTGGCGCTCGGACAGTCGTTTCTAAAGATGAAAGATGAGGAATCGTTCAAGATCGATTCCGAGATGAAAATTACCGTTAATCGAAATACCGAATCAAATATTACCTCGCCACTTTTCTCATTTGACCAGAGGAATTTTATTTTTGCTCTTGAAAAGGCGGTTTTTGCCGCCAGCGAAAGTGAAACCAGCCAAGGACTCTCCGGCTATGAGGCAATCAGCGGTACGGCGCCGGCTTACGATAATTCTTGGGTTGATGATCTCTATAATGATAGCCAGACAGATGACGATTCTATTTCAACCGATGATGCTGTGGATTCTACAGAGACAGAAAACCAGGCACCGACAGAACCGGAGATTTCTCAAGACCAACAAAGTTCGCCCGCTGTTGAAGCGGAGACTCAACCGACGATCAAAGAGTTCTCGATTATCGCCGATGGTTATTTGGGATTAAACGGTGGTCGTGCCGATTTTGAAATCACCGATGAATCGACTAAGAAAAGCAGTTTGTCGCTTTTTTCAAGTGACTCCAAGCTCTATCTTCAATCTTCTAAAGTCGATTTTTATGGCAGTGCCAGCAACTGGGTCTACACAAAACTACCGACAGTTCGAGGCGAAATTTTCCCCGAGATTTTTTCCGATCTGAATTTCGAAGGGTTTTCAGTTACCGGTAAACGTCTCGGGAGTGGTAAGATAAATCAGATTCCGGTTTATCGTTATCAGGTGAATATCAAAATTGGTTCGATTTTTGAAAATATTGGCATTACCGATGAAATGGTTAACTCGATTACCGGCGAGATCGACATCGGCAAGAGAGATCAGTTAATTCACTATGTTGAGTTGACGATAATCCCTTCAATCAATAGCTCGGCTTCTCGTATCGATTTGAGGTCGGCATTAAATGATTACAGTCAAATTGAAACCTTAAATATCCCAAGTTCGGTAGCGGAAGCAAAGATTGACGGAGTTGACGCGGGTGATCTGGTAAAAACTCCAGAAGAAACAACTCCGCCATCAACGACAAAATATTCTGCCGAACTACTTGCCCGCGATGCTCAAAGAAAGGCTGATTTGCGGTCGATTCAATCAGCGCTTGCTGAATATTATTCGAAGTACGGCTATTATCCAAGCACGAGCGATAAATTGATTGAAACCAGAACTCGCAACAATATTTTGGCAAAGGTCCTGGTTCCAGACTTTCTATCGGCCTTGCCGGTTGACCCTTGGACTGATAAGTACTACTATGGTTATAAATCCAGCGGCACTGCCTACGAGTTATCGGCGGTTTTGGGAAACAATGAAGATGCCGAGGGGACAAAGACCGGTGAGATCAATTTATTTATTATTAAAAACTAAATAAAGGACAAAATGGAACTGATATGGATTGTGGTGATTGTTGTCGTAGTGTTACTTTTCGGTTTTATCGGTGTTTATAATCGACTGATTTCTTTAAAAAACCGAACTGATGAGGCTTGGAG
>Ga0265297_10003206_pt1 | contig 30262 bp, 23 predicted proteins | sample Munlanlwell13791_FD_192502 | JGI IMG/M metagenome (GOLD analysis project Ga0265297, IMG submission 192502) | Leachate microbial communities from a municipal landfill in Southern Ontario, Canada - Leachate well 137-91 | ecosystem: Engineered > Solid waste > Landfill > Unclassified | place...
GACCGGGGTGTATCTCGAGTAATCTACACCCAACCTTATTGGAAAGGTTGGTGTGCATCTCTATGCTAGGAGGGTTAGATGAAGATCACGCAATTATCGGTGTTTTTGGAGAACAGAAAAGGCCGGCTTTACGATGTCTGCCTGCTTTTGGGAAAGAACAATATCAATATCCGCGCGCTTACAGTCGCGGAGAACGAGGAGTTCGGCATATTGCGGATCGTGGTGGATAAGCCCGATGAGGCCGCTGCGTTGCTTAAGAAGAACGGTTTTATCGCCAGCCTTACGGACATTGTCGCGGTGGAAGTGGCTGATGAACCCGGCGGGCTTGTCAAGATACTGAAGATCCTCGCCGCTAAGAATATTAACGTGGAATATATGTATGGCTTTGTGGAAAAGGCTTCGCAGAAGGCTATTCTGGTATTCAGGTTCGAGGACCCTGACGCGGCGCTCGCGTTATTGAAGGAGAACAAGATCAATATCGTGGGCAAAAAGGATATGGGAGACCTTTAAAATGCAGGTTGCTTACTGGGATAAGAAGATAGAGACTTTAGACCGCGACGCTTTGAAGAAACTGCAGCTAAAGCGCCTGAAAGAGATCGTCAAATACGCGTTGAAGACCCCGTTCTACAAAAGCCGCCTGAAAAAAGCAGGGATATCCTCGTCCGACGATATAAAGAAATGGGATGATTTCAAAAAGATACCTTTTACTACCAAGGATGACCTGCGGGAATGTTACCCCCGGGGCCTTTTGGCCGTGGATATGGATGATGTGGTCAGGCTGCATACTTCCAGCGGGACTACCGGCGTGCCGACGGTAATTTATCATACCCGTAGGGACCTGGAGCATTGGACCGACCTGGTCGCCCGCTCGATAATCGCCACCGGCGCGGAGAAAAAAGACGTTTTTCAGAATATGATGACCTACGGTATGTTCACCGGCGGTCTGGGCCTGCATTACGGCGCGGAGAAAGTGGGGATGACCATTATTCCCATTGGCGGGGGGAACACCAAGCGCCAGGTGCAGTTGATGAAGGATTTCGGCACGAGCGTGGTCCACGCCACTCCCAGCTATATACTGCATATCCATTCCAAACTTCAGGAATTCGGTGTTACGCTGGCAGACCTGAAGCTCAAAAAAGCCTACCTGGGGGCTGAGCCTTATTCGGAAAATACCCGAAAGAAGGTCGAGGCGCTTTACGGGATAGACGTGTATAATTCTTACGGGATGAGCGAGATGAACGGCCCGGGAGTGGGGTTTGAATGCGTGCATAAATGCGGGATGCACGTCTGGGAGGATGCCTATATAATGGAGGTCATCGACCCGAAGACAGGCAATCTTCTGGCGGATGAAAAAGAAGGCGAAGTGGTTTTTACCAACCTTACGCGCACTGCCACACCTCTTTTACGGTACCGCACCAGGGATATCGCGTGTATCCTTAAGAGCAACTGCCCCTGTAAACGGAGCCATCGCAGGATTTCCCGGATCACCGGCAGGACCGACGACATGATGATAATTAACGGGGTCAATGTTTATCCGTCGCAGATCGAAGAGGTGATCATGCGCATCCCGCAGGTGGGGACCAATTACCAGATCCATCTGGAAAAAGACGGGACCCTGGATAAACTGATCGTGAAGGTGGAGATATATTCCAAGATGTTCAAAGGCGACCTGTCGGAGATCGACGGGCTTAAGGCGAAGATCCGGGATGACCTGCGCGCTTCCATCGTTATTCATCCTGTGGTGGAGCTGCATGAGCCGGGAAGCCTGCCGGTATTCGAGGGCAAGGCCAAGCGGGTGGTTGATAACCGGACAAAATTGTAATTATCGGAGGGACTATGCCTAAGGAACTGAATGTGTTCGTGGAAAACAGGCCGGGAAGGCTGCGCTCTGTGGCGCAGGTGCTTTCAGAAAGCAAGATCAATGTAAGGACTATGACCCTGCAGGATCGGGGCGAATACGGTTTGATGAAGCTGATTGTGAATAATCCAGACCAGGCTTATCTGGCCCTGGCGGACAAAGGTTTTGCCTGCGCCTTGAAAGAGATCCTGGCTATCGCCATAAAAGACAAGCCGGGAAGTTTCCTCAAGCTGACCGAGATATTCACCGATAACAAGGTGAATGTGCTGGATGCCTATGGTTTTGTCATCGAATCCAGCAAACGCGCTGTTTTTTGCATCGAGGTGAAAAATCCCGAGGAGATAAAAAAGGTATTAAAAGAAAACGATTTTGACGTTTTAGAGGACGAGCTTTACGAATTCTGATGGTCATCGATATCCATACCCATATCTGGCCTGAGAAAGTCTCGCTCAAGGCCAAAGAAAGCCTGGAAGCGTTTTTTAAGCTGAGGGCGGTCGCTGATCCCACGGTAAGCAACCTGGTGCGCTTCATGGATAAGAATAAGGTGGATATCAGCGTCGCCTGCGCGGTCGCCTCCAGGCCGGAGCAGGTAAAATCGATTAATAATTGGGCGTTTAGCATCCGGTCGGAGAGGATCAAGGTCTTCGCCTCGCTGCATCCGGATTATCCCGATTGGCCCGCCGAGATTGACAGGATCAAAGCCGGGGCTGACGGGATAAAATTCCAGCCGGAGTTTCAGAATTTTTATGTGGATCAGAAAAACGTTTATCCTATCTACGAGAAAGCGCAGGAATTCGGCCTGCCGATATTATTCCATTGCGGAATGGAGCTTTCCGGGACTATGTTGGTGCGTTCGGCGCCGGATCGGATGCTTAAAGTGAGGAATGATTTCCCAAAGTTAAAAATAGTCGCCGCGCATTTCGGCGGGTTCCAGCTTTGGGATGAAGTTAAAAAATACCTGTTGGGGAAAGATATTTACCTGGATACGGCTTTTTTCTTCGATTTCCTGCCTAAAGAAAAGATCAAAGAGTTGCTGCTGTCGCATAGCCCTGACCGATTGCTTTTTGGTTCGGATTTTCCGCTTACTGATCCGGCAAAAGATATCGAATTTATCCGGGGTCTGGATATTCCGCAGGGACTGAAAGAAAAGATCCTTTATTCTAACGCCGCAACCCTTCTCAAGACCCGGTCTTGAAACGCGTTGGGGCGTAAGGGGTTAGAAGACCGGGTCTTGAGTGGATAAAATAAAAAAGGAAATATGTCAGGATTAGGACTAAAGGAACATTGCCGGAATACCGGCCAAGAGGATAAATGGGAAAGGATCGGGTTTTCCCGAAGGGCGGGGATAGTCGTTCCATTGTTCTCGGTCCATTCGGCCAGGAGCGTCGGCGTGGGCGAACTCGGTGACCTGAAGCTGCTGGTTGACTTGGCTAAGAGATCCGGCAATTCTATAATCCAGCTTTTGCCGATGAATGAGATCGGGCCGGTTTGCTGCCCGTATGATTCGGTCAGCTCTTTCGCTTTGGAGCCTTTATACCTTTCTCTGCGGCTTATCCCCGGATCGCGCAAGGAAAATATCCGCCGGGAGCTGGAGCAATTAAAGAATGATTTTCCGGTCAAAGGCCGGGTCGATTATCGGATCAAGGCGGAAAAGATCAAGATCTTGAAAAAGATATTCGCCCAGACAACGGATCCGGGATTGGATGGGCTCGCCGCTTTTTGCAAAGAGAATTCCTTCTGGCTGGATGATTTCGCGCTTTTCAGGGCGCTCAAGGATTTTTATGAGGGCAAGGCCTGGTATGACTGGCCTCAAGCTTACAGAGAACGCGAGTCCCAGGCGTTGGCGGGCTTTGCCCATTGCCACGATGATGAATTGAAATTCGAAAAGTGGCTGCAATGGCAGCTTTATCAGCAGTTCAAAGAGGCGAAGGATTACGCCGCCAGCAAGGGGGTATTGATAAAAGGCGATCTGCCTATATTGGTATCCCGGGATTCCGCCGATGTTTGGGCGCATACAGGGTTGTTCAAAATGGATTTAGACGCCGGCGCTCCGCCGGATATGTATTGCGCCAAAGGCCAGCGTTGGGGCACGCCCACTTATAACTGGGATCGGATATTCAGCCAGGACGGACAATACCTTAAGGATAAATTACGCTACGCCGAGAACTTTTACGATATCCTGAGGATAGATCACGTGGTGGGTTTGTTTCGTATTTGGAGCATTCAGGTGAGCGAGCCGCAGGAAAATAAAGGCCTGCATGGCTTCTTCGACCCGCATGAGGAGCATAAGTGGTCCGAGCATGGCCGCAGGATATTGAATTTCATCCTAAGCAATACCCGGATGCTTCTTTGCGCCGAAGATCTGGGAGTGATCCCCCGGGCGTGCACCGAGGCGCTCAAGGAAATGTGTATCCCCGGCAATGAGGTGCAGCGTTGGGTCAAGGACTGGCAGGTAAAGCACGATTTCCTTTCCCCCGAGGAATACCGGTTATTCTCCGTTTCTATGCTTTCTACGCACGATACCACCAATTGGCCGGCGTGGTGGGAGAATGAGGCCGGGACTATCGATGAGGGGCTCTTTTTGAGGAAATGCGTTGATCGGGGGATAGACTTCAATTACGTGAAAGATAAATTGTTCGATCCCGGCCTTTCCCGGCACGGCCGCTTAAGATGGCGGGAGGATATCAATTGCGTCGATACCCTGGTGTATATCCTCGGCAGGCGCAGGGAAGAGTTAATGGATTTTATCGATCTTTATGAGAACAGTTTCCAGGAGAAAGAGAAACTCTGGCATAATCTCGGTTTGGAAGGCCCTATGCAGGAGAAATGCGAGGCCAACATTCTCAAACTGGTGTTCAAGGAGAATCTGGCTACGGATTCCGTGTTTTGCGTAAATTTGATCAATGACCTGGCATATCTTGGAGGCATATTCACGCAAGACCCGTATCAGTGCAGGATAAATACCCCGGGAACAGTGAGCCCGGATAATTGGTCTTTAGTCGTCCCTTTGCCGCTGGAAGGGCTGCTTAAATCCGGCCTGGCCGGGGAGATCAAAAAAATGGTTGAGGACTCCGGGCGGTGTTGATATAATTACATAGGAAGAATCTCGTCTAAAGTGCGGGCCCGGTGTAAAATGCACGCTTGGGCGAGTTTGAAAAAGGAGAGGCCCCGCGTATTCCCTCGGGACCGAATGCCTGCCTGCCGGCAGGCAGGCTCGCTTTGCCGAGCTTACATTTGAGGAGCCTTATGGAAAAAACCAAATTCCTGCTAAGTGAGAAAGATATCCCGCAGCAATGGTATAACGTGGCAGCGGACCTGCCGTTTCCGCTTCCTCCTCCGATACATCCCGGGACCAAGAAACCTTTGAATCCCTCCGATCTGGCCCCGATATTTCCCATGAGTTTGATCCGGCAGGAGATGAGCCGGGATAAATGGATCGATATCCCGGATGAGGTCAGGCAGGTTTACGGTATCTGGAGGCCTACCCCTCTTAAGAGAGCGGTCCGTTTGGAAAAGGCGCTAAAGACAAAATGCCGCATTTATTTTAAGGATGAGAGTGTTTCTCCGGCGGGAAGCCATAAGCCCAATACCGCGGTCCCCCAGGCGTATTATAACAAGAAAGAAGGGGTTAAGTGCCTGTGCACTGAGACCGGCGCCGGGCAGTGGGGCAGCGCGTTAAGTTTTGCCTGTCATATGTTCGGGTTGAAATGCCGGGTTTATATGGTCAAGGTGAGTTATCACCAGAAGCCTTTCCGCAAATCGTTGATGCATATCTGGGGATCGGAAGTTATTCCGTCGCCATCTGATCTTACTGAGAGCGGAAAGATGGTCCTGAAACAGGACCCGCATTGTCAGGGGAGTCTGGGGATCGCGATTTCCGAGGCGGTAGAGGACGCGGTAAAAAGCAAGAACGCCCATTACGCCCTGGGCAGTGTGCTTAACCATGTCCTGCTGCACCAGACAGTGATCGGATTGGAAACAAAGATGCAGCTCAAGCTGGCGGGCGAGAAACCGGATTATCTGCTTGCCTGCGTCGGCGGAGGGAGCAATTTCGGAGGATTCGCTTTTCCATTCGTCAAGGACCGGCTGAAGAACGGGGATCTGCGCATAATCGCGGTCGAACCTACAGCCTGCCCCAGCCTGACCAAAGGGCTGTACGCCTATGATTTCGGGGATATCGCCGGGTTGACCCCGTTGTTGAAGATGTGCACCCTGGGGTATAAATTCATTCCCGCGGGGATCCACGCCGGAGGCCTGCGTTATCATGGTATGTCGCCGATGGTCAGCGCGCTTTACGCGAAAAAGATAATCGAGGCGGTTGCCGTGGAGCAGTTGGGCATATTCCAGGCCGCGCGTTTGTTCGCCGAGACAGAAGGGACCATCCCCGCGCCGGAGACCGCGCACGCGATCAAGGCGGCGATCGATGTGGCTAAACGCGAGAAGAAATCCAAGTGCATCGTTTTTAATTTCAGCGGGCACGGGTTCCTGGACCTGGCCTCGTATGATAAATTCATGTCCGGGGAACTGACGAATTACGCCCATCCGGTAAGTGAGATCAAGAAGGCGCTAAGCGCGCTTCCTAAATTATAGAGAGAATGATGGCTAAAGAATTGTTTATCGTCGGAGACCGGGTGTTGATCATCCCGGATGACGACCCTGACCGGACTGACACGGGTTTGTATCTTCCTCAGGGGGTCAAGGAAAGAGAAAAGGTCCAGGCCGGTACTATTTTTAAGACCGGCCCGGGGTATCCCATACCTGACCCGGCTGAGCTGGAGGTGGAGCCCTGGCAGTCGACCAAGGTCGACGGAAAATATTTCCCGCTGCAGGCTAAGGCCGGGGACTACTGTGTTTTTCTGAGGAATGCCGGGATCGAAGTCGATTTCGAGGGGAAGAAATACATCGTAGTCCCGCATTCGGCTATTCTGGTCATCCAGCGCGATAATTTTTAAATATCCTGCCGGATTTTCCGGTCCTGCCCACTTGAAACTATGCCGAAAAAGATCAATCTGCTTTATGTGATCACTAAACTGGAGATGGGCGGAGCGCAACGGCATTTGCTGGAACTTTGCCGTCATCTGGACAAAGAAAAATTCAATGTTTTCCTTTTTACCGCCGCGCAAGGCGTTCTGCTGGAAGATTTCCTTTCGGTAAACAACCTGAATATCAAAAGATCCTCCAATCTTGAGCGCAGCATAAATCCGCTCAAAGACATCGCGGCGCTCTTCGAGATATTTCACTTTATCCGCAAAAACAATATCCAGCTCGCGCATACCCATAGCTCAAAGGCCGGCATAATCGGAAGGATCGCGGCGCGGCTTGCCGGGGTAAAGATAGTGATCCATACGGTGCATGGATGGCCGTTCAATGACTTTCAGGGGTATTTATCCTCGAGATTGTTCGTTCTGATGGAGCGCGTTTGCGCAATGTTTACCGATAAGATAATCGCGGTTTCGCAGGCGGACATTGCGAAAGGTTTAAAGAGCCGGATCGGCCGGCCGGAGAAGTACAGTTTGATCCGTTACGGCATCGATATCCCGGCGTTCGCTTCTCGCAATATTGGCATAAAACAGGAATTGGGTATTCCCGCGGATGATCCGGTAGTCGGGATGATCGCCTGTTTTAAGCCCCAGAAAAATCCTCTGGATTTTATCCGTATGGCGGAGTTGGTCCGCAAGGCTCATCCCAGGGCGAGGTTCATTCTTACCGGTGACGGGATACTCCGCCCCAGGATAGAAGCTCTGGTCAATGAACTGGGCCTGGCTGATAATGTGCTTTTGACCGGCTGGCGCAGGGATGTCCCGGCTATACTGTCAACGCTGGATATTTTCGCGCTCAGTTCATACTGGGAAGGCCTACCTATTGCCGTCCTTGAGGCTATGGCCGCGTCGAAACCGGTCGTGGCTACTGATACAGGCGGCATAACTGAGGTTATCCGGGATGGGGAGAACGGGTTTTTGGTAAAGCCCGGGGATATCGCCAAAATGGCCGCGAAAGTGTCGTTGCTCCTGGCTGATCGCTCTTTGCGGGAAAGGTTGGCTATGAACGCCTCCAAAAGCCTTTCCAGCGCTTTCACCACGACGGATATGTGCCGGAATACCGGCAATCTTTATTCTTTCCTGATCAAACAAGCAATGATATAATAGCACCATGCTTTTTCAATACATTTTTATCGCTTTTAGCAGTTTTTTCTTGGCTGTAGCCGCAATAATCATCAGCCGCAAAATAGTCCGGAAACGGAAGTTCCTGATTGTCAAGAACATGCCTTTGATCGGCGGTCTTTCAATCGGCCTGGCGTTTTTTATGACTTCTTGTCTGGTCTTCGGTTTTTATCCTGTTATTCCATCCAAGGTAATTGGTATTTTATCCGCATGCGGGTTAATGTTGTTTTTCGGGGTTATGGACGATGTCCGCGAGATGCCGGCTTTGCTCAAGCTGATCTTGCAGGTCATCGCTGCCGGGCTGGTGATCTTTTTCGGGGTGAGGACTAATATAGGCTTTTTGCCGGAAACAGTGAACTACGCGTTGACTTTAGTCTGGATATTAGTCATAACCAACGCGGTTAACCTGTTGGATGTAACCGACGGCCTCGCCGGAGGAACGGTTTTTTTGGCGGGAACGTCTTTTTTCATAGTCGCGGTTTTTACCGGCGATACCGCTGCCTGTTCTTTGCTCCTTTGTTTTTTGGGCGGGTTAGCCGCGTTCCTGCTGTATAATTTCCCCCCGGCAAAGATCTATATGGGCAATGCCGGAAGCCATTTTCTGGGTTTTTTTCTGGCGGTGATCGCTATTCTGCTCCAAGGTTCTTGGGCAGGGAGGGCGCCCGCGTCATTCAGCCCGTTGTTCATTCTGGGGCTCCCCATATTTTATATCGTATCAATGATGTGGGTACATCTGCAGAAAGGCAGGTCTTTGTTCATTAAGATCAACGGATATCCGGCAGGCCGGACATACGCGTCGGTTTATGCGCAGCGGATGGACCTGTGCATGATGCTTGGTTTTTGTTTTATTTTATGCTGCGCGGGGGTGCTGGTCAGCCGGTTTTCCAATCCGGTTTTTTGTTTTCTATAAAGCAGGTATTCAATGGCTGATAAAAGGATAATCATACTGGGCGCAGGGTTAAGCGGATTAAGCGCGGCCTGGCATCTGCAGAAAAAAGGGATAGATTGCTCTGTTTTTGAAGCGCAGGGCCAGCCAGGGGGATTATGCCGCTCCAAGGAAGTGGATGGGTTCGTATTCGATTACTGCGGGCATCTGCTGCATTTCAAGCATGAATACACCTTCAGGCTGGTAAAAAGCCTGCTCGGGGATAATCTTCACCTTCATAAACGGGATTCGCGGATCTATTTCAATTCCCGGTTCACCCCGTATCCTTTTCAGGCTAATCTTTACGGCCTGCCGCCGGCAATAGTCAAAGAGTGCCTTGCGGGATTTATTGAAAAAGGCGAAGCGGACAAGCGCGGCGGCAAAAACTCTATGAATTTCCGCGATTGGATCTATTTTAATTTCGGCAAAGGTATCGCCAAGTATTTTATGGTCCCCTATAACACCAAATTCTGGGGTTTGCCGCCGCAGCGGATCACCTGCGAGTGGCTGAATGATTTTATCCCGGTGCCTTCGCTGGATCAGGTGATCGAAGGGGCTATCGGACAGAGCCGTGAAGAGTTCGGTTACAACCGGCAGTTCTGGTATCCTAAAAAAGGCGGGATCAGTTCGCTGGCGCGGGCTTTAGCCGGACAGTTGAGCAATCTCCATCTTAACAGCAAAGTCGTCGCCATAGACCCGGGAAAAAGAGAGGTCGGGCTCGCTTCCGGGCGCCGGGTAGGCTATGACCGGCTTATCTCCTCCATACCTTTGCCGGAGATGCCCGGGTTGATCAGGAAAATGCCTGCCGCGGCGCGGCGGCCGTTTGCCGGGCTGCGATGGAATTCTATTTTTAACCTGAACCTGGGAATAGAAGGGATGGATTGGGGCAGGAAGCACTGGGCCTATTTTCCGCAGCCGGATATAAGTTTCTTCCGCGTAGGATTCTTCCATAATTTTTCGCCGGCGCTCGCTCCGGCTGGCAAGGGTTCGCTGTATGTGGAACTGGCGCATCATCCGGATAGTCCCCCGGACACAAAACGGGCCATAACCCGGCTTATTAAGGACCTGAAAAATACCGGTCTGCTCAATAGCCGCGCCAACGTGGTTTGCCGGGACGTGAACAGGATCAAATACGCTTATCCGGTTTACGACCGGTATTACGCCGCTGCGCGCAAGGGGGCTGTGGATTTTTTGTCCTCTAACAGGGTCATTCCCGTCGGACGTTACGGGGCGTGGCGTTATCTTTCAATGGAAGGCGCCCTTCTTGAAGGCAAGAGGGTCGCGGATCTGGTGACCAACCATGGCTGATCAAAGGCTTAAGAAGATATATACCTGCCGCCGGATTTTATGGGACCTGGCGCTTAAGCAGCTTAAGAGCCGGTATTCCGGGGCGCGGCTGGGCCTGTGGTGGGCTTTTATCACCCCGCTGATCCTGGCGCTGTGCATTAATTTCGTTTTTATCTCCGTTTTTAAGATCAAGATGGAGAATTACACCGTTTTTGTCCTGGCCGGGATCCTGGCCTGGTTTTTCAGCGTCAATACCTTATCCGAATCCGCGGAATCCTTCCTGGTAAACGCCCAGGTATTGAAACAAAATCTTTTCCCCCGGGAGTTCATTCCGGTCTCCTTAGTCCTGACTAATCTGCTTAATTTTATCATCGGTCTGGCCTTGTTGCTGCCGGTATTCATCCTGCTCAAGCCTTCTGTTGCCGGGGTATTGGCCCTGTTGATCCCGGGGATCATCCTGCACGCGTTATTCCTGGCGGGGATGGCCTTGATCCTGGCGACGGTCAACGTTTTCTTCAGGGACCTTTCTCATTTTCTGGGCATAGCCTTCATGGCCTGGTTCTGGGTCACCCCGGTTTTTTATTCGGGCCGGATGCTTCCGGAAGAGCTGAAGTGGATATCCGCCCTTAATCCGATGGCGTATTATATCGCCTGGTATCAGAATATACTTTTTGAGGCCGCGGTCCCGGGCACCTTGACTATTGCCGTTTCCTGCGGCATATCGCTGTTTGTTTTTTTTGCGGGATATCGGTTTTTTCTGAAGAACGAGCATAACCTGCTGAAAAAGATATGAACGTGATCGAGTTAAAGAATGTGTCTGAGAAATACCGGATAAAATTCATCCGGGACAGCCGCGTTTCCTGGGAAGAGGTCTGGGCTTTACAGGACCTGAACCTGGAAGTCGCCAAGGGCGAGGTCATTGGCGTTATCGGCCCTAACGGCGCGGGCAAAACCACGCTGTTGAAGCTGATATCGGGTATGCTTATGGCGGATAAAGGGACGGTCAGCGTCCAGGGCCGGGTGGCGGTGTTGATGGAATTAGGGGCGGGATTCAACCCTGAATTCACCGGCAGGGAGAATATCAAACTGAACGCCCGGATATACGGGTTGAATGAAGATAAGCTGGAAGAGCAAATGGCGAATATTATTTCTTTCGCCGGGCTGGAGAATTTTATCGACGCCCCGATAAAGAGTTATTCCCAGGGGATGTTCATGCGCCTGGCGTTCGCCCTGGCTATATACGTTGACCCGGATATCCTGCTTATAGACGACATCCTGGCGGTCGGCGATCAGGAGGCGCAGGAAAAATGCGTTAAAAAGGTATTTGAGTTCAAGAAGGCAGGAAAGAATATCATTGTGGTCAGCCATGACCTGAATATCATCGCGAAACTATGCGATAAGGTGATACTGCTGGAAAAAGGGAAGATCGTTGACAGCGGCATGCCGGAAGAGGTGATCAACCGGTACCTTGAGACCGTGGGTAATCACGCGGGCATCGCTACTTTGTCCGGGGATAAAATAAGGCTGGTATTCAATAACGGGAAGATCATTTTGAGCCGCGGGGGATCGCCGGTGACAGCCGGTATGGGCGGATACGTGATGTATTTAGCCGCGGGGCAGAATTACTGGATCCCGTCTTTTAACCTTACCTGGCGGATCGCTGATAGTTCCCCGGAAGGCATAATTGCCGAGGGCAGGAACTCGGACGGCGCGGTCGCGCAGATATGGAATATCGGATTTCAAGACAACCGGATAACCCTGAATGTGGAGTTGAAGGATAAGACCGCAAAGGATTTTCGTTTTGACCTGGGAATGAATGCCCAGTATACAAAGTGGCTGGGCCGCGACGCCTTCAGGCCTTTTCCCGGATTTACCCATAAATTCAATTATCAGAACCTTGATTTCGGCTCCGGGAGGGTGATGTCCGTGGGATTGTCTTCGGATGACGGGCAGATGCCTCCGGTGGTACTGCAGTCCGGCGATAAGGATACCAGCATAAAATTATTTAATTCCGGATACGACCAGGAGGCCAGGATCGTGCAGATGTGCTCGGCTAACAACGAACTGCTGGCTTTGAGCCTGGAATTCCTGACCGCGGATGAGTTTCAGGAGCGGATAAAAGAACAGGCCGAAAGGCGGGCTTTGGAGGAAGAGCAGGAAAGACAGCGGATCATATTTGAGAAAGAGCAGGCCCGGCAGAGGCGTATCGAGGAGTCCCAGCAGAAGATCCAGCGCGATATCATCCGCCGCGAAGAAGAACGGAACCGGCGTATCGCCGACTGCACATTGGTTTCCGGTGACCTGTGTTTTTTCGCCGACCTGGAATCGAGATTGCTGCGGATAAGCTATAAGGATAAAGAATTGACCGGGATATACGGCCTTTATACGGTATTTACCTCCCCGGGCACTGTTTCTAACCTGAACAAGGTTGACTGGAGGTTTGAACGGGTATCACCGGCCTGTTTGAGGCTGTCGGCTGATTTCGAACACCTGTCATTATCCCTGGAATTCAACTGCGCGGAGCGCAACTGCCTGGATATTAAGATCGATATGGAAATAACCAAGGATATCGAATTGCTTTCCCGGAATGTCGTTATGGAGATCGTCAGGAAATATGATGGTTGGGTTACCGCTTATGAAAGCGGTGATTGGCTCGGCCAAAGGTATGTTAACGGAATTTTACCGGTCAGATTAAAAGACAGCATGGTATCCGCGGTAATGATAAGGCCCGGCAAGACCGATGAGGATACTCCGGCTGTGCGTTTTGAGTCTTTTTCCGCTGATAACACGGTCCTGGGTATATACAAACGCATGCGATCCGAGAGCGAGACTATCTGCCTGAATTACGCCCCGATCATTTTGGGGAGGAAGCATCGTTTCTCGCCCGGCCGGTACGAGTATTTCAAAGGACGGATCAGTTTAGGCAAGGAGAGCGGATTTACTGAGCATCGGGCGGAAAACAAGGTCATTAAGCTGGATAACTCCGGCTTGAAGTTTGTTTTTGAACGGGGCAAAAGCAGCATCTTTTATGAAAACAGGGAACTGACCCGGGGGCTGGGTTTCTTCACGTCAGTCCGTTATAACGGCATATGGTATGATTCATATCAGGCTATTTGGCGTCTGGACGCGGGCGCCAAGGATAAAATAACCATTTCAGGGGACTGGCCGTATGTGCCGCTTTCCCAGATATGGGAGGTTGAATTGCTGGACGCCAGGCGCATAGCCCTAAGGATAAAAGCCAGGATCTACGAGGAAGCGGATATAGAAATGATCCAATGTAATCTTATGTTGGCTGGTTTTTATAAGATATGGTCGGTTTCCGCCGGAGCTGTAAAAGGCGATTTCCCCGATGAGTATACCGCGGATTACGATATCCTGCCTTTCCGGTTCTGGTACGGGAAAAGCCGCGATATCCGCGCGATTGGCGCGGGCCAGCCTTCAGTGTCTTTTGTCAATTCATCGCAAGATGACAAGTTCACCGGGATCGTCGAAAATACCGATTCTTTCCAGCAGGGCCGGCTTTTGCAGTATCAACGGACCGCCGGCGCGGGTTTAACGTCTGATGGGGATTTTTTTAACGGCGAGATCATAATCGGCTCCAATGGATAAACTGCGGAAGTTCAGAGAATACCTGAAAGACGGGAATTTGTCCTATGCCATAAAAAGGTCATTGGGATATCTTGTTTTCCTGATCAAAAAACAGGCGCTTAAATTCCGGCCCGGTTCCGAGCGCTCCATTTCCCGGGGGAAGTTGAAGGTTAGCTGCGATAAGCGCGGCGTGACTATATCCTATGACGGCAAGATGTTGACTTCCGGCGCCGGGTTGAATCAGGGGATAAAGACGTCCGGGCGGTGGTTTAATTCCACCAGCGCCGCCTGGCGGGTGATCGAGGAGAGGCCCGATCGCTTAAAGATCGCGGTATCCTTTTCAAAAATAGGCCTGAGCCAGATATGGGCGGTTAATATAGAAGGTGAAAGCCGGATCTCCTGGAATGTGACATTCGACTCCAAGTATCCGCGGATTATCGAAGAGATGCGCATGGTCTGTTTGACCAGGCCGGTTTATAAGAACTGGGTGGTTGATTATCAGCAAGGGGATTTTCCGCGGCTTGGCGATAACTGGCGGGAGCTTTTCTTCGGCCGGAAAAAGGCCAGGCTCGCCGGGGTGAGGTTTTCGGTAAACGACCTGATGATCCCGTCTTTCGTGATCCGGACGGAAAATGAAGGGGGGTTGTTGCCCATAATCCAGAACCCTCCGTCGGGGGACCAGGCGAATATAATCGGGTTTATGTTCGCCGGATTAAAGGTCCTGGACCGGGATGCCGGGCGCCAGGATATTTTCAAGGCAAGCATCGAATTGTTCGAGAAAGAAGATGATCTGGATGCCCTTATCGAAAAAACGCGCCAGGAGGAAATAAATGCCTCAAGCGCTAAAACGGCGGTTCGTCCCGGCAAAAAAAGGAAACTAAAGATCGTTCTGGCAAATCTTCCCTGGACCAAGGACAATAAGTGGGGAGTTCGCGCCGGATCGCGCTGGCCGCACATCAAAGATAAAGCGGAAGAGGGGTTTTATCAGCCTTTCCCGTTTTTCCTGGCATACGCAGCCAGCCTGCTTGAGCGTAACGATTATCAGGTCTTTTTGATCGATTGCCTGGCGGAAAAGATAAACCCGGAAAAGTTTTCCGAGCGGCTTTCCCGGTTCGCCCCGGACCTTTTAGTGGCCGAGACCTCTACGCCCTCATTGAACAATGACCTGGCGCTGCTTAAGAAGATCGCCCGCAAGGACCTGCAGATTTGCCTGACCGGACCGGATGTGAATATCCGAAATCCGCAGTTCCTTACCGAGCACGGGTATATCGATTATTGCCTGTCCGGGGAATATGAATTTGCCCTGTTGGAGCTGGTAAAAAAACTTTCGCAGGGCTTTACGTTGGATGATCTGCCGGGTTTGGTCTGCGTTAGTAACGATCAGATCATTAATAACGCCCCCGGACCGCTGGGGGACCTGGATACCTTGCCTTGGCCTGCCAGGGCGAGTTTGCCGATGGACAAATATCTGGATACGCCCGGAGGCATCCCTATCCCTTCCGCGCAGATGCTCGCTTCGCGCGGCTGCCCGTTCGGTTGTGTTTTCTGCCTTTGGCCCCAGGTTATGTATAACGGTAATACCTACCGCCCGAGGAATGTGACCGACGTAGTGGATGAAATGGAATATCTGGTGAAGAAAATGGGTTTTCGGTCCATTTATTTCGACGATGACACGTTCAATATCGGCAAGGACAGGATGATCGCATTGAGCAGGAAGATCCAGGAGCGCGGCCTGGCGACTGTTCCCTGGGCGATCATGGCCAGGCCCGACCTTATGGACGAGCATGTCATCAGCAAGATGAGAGAGGCGGGTTTAACCGCGGTAAAATACGGATTGGAATCAGCCTGCCAGGAGCTGGTTAATGCCTGCGGCAAGCGGATGGACTTGAAGCTGGCCGAGAAGAACATACTTTTTACCCAGAGCCTGGGCATCAAGACGCATCTCACCTTTACCTTCGGGCTGCCCGGCGAGACCAAGACCACGATAAAAAGGACTATTGATTTTGCGCTTAGGATAAACCCTGCTTCGCTGCAGTTTTCCATCACCACCCCGTTCCCCGGCACCGCTTATTTTGAGCAGTTGAGCAGAAAAAAGCAGATAATCGGGAATAACTGGGATGATTACGACGGAAACTCAAAAAGCGTGATCAAACTTGATACTTTAAGCGCCAGGCAGCTGGAATTAGCCAGGCACAATGCCATCAGAATATGGAACAACCGGGATAAGGCGCGAAGGCCTTTCCTGTCCGGCTGCGCGGATAAGATCCGGTGTTATTACCGGCAGGGCGGGTTTTGGTTCACCCTTAAACGCGGCGGCAGATATTTCGCTAATAAAAGTTCGGAAGCGGGCGCGTATCTGGATAAGATATTGCGTTATTGTTTCCCGGGCGGGGTATTGTTCACCCTCAAACGCGGCGCCAGATATTTGAAAAAGATAAATCCGGTTTATTTGATCAAGAGTATACGGGATCATCATTTGGAGATTATGGGTATCTTTGACGGAAAACGGGCCTTTAAGGGGCCGCATACCGTGCAGATAGACCTTACCGATCATTGCAATAATAATTGCCTGGCCTGTTGGTGCAATTCGCCGCTTTTAAGCGAAGAAAGACTACAGCGGCATAAGGACAGCCTTGACCTCAAAAGGATAAAAGACCTGATCACCGAATTGAAAGGCATGGGGCTGGCCGAGATATATTTTTCCGGAGGCGGCGAACCGTTTATGCATCCGGATATACTGGAGGTGGTCGGGCATGCCAAGGGATTGGGCATAAGCTGTTCGATAAACACGAATTTCACGCTGGTCGATAAAAAGATCATTGACAGCCTGATAGCAATGAAAGTCGACCATCTTACGGTAAGCGTGTGGGCGGGCAGCGATGATGTTTATAGATCGCTTCATCCGAATTGCCGGGAGAACGAGTTTTACCGCATCCGGGATGTGTTGACCGAGCTTAACATCTGTAAAAATGAATTTCCTTACGTTAAGATATACAACGTGATCTGCAACCTGAATTACGGCGAGATCAAAAGGATGCTGGATTTTGCCGGGCAGACTCTGTCGGATTACGTGGAATTCACAGTGGTGGATACAATGCCCGGCGCGACCGAGTCGCTTATCCTGAGCGAGGAGCAGAATAAAGATATTATCCGGCAGTTCGAGGAGGTCAAAAACGACCCGCATTACAGCCGCTGCGCGAAGCCCGGAATAGTCAATCTGGAGCATTTTCTGCGCAGGGTAGCCAATGTGGACGGCCAAAAAGCGGAATATGACAGTAAATTCCTGGAGGGTCTGCCTTGTTATGTCGGTTGGCTTTTTGCCCGGATCCTGCCTAACGGAGATGTCAATTCCTGCTTGAAGTCGCATCGTTTTCCAGTAGGCAATATATACCATGATCCTTTCAAGATAATCTGGAATTCGGATAAACAATCGTACTTTCGCCGGAAGACTTTAAATTCGAGGAAGGATGACCCGTTTTTCGCCTACATCGGGAATGATCCGAAATGCCCCACGGGCTGTTACAAGAGCTGCGACGACATAAGCAGGAATGTCGCTATGCATAACAAGATCCGCTCCTTTGGCGGATACGAGAAGCTGATCTTCAGGATCGCCGGAAAGTTCGGGATGTTCGGTAAGGTCTAAAAGGGGGAAGCGTGGTATTTAAGAAGGCCGATATATTATTGGTGGTGGCGCCGCCGTTCTTGGTGCGCATGCCGCATATTGGGATAGCCTATCTGGCCAGGTATCTGAGGGCCCAGGGGTTTGATCCCGCTGTCTACGACCTGAGCATTGAACTGCACAATAACGCGGCGCCGGATTTGCGGCGTTTCTGGCGGGCGGATTCCTTGAACACTTATTTTTGCACCGAGATAGCGGATATGATCTACCGGAGCTTCCGCCGGGAGATAAATAAATTCGTGGATGATTTTCTGGCCAGTGACATAAGGGCTATCGGATTCACGGTGAATATAATAAATATTTTTCTGATCAACCGCATAGCCAAGATGATCAAGGACAGGGACCCTTCCAGGTTCGTGATCCTGGGCGGGCCGGCGACATTCTTCCACCATCCCCGCGACTTGATCGCGCCTTGTCACGCGGACCTTTGCGTCATCGGCGAAGGGGAGACGGTCCTTACCAATATCCTGCGTTCTTTGTCCGCCGGCAAAAAGATCAAGCGCGCTGCGGGCATACTCCTGGGCCGGGACGTGGGCAGGCGCCAGCCCGAGCCCGCGCCGGTGATCGCCGATCTTGACACAATACCATTCCCGGATTACGCCGAATTTGATCTGAGCAAGTATAACCTGGATACAATGTACCAGCCGATACCCATATTGATGAGCCGCGGCTGCGTCAGGAGATGCGCGTATTGTATCGATCATCTGATGTGGCCCAAGTACCGGTTTCGTTCGCCCGGCCATATAATGGAGGAGATTGTTTACCAGATCAAGAATAACAAGGCTCAGGCCTTTGAGATGGTCGATCTGTGCTGCAACGGGAACTTGAAGCAGTTGGAAGAGTTAAGCGATATGATCATTGGGTCAGGGTTGGAGTTTCCCTGGGTCAGTTACGCGATAATCCGGGACGGGATGACCGCCGGACTTCTGGCGAAGATCAAGAAATCCGGATGCAGCACTTTGATCTACGGGGTGGAGAACGGTTCGGACAGGGTGTTGCGCTTGATGGGAAAGAATTACACCGCGGCAAAGGCCTCGGAGGTGATCCGGATGACCTGCGAGGCGGGGATAAGGGTGAATATCAATTTGATCCTGGGTTTCCCCGGAGAAACCGAGGATGATTTCAATAGAACGCTGGAGTTCGTCAGCTCGAACAAGGATTATATCCAAGAGGTTACCAATGTCTCCGCGTGCACGTTATTCCCAGAGGCGGATCTGGGCAGGAACAAATGGAAATACGGGGTATGTTTCAGGAAGGGGACTGATCCGATGCTTTTTACCGACGCCAATGGCGTGGACCGCATAGAACGGCATGCCCGGGTTACGCGCATGGTTGAGCAGATCAGTGACCTGGGTCTTTCCAAAGTTTTGGTGAACAAGGCCGCCCTTAATCCCCAGGTAAAGATAATTCTGGAAAATGAAAAGAATAAATAAGGTTTTTATAGTTTTGGCGTTGTTCCTTGCCGCAGTATTCATCGAGGGGTATCACTGGGCGATAAAGAAATTGCGCCGGTGGACATTATATCCGGGGGGATAGTTTGAAGATACTTTTGATCCATCCGCACGACATATTCTCCGGCCTTGAGCCCTGGACTATCCGGATCGTTAATTTCGCCCGGGAATTCCAGCGGATGGGCCATGAGGTGAAACTGGCTTACTGCCCGCGGGAACGCGGCGAAGAAGGATGCCCCGGGGAGCTGGAAGGGATCGGGATCATAAGGTTGAGCAGGAAAGTCGGGGTGATCCCGCTTTTAAATAATCTGCGCGCTGTATTAAAAGCCGGGCGATGGGCCGATATTATACATTTTCAGAAGTGTTTTCATTATACCGCGATACCGGCTTTGTGCGCCGGCCTGATCCTGAATAAGCCTTTGCATTATGACTGGGATGACTGGGAGGAGAAGATATGGTACCATTCGAATGTCGGCTCTCTGCACACAATGATCTTTGGTAATTTTATCCGTTTACTGGAAAGATATATCCCTCTTTGCGCGGATACGATCTCGGTTTCAAGCGGGCATTTAAGAAAGATCTGCCGCCGGATCGGGGTCAGCGATGAGCGGATTTGTGACGCGCCGGTAGGGGCGGACCTGGTAAAATTTAACCCCCGGCGCAGCGCCGGCAATGTCCGGGAGAAATACGCCCTGGGCGAAAAAACGATAGTCTTGTATCTGGGGCAATTGAACGGCTGCCAGTACGTGGAGATGTTTATCGAGGCGGCCAGGGCTGTGTGCGCGGACCGGACGGAAACGGTATTCCTGGTAGTTGGACAAGGCTATATGATGGGCTGGCTGGTTGAACTGGCGGACAGCCTGGGGATCTCCCGGAATGTTGTTTTTACCGGCCCGGTGGAACATGAGTTGATCCCGGAATATATAGCCGCCAGCGACATTTGCGTCGCCTCTTTTGAGGATAATCAGGTAACCGCCTGCAAGAGCCCTTTAAAGATCGCGGAATATCTTGCTTCCGGGAAACCTATTGTGGCTTCCAGCGTGGGAGAGGTTCCGGTGATGGTTAACGGGGCCGGTATATTGGTGCGGGCCGGCGATCCCAACGCACTGGCGGAGGGAATAATGCGGCTTATTGATGAGCCTGGGCTGCGCAAGGAATTAGGGGCCAAAGCCAGGAAACAGGCGCAGGATAAATATAATTGGCGCAGCAGCGCGGAGAATTTAGTCGGGGCTTACAAAACGTCCGGAGGGCGCAAATGATATCGGTTATCATACCTGTTTATAATGAAAGCCGGAATCTTAAGGTCCTTTACCCGCGGTTGTCCGGCGTTATGGATGATCTCAGTGAGATTTACGAGTTGATCTTCGTGGATGACAATAGCGCGGATGATAGTTATGCGGTGCTCAAAAGATTTGCCGCAGGCAATGAGCGGGTCAAACTAATCCGGCTTGGCCGCAATTTCGGCCAGACATTGGCTATCCAGGCGGGGATAGATAATGCCAAAGGGGATTTGCTGGTAATAATAGACGCTGACCTGCAGAATGACCCGGTTGATATCCCTCTATTGCTGGAAAAGGTCCGGCAAGGTTATGATGTGGTAAGCGGCTGGCGGATAAACAGGAAGGACCCGCTTTTTGCCAAGAAGATACCGTCGTATGTCGCTAATAAACTGATCGGGATTCTATTCGGGATAAAGATACATGATCTGGGTTGCGGCCTTAAGGCTTATAAAAAAGAGGTTTTTCGGGGTTTAAGGCTTTATGGCGAGATGCACAGGCTTTTGCCGGTTTACCTGGCTATGCGGGGGGTAACTATGGCCGAGGTCGAGGTGTCGCATACCCAGCGCAGTTCCGGCAAGAGCCATTACGGCTGGACGCGGATATTCAAAGTCTGCCTGGATATGGTGACCTTGAGATTTTTCGATTCATATGCCACCAAGCCGATATACTTTTTCGGCGGTTTCGGTTTGTTCCTGATGGCCTGCGGGATGATCTGCGGCACGGCGGTAATGATCAGGACTATCGTTTTCGCAGGGCTTTGGATAAGCCCGCTGCTTTTCATATCGCTGATGTTTTTTACCATGGGTATGATGCTGGTGCTGATGGGGTTGATGGCGGAGATCATCATAAGGATCTATTACGGGGCAAAAGCCGAAGACAACCAGCCTTATCAGATCAAGGATATTTTTCAGAAAAACGACCATTCGACTGCCTAATATGTGCGGTATCTGCGGTTTTGTATCATCCAACAATCCTTCCTTTTTCGGCGGGGATATTCTTAAACGAATGCTCGCTGTCATACGCCACAGGGGCCCTGATGATGAAGGCTCGCTTATTGACGGCAATGCCGCTTTCGGCGCCAAGCGTTTAAAGGTGATCGACCTGATTTCCGGGCACCAGCCCATTCACGACGAGAAAAAGCGTTTCTGGGTTGTGTTAAACGGGGAGATATATAATTATCAGGAATTACGTCGGCAGCTTCGCGAAAAAGGGCATGTCTTTTATACCGATACCGATACCGAAGTAATAGCCCATTTGTTTGAAGATCACGGTTGTGATTGCGCGTCAAGGCTGGAAGGGATGTTCGCCTTCGCGGTCTGGGACAGCCGGGAAAGGCGATTTTTCCTCTGTCGCGACCGGTTCGGGATAAAACCGTTGTATTATTCCGTTGTCTTGGGAAGTTTCGTGTTCGCTTCCGAGCCGAAGGCGTTACTTGAATTTCCCGGGGTCAGCCGCCAGATCGATCTTACCGGCCTGGATGAATATTTCACCTTTGAGTATGTTCCGGCGCCGCGCTCCATATTCAAGGATATCCGTAAATTGCCCGCAGGTTGTCAATTGACCTATCAGGGCAGTGAGATCAAAGTAGATAAATACTGGGATATCGACCTCTTTGCGAAAAGCCGGTTCCTGAACGAGCCCCAGGCCGTGGACGGGCTTTTATCCCTGTTAACGGATTCAGTGCGTAAATATTTAAGATCCGATGTCCCGGCCGGCGTTTTTTTAAGCGGGGGTATCGACTCCGGACTGATCACCGCCTTAAGCAGCGGATTTGCCGGGGGCAACGGCCTTAAGACGTTTTCGATCGGGTTTGAGGATGATTCATTTGACGAATCCTGTTATTTCCGCCAAGTGGCGCAGCTTTACCGGACCAGGCATTTTCATCGGGTTTTCAACTGCCGGGACCTGATCTCGCTTATTCCCGAAGCGACAGGTTTGCTGGATGAGCCGCTGGCCGACGCGTCTTTTTTTCCGACCTATCTGCTTTCCCGGTTCGCCCGGCAGAATATCACCGTGGCTTTGAGCGGAGAGGGGGGGGATGAGCTTTTCGCCGGTTATCCTACATATCAGGCGCATAGATTAGCCGGTTATTATAACCGAGTCCCGGCTTTCTTGAGAAACAGGATCGATAAACTGGCGGGGTTGTTGCCGGTATCAATGCGCAATTTCAGCTTTGATTTCAAAGCCAAGAGGTTCGTGTCGGCTTATTCATTGCCGGCGGGAAAGCGCCATATTGCCTGGATGGGTTCATTTATGCCGGCGGATAAGGCGGGTTTATATACCGCGGCGTTAAAGGAACGGTTACCGGAAGAGGGGGCGGCCGAGCGCGTTATTAATGACTATATGGCCGGTTGCAGCCAGGCGGAATTGCTGGACCGGATGCAATACCTGGATATAAAGACGTATCTGCAGGACGGCCTTTTAGTCAAGACCGACCGGGCAAGCATGGCTAATTCCCTGGAGGCGCGCCTGCCGTATCTCGACCATCGTTTGGTGGAATTTGTTTTTCGCCTCCCGCAGCAGATGAGGTTAAGAGGCTTTGGCAGCAAGTACATCCTGAAAAAAGCCGCTGTCCCGTTTTTGCCGGCCGGGATCGTCAATCGCCGGAAAAAAGGGTTCGGCGTGCCTATCGGCTCCTGGATACGCAAGGATTTCAAAAGGTTGATCCTTGATTTTCTGGATGCGGATAAGATCAAGAAACAGGGCCTTTTGGACTGCGGATATGTCAACGGGCTGTTGGACAGGCATTTTCGGGGCAAGGCGGATAACCGTAAAAAGATCTGGACTATTTTTATGTTCGAATTATGGGCCTCAAAATATCTTTAAATAAAAGGGGATTAGGCGTTGCCTGGGGCTCTTTATTCAGGCAGATGTGTTTTTACCGTAATATCTTCGGCATAACCGCGGCCTGGAAGGCCGCGCTGAGCGGTTTAGCGTATGTATCCAATATCCGGGTATTTGGCGGTCCGCTGACCGTTAATCTTCTGATCACCGACGAATGCAATTTAAACTGTTCTATCTGCAGTTATCAAAATAAGCGCAATTCCCCGGGGATGCAGATGTCGTTGGAGCAGGTCAATGGGTTCATAGCGGCTTGCGCGAAAGAAAAGCCGGCGTTATTTTTCAGCGGCGGAGAGCCGTTTATGAGGCGGGATATCCTCGAGATGCTGCGAACGGCGAAGAAATACGGGCTCAAATGCGGGATAAACACCAATGGCTCTCTTATGGACGACCAGGCTATAAGCGGGTTAGCCGGCCTGGGAGTGGAATTGGTGGTTTTTTCATTATACGGGCCGCAGCATATACATGACGCGATTACCGGGGTAAACGGAAGTTTCGACAAGGCTTTAGTAAATATGCGGCAGCTTTGCCGGAAAAAGTCCAAGATCACCAGGGTTATCGTCAGTTGCGCTATAAACAAATACAACATTGATCATCTAAGCAGTATTCCTCGGATCGCCCGGGAGGCAGGGGCAGACGCGGTGAAATTCGAGCATTTGAATTTTTTAACTTCCGGGGAGTCCGGCTCAAAAGGCCCTGGTGTTGCGGCCAACACGCATATAGATGAAGGCGAAAGCTTTTCAGAAGGTTTTGTCAATAGGTTGATCGCCGTGTTGGATGAGATAAAGAAGATTTATGGGGATTTTGTGATGGTTAAGCCGGGTCTGAGCCGGGAAGAGATTATATCGTGGTACGGCGTTCCTTTTCGCTCGTCCAGGAGGTGTTTTTTTCCCTGGCATTCGGTTTTTGTCAAGCCGGACGGAACAGTTATCCCCTGCCAGTTCCTGCAGGATCGGGCGTTAGGCAATATCGCTGAAAATCGGCTCGGCGAGGTCTTCAACTCCAGGGCAATGCGGGATTTGCGGGGGGAATTAAAATCCGGGCTTTTGCCGGAATGCGCAAGGTGTTGTAAATTATAATATCGGGAAAGGCAAGGTTTGCGGCTGGAATGGCGATAAAAAATAAATATTGGGTCGTTGTTTGCTTGGCGCTGATCGTTTGTTTCCATCTGGCTAATAATTATATATGGCTGGCCAACAGCACTGATATCGTTGGCGTGGATGTGGCGAACCATCTTTATCACCAACTAAGATTCCACGATAAGTTCAAAGAGATAATTTTTAGCCCGTATTATTGCCCGGCGGAAAAGATCACGGGATTTATCGGGCTTTTTCATTCTTCTATGGCGTTCCCAAGTTGCGTATACTGGCCGAATTTGGTTTATTTTTTCTCGTCTGTCTTCGCGCTGGCCTTCGGCACAGCTTTGTTAACGGTAAAGATGGGCGGATTTTTTTATTTGTTGGCCCTTTTTTTGTCCGTATACGCCATCGGCAAAAGGATGGGGGGCAGGGGCTGCGGTGTATTAAGCGCGTTTTTTATTTCCATGTATCCGTTGATCTTTGAAAGCTCACGGCAATACGGGCTGGACCTGCCTTTGACCGCCGTTGTCAGCCTGGCTTTTCTCTTTTTGTTAAGGTCGGAATACTTTACCCGGTTGAAATATTCCGTTCTTTTCGGGCTTGCCGCGGGAGCGGGGATGCTCATCAAAGGTCAATTCATTTTCTTTTTGGCGGCGCCTTTTGTATTGACCGCGGGGGTTTATTTATTCGCGGACAGCCCGCGTAAGCTGACCGCGGGTGTTTGCCGGAATATCTGCGTTTCGGTTTTACTCGCGGTGCTGATATCCAGCCTTTGGTGGGCGGGAAAGATCGACGCTGTTTTAAACTCCTTGCTCGAGCACGGAGCCAGCGCGCAAAAGTTCCTGGAAAGCAATACGGTTACCCGGATGTATGCCCCGGAATATTACCTGTATAACATAAGAACCCTGTTTTTTGATTCGCTGGGCGTTGTCTTCGGCATTGCTTTTCTGCCGGCTTTTTTATTTTTCATCCGCGCAAAGATCCGGGATCGCTGGATTTTCCTGGCCTGGCTGCTGTTGCCCATAGCGCTTTTTTCGGCCATTTTCGTGGTAAAGCATGAGCGTTTCCTTATGCCGGTTCTGCCGGTGATAGCTCTGATCAGCGCCTGGGGCGTGTGCCGGCTGAAAAATTTGCGGATCAGGCTGACAGCCGTGCTGGGCCTGGTTATTTTAAGCCTGGCGCAATATTACGCGCTTTCTTATCACAATTTCTGGTATGAGACCCGTTTTGAGGATAAGACCTCTGTTTCGCTCATCGGTTCTTCGTCATACGGCCGCTCGCCGTACGTGCGTAAGCCGTATTATGACCGGGAAAAACTGGATTTGATCCGTAAAGCGGCAAGGATCGTGTCCGGGTCTTTTACCGGCAAGGGCGAGCGCGCAGTGGGCGTGGCCATGCTCGGCGGGCATGTTTCTGTGTTTGAAACGATGTACTGGATGTATTTTTTTGACCCGCGCATCCGCGTGTTGGATTGGCTGGAGCATTATGAGGATTTTTACCTCGCGTTCCCGGAATTAGAATATGTCATAATATGCTCGTATCGGTCCGAAGGCTTATCCTGGCCGCGAGGCCGGGAATTTATGGAATCGGCTGAGAGGAACCGGTGGGTGAGAATAAGGATGTCTAAATATTTCTTCGGCTGGGAAAAGAAATTCAACGCCTTTGTCCAGGCGGAAAAAGACTTTGAACTGGTTGAGACCCTGGATTTCGGCAACGGAATAACCTGGTATATCCACAAAAGGAAAGATTTAGAATGAAGGTGATCTTTATTACCAGGGAAGGCTATGCCCTGGCCGGGGCCAGGATAAGGTGTTATAACCTTTCCCGCGAACTCCGCTCATGCGGCGTTTCCGCCGAGGTGCTCTCATTTGCCGATACCCTTGGCGCGTTGGACGGAGCGAACGAGTCCCGGATGGGTTTGCCCCGGAAATTGAAGCTGAACCTTCGCGCCTATAAACTGCTTTGCGCGGATAAGGACGCGATATTTTATATCCAGCGCTTCAATTACCACAGTTTTGCCCCGTTCTTCGCGAGTTTGCGTCAAGGGAACCGTATTATTTTGGACCTGGATGATTGGGAGATGCGCGATGATCCCCGGTATTACCTGGGTTTTTATCCGTCTTCCAAGGCGCATTATTTCACCGGTTTGCTTGCCCGGCGCAGCGTGTTTTGTGTGGCCGCCAGCCGATTCCTGGAAGGATTTTTAAGAGGTTTCAACGATAATGTCCTGTATCTGCCTTCCGGAGTGGATACGCGTTTGTTCAAACCTGCAGGCGTTCCATTGGAGAAGGGGAACGAATTCATTTTTTCCTGGATCGGGACGCTGCATCGCAAAGAATATATCGAGAACCTGGATTTCGCCATAAATTGCTTCCGCAAGCTGCGCGAAGGATATCCGGATATTTATTTCGATATACTGGCAGACGGGATATACCGCGAGGATCTTTTGAAATTGGTCCGGGGATGGGGCGACAGCCATATCAGGCTGAAAAACTGGATACATCCGGATAAAGTGCCCGGATATCTGGATACGGTCAGCGCCGGGTTGTTCCCCGCGGTAAGCCGGAATAAATTCAATCTGGCCAAAAGCCCGACCAAGCTTTTTGAATATATGGCAATGGGAAAGCCCACGGTCTCCAGCAATGCGGGTGAGGCTTCTTTTATCGTCAGGCACAACGAGAACGGCCTGTTGGCCGCTGATCAAGACGGGTTTGTTGGCGCGATGGGCGCCCTTGTCCGGGATCAACCCTTATGTCAAAGGCTGGGATCCAGCGCCCGTAAGACAGTGGAAGATAAGTATTCCTTGAAGTCGCTCGGTTTAAAGCTTTGCCAATCCTTAAAAACGCTCTGATGCCGGATATATCCGCGGTTATACTGACTTTTAACGCTATCAAGTTCATTAAACCCTGTCTGGATTCGCTCTATAGCCAGTCAGGTGATCATAATATTGAGGTGATCGTAGTGGATAACGGCTCCGCCGACGGGACAGCCGGTTTCGTCAGCAAAAATTATCCGCGGGTTATTCTGATCGCCAATAAGGTTAATGCCGGCAGTTCAGCCGGGCGTAACCAGGGGATATCCGTTGCCAGGGGTAAATGGGTGCTTACTCTGGATTGCGATGTGGTCCTGGAAAAAAGCTTCCTGGGCCGGATAAGCGCGTTCATTTCCCAAGCGCCGGATAATATCGGGATGGTCGCGCCTAAAATACTGACTTCGGATAAAAGGACAATTTATTCCTGCGGGATATATCTCAGCTGGTTCAGGAAATTTTACGATCTGGGCAAGGGAAGAATTGCAGGTTATGATTCTGACCGGGGTGTTTTCGGCGCCTGTTCCGCGGCCGCCTTATACAGAATGGAAATGCTTGAGCGGATAAAAGAGGATACCGGCTATTTTGACGAGAGGTTCTTTTTTCTGGTCGAAGATGTGGATCTGTCCTGGCGAGGCCGCAGGAATGGCTGGCAGGCCTGGTTTTTAGCCGCGGCGGTGTGTTATCATCAGGGCAACAGCTCTTTGTGCGGCTCGAAAGCCAGGCAGTATCTGTGCATGCGCAACCGTTATTATATGATCAAGAAGAACGAGGGGGTTACGCGTTATCTTTGCCGGGTATTGCCGGTGTTGTTTTACGACCTGCCGCGCGGGCTGGCAATGCTGGCCTTGAACAGGAATAGAACATCCCCAGGATCAGCCACCAGAGCAGGCTTACCTCCGGCAGGAAAAAGGTAAAATCCATAAGGTTATGCGCCAGAAAGGCGGTAACTGAAATAAGAAGCAATCCCGTCTGTACGGAAAAACCCGCCTTACGCAAATTTTTTATCCCTGAAACCAGAACAGCGCCGGCCAGCCATAGAAAACAACCCAGCCCGATGAGCCCTGTTTCCGCCCAGAGCTGTAAATATGAATTATGGCTGTAACGCGATCCGGCCAGGTTAAAATTGCCCGGCCCTACGCCCAGTATCGGATGGCTGCGGATCAGCTCCAGGGTATCGCTCCAGTATTCCAGCCGCATCATTGTCGAGAACGCGGGCTGGTTGTGTTTTTGCCCTGAGCCGGCCCTCCAGGCAAAGATTAGGCAGGCGAAGAGTAATGCGCCGCAAAGGATTATCAGCCTGCGCCGGTTGATTTTTTTTCCGGCGATAAAATAAAGGGATAGCCCGGCGAAAATACTGAAAAAAGCCCCTACGGACCGGCTGAGCAGGAAGGCCAGGGATAAAGGCAGGATCAGCCATCTTCTTGAGCGGTCAGCCAGGGTTAACGGGATAAGCATGGCCAGGTAACCGGCCATGGCGTTGGGAGTGATAAAAGGGAAGAATACGCGCCGGGAGCGCATATAATCCCGGGCGAAATCGTAAGACAAATTGCTCTGATCGATGAATTTTTCGGTATGACCGAAGCCGAAAAAGTACTGATAAACTGCCAGAAGGCTGATGATAAATCCGCTAAATACTACCAGGCGCAGCGCCGCGTTCCTTTTTTCTTCATCCCAGGACGAGGCGGCAATAAATATCATTATTCCGGCCAGGAAACCGGATAGTTCGCTGAATGGGGTTATTTTACAGCCGGGCACAAGCGCCGCGACAGCCAAAAAAGCGCAGGAAAGGGCAATCGGAAGTTTTAGCCCGCGCATTGTTTTCTCTGAGGGTTTATCCCGGATGAGGCAGGCAAGAAGGCAGATCAAAAGGATGATCGAATAGGCGTTGTTCAAGTCAGGGAAGGCCGCAGAGGCGATAAACGGCCGCAGGAATATTAGGATTAGAAGGCAGATAAACATTATGATATAATTCTATAAGAGAGGCGGATAATGTCAAGCAAAACAGTCGGTATTATAATCGTTTCGGCGGGCAGGGAGGATTTTATCCGGCCTTTGCTGGATTCGATAAAAGCGCAGGATCATCCGGTTTCCCGGGTCATTGTCATAGATAATTCCCGGGACGGGTTGTCCTATTGTCAGGCTTTGAATAAAGGCATCGCCGAATGCCGGGAGGAATTCATCCTTTGCCTGAATGACGATGTCATACTGGAAAATGATTTTGTGCGGTTGGCGCTGGCGGGTTTTTCGATTGATGGGCGCGTGGGTATGGTCAGCGGCAAGATCCTGCGCTGGGACAAAAAGACCATTGACAGCACCGGGCTTTTCTTGAGCGTGTTCCGGACTGTGCGTGAAAGGGGCTACGGCGTTTTGGACTGCGGGCAGTATGAAAAACCGGGAATGGTCTTTGGGGTGACCGGGGCAGTGGCCTTTTACCGACGGAGTATGCTGGATGGCCTGGCGGATGACGGCAAAGTTTTTGACGAGGATATGAGTTTTTTTTATGAAGACCTGGATATTGCCTGGCGCGGTTATAACGCCGGATGGACCGCGACCTATGTCCCCCGGGCTAAGGCATATCACCTCAGGGGAGGCACAGCCAGGCCGGCTGAGGGGATCGGCCGTAAATTCAGCCGCAGGTTCCTTTCTGACCATTTGCAGTTTGAATTGATAAAGAACCGGTATATCACTATAATAAAGAACGAGAGGCTGGCGGACTTCCTGTGTTTTTTTATATTTATTGTTTTTTACGAGCTGTTATCCTGGGTTTTTTTGCTGGTTTTCAATCCCGGGGTTTTGAGACTGTTCTTTGAGCGCGGTATCCCGGCAGGTTTAGCGCTCTCGAAAAGAAATCGGTTTAAATATCCGGCAAAAATGGTAAAATAAATATTATGAATGAGGATCGCGCGGGATCGAAAAAGCGTAATTGGGTGGTTAAGGCGGTTTCCCGGTTTTCGATACTGGGGGAATTATTCGGTTTCTTATGGCTGAATAGACTCTGGTGGATGATCCCGTTCGTCGCTGTTTTGGTTATTTTGGGCTTGTTGGTCCTGCTGGTCCAGTCTTCCGCGGTTGTCCCTTTCATTTATACTTTATTCTGAGTTATGCGATCGCTCGCCGTTAAATTCAAGAAGGTCCTTTTGGGATTTATCTCTGTGCAGGTGCGTCTTATCCTCGGTATTTTTTATTTCGTTTTAATGGCTCCTCTGGGTTTGTTTATAACTGTTTTTAAGGATTACTTGGGGATTCGATCGGCGCCCGCCTGGAAAAAACGCGGTCCGGTCAGCGCCCCGGCGGATTTCTT
>Ga0265297_10003207_pt1 | contig 30238 bp, 30 predicted proteins | sample Munlanlwell13791_FD_192502 | JGI IMG/M metagenome (GOLD analysis project Ga0265297, IMG submission 192502) | Leachate microbial communities from a municipal landfill in Southern Ontario, Canada - Leachate well 137-91 | ecosystem: Engineered > Solid waste > Landfill > Unclassified | place...
ATGCTTCTGCATGGCCTCCATGCTGAAGGTGTTCTCGCCAAAATAGGTGGATACCTTCCTGGGAGAATCCAGCTTATCTAAATCTATGCTTTTGATCTTGAAGAGAACTTTTTGCCTGATGCTCATACCTTCCCCCTTTTACGGATTATAAGCAATACCGCTTAATCTTTCCCGGCTTTTATATCTTTTGCCAAAATAATAGCCTCTGCTACTTCGCGCATAGACTTACGCATATTCATACTCTGCTTCTGAATTAAGCGGTATGCTTCTGAAGGCAGGATACCGGCGTCCTGAGATAGGATATCTTTTGCCCGCTCAACCAGTTTACGCGTAGTCAAAGCCTCCTCGGCAGAACGCGCACGCAGGTCCAGCTCCGCATTTTCAATGGCAATAGCTGCCTGGTTAGCCAAAGCAGCTAAAAGATCTAATTCATGTTTAGAAAATTTATGCTTCTTGGAGGTATAACAATTAAGCACTCCAATTACTCTACCCTTTACTGCCAGTGGGACACAAGCCAAAGAACATAATTCTTCTTTTTTAGCCACATCCTGATTTAAATAGCGCTCATCCCCTTTGACATCCAGGACGCAAATCGGCTTATTATCCCTGGCAACCATACCGGCTATACCTTCACCTAACGGGATATTCGGCTTCTTATTGTACGCCTCCGAGATCGACTGGGTGGCTTTAACCATCAGTTCTTTTTTATCAGGATCAAGCAGCATCAAAGAAGAAATCTTGGAATTCATAACTTCAGCGGTTACCTGAACTATCAGACGAAGCAATTCTTCCAAATACATCCCGGAGGTAATCAAATTGGCAACTTTAGAGATTGCCTCAATCTGTTTTACATAAACCTGGAAATTATCTTTTTTCTTAGTTGGCATTATCTTGTCTACAAAGACAACACCCGCGTTATTCCTATTAAACGCGGGGTGTCCTCTTTTCCAAAAATCTTTTAATCCTGACTAAAGCTTCTTTTAAGTTTTCCAAACTAGAAGCATAAGATATCCTGATATAACCTTCACAACAAGAACCAAAAGCTGTTCCCGGAACAACTGCCACCTTCTCTTCTTCTAATAATTTACGCGAGAAATCCATAGAAGACAAACCTGCGCTTTTTATTGAAGGGAAGAGATAAAAAGCCCCCTGCGGAAGAGAACATTTTAACCCCAAAGAATTCAATTCTGCAGCCATAAACCGGCGCCTGCGGTCATATTCGCGCTTCATCTGCTCCACCGATCTTTTTCCGCTGACCAAAGCCTCTGCGGCAGCCATCTGACTGGTAATCGGCACACACATAATTGTATATTGATGGATCTTGGTCATTGCCGCGATGATCTCTTTCGGGCCGCAGGCGTAACCTACGCGCCAACCGGTCATAGCAAAAGACTTGGAAAATCCGTTAAAATAAACCGTCTGCTTCTTTGCGCCCGGCAGCGTAGGAAAAGCAGTATGGCTGAAATCATAGGTTAAGTCCCCGTAAACTTCATCGCTGATACAAAGTATTTTATGCTTTAATAAGACCTTGTTTAACTCCTGAAGCTCCTTGCCCCGGTAAGAAACACCTGTGGGATTAGTCGGATAATTAAGCACAATCCCCTTAACTTTCTTATCAATATGTCTTTTTAAAAGTTCAGGCGTAATTTTAAAGCCGTTTTTAGAGGTATCAATATAAACCGGTATGCCGCCGGCAAGCTCGGTAACCGGACCGTATGAAACATAACTCGGGACAGGAATTAATATCTTATCACCGGGATTAATAATTGCCCGTAACAGAAGGTCAAGCCCTTCGCTTACCCCTACGGTAACCAATATCTCCTCTTCAGGACAATACTCCAGGCCAAACTTATTCTTTAAATAACGATGAATACCCAGGCGTAATTTATAAAGCCCCTTGTTTGAGGTATAGCTGGTAAAGCCCTGCTCCAGGGAATAGATTCCCGCTTCACGGATCTGCCAGGGGGTGACAAAATCCGGCTCCCCTACGCCTAAAGATATAACCTCCTTCATTCCCAGCACCAAATCAAAAAATGCCCGGATCCCGGATGGTTGAATTTTTTCTACTAACCTGGATATTTCCATTTTACTTTAATATGATATCGCTATTCTCTTATTCTCATCCGGCTTGTGTTTTAAAATCACTCCGTCTTCCTTATATTTCTTCAATAAGAAATGCGTAGCCGTGCCGCGCACATGTTCCATGCAGGAAAGCTTTTCCGCTACAAAGTTAGAAACCGTATGCAAATTTCTTCCTTCCACGACTACCAATAAATCATATGTCCCGCTGATTAAATAACAGCTGGTTACCTCGGGAAATGAATAGATGCGTTCGGCAATCTTGTCAAACCCCAAATCCTTCTGCGGGACGATATTTACCTCAATCAAAGCCCTGACCTCGGATTCACTGTCTTTAATTAAATCCTTATTGATCACTGCCTTGTATTTTAGGATTGAGCCGTCTTTTTCATACTTCTTAATCGCTTTTTTTACCTCATCCGGATTCTTACGGATCATTTTTGCGATATCTTCTATGCTTGCCCGGCCGTTTTTTTCCAAAATCTCCAATATTTCATCCATTTTCCCCGCTCCCCTCTTAGTGAATACGGCAAATCTCCGCGCCTTTTCTCTTATGCTCTGAATTATTGTACATTTTCTTTATTTTATTAACCTTACTGCTGCCGGCATCCTGCTTCTTATTATTACAAAGTTTATCTAAAATATCATCCAGTTCGTTATAAGTTATCCCCATCTCTTCTTCGTCGGTCTGGCCCTGCCAAAGCCCGGCAGTAGGAGGTTTATCAATAATACCCTGGGGTATCTTTAATTCCTGCGCCAGTTTACGCACCTGTCGTTTGAATAAATCCGCGATCGGCAGGATATCTACCCCGCCATCCCCGTATTTCGTAAAATAACCCACCATCAGTTCTGATTTATTCCCTGTGCCGCAAACCAGATAATTCAGCTTATTGGCAAAATAATAAAGCGTGCTCATGCGCAGGCGCGGCTTAAGATTACCCCGCGCAAGCCCTAAGGCAGGCGGCAGAATCCTCAAGAAATCATTATATACACTGGAAAGATCAACCAGTTTTGACCTGATCTTAAGTTTTGCAGCAACCAGTTTGGCGTCTTTTAAATCCTGCGGGTTGCTATTACAAGGCATAAAAAGAACAAGTAAATTACCCCTGCCTACCGCTTCCCTGCATAAGGCGCTAACCACTGCAGAATCTATGCCTCCGGAAAGCCCCATAACTATACCCTTAGCTCTGGCATCTTTAACCTGTGTTTTAATCCAGGAGACAATTCGATTCTTCATAACCAAACTCCATAATTATTTGTTTTTACTAAATTCAGGGGGTAATTAAAGAATTATATACCACTAAATTCAGGGGGTCAAGGAGATATATTGGCTGTCTATCTTAACTCTTCAGGATGATGTTTGACTACTTTGGCCTCTACCATATAAATCACGTCTTCGGCAATATTGGTAGTATGGTCACAGATGCGCTCCAGATACCTGGCGATAAGCAGCAACGCCACAGCCCGCTCTGCGGTCTTGGGATCGCGCGCCAAATATTCATTGACCAGCTCATCCTGCACCAGATTACGCAATCTGTCTGCTTCGTTATCCGCCAATACTACCTTTCTGGCAAGATGGGCATCTTTTTTTATGAATGCGTCAATAGCATCACGTACCATATCCTGGGAGACCTGGGAAAGTTTGGGGATATCAACTAATGGTTTAAGCAATGGTTTGTCCATCAGCTCAAGCGACCTTTGCGAGATATCCACGGCAATATCGGCAATACGCTCCAATTCCGCGTTAATCTTCATGCCGGTGGCGATATACCTTAAATCTCCTGCCATCGGCTGATAACGGGCGATGAGATCAATACATTTCTCATCTATTGTCAACTCCAGCTCATCGATCTTGTTGTCGGTATTAATAACATCCTGGGCCAGGTATTTATCGCGGTTCTTCAACGATTCAATGGATTTAAATATCGACTCTTGAGCGAAAACCGCCATTTTCAAAATATCCTTATGCAGCTCCTTTAATTCTTCATCTAAATGCCTCAACATTTTGAGCACCTCCTGTTTTTATTAACCATATCTTCCGGTAATATAATCTTCTGTCCTTTTATCTTTTGGGCTGGTAAAAATATCCTGCGTTTTGCCAAACTCAACCAACTCCCCTAAAAGCATAAAACCTGTTTCATCGGATACGCGGGCTGCCTGCTGCATATTATGCGTAACAATTATAATTGTATAATTATTCTTTAACTCGCGCATTAATTCCTCGATGCGGCTGGTTGCCTGCGGATCAAGCGTAGAACACGGCTCATCCATAAGCAGAATATCAGGCTTAACCGCGATAAGCCTGGCAATGCAAAGCCTCTGCTTCTGCTCCAGTGATAATGTCAGCGCGGATTTCTTAAGCTTATCTTTTAACTCATCCCACAAAAGAACGCTCCTCAAGCTATCCTCGACTATTTCATCAAGTTTAATCCTGCTCAAGCCTTCGGCATGCACCTTCTGGCCAAAAGCAATATTTTCATAAATAGACAGCGGGAATGGATTGGGACGCTGAAAAACCATCCCCACTTTTTTACGCAATTGCACTAAATCTGTTTGATCGGAAATAATATTCTCGGCGTCAATAATCACTTCTCCTGTAACACGCACACCCTCGATAAGGTCATTCATACGGTTAAAGACCCTAAGCAGCGTAGACTTACCGCATCCTGAAGGGCCAATCATGGCAGCAATCTTCCTTTGGCCAAAATGCGCCTTTACATTAATAAGCGCCTGAAAATCACCATACCATAAATTTAAATTATTTACCTTAATATCTGCCATTATCCAAACTTCCCTCTAATGTAACCATCTGTGCGCTGATCAACAGGCGCAGTAAATATTTTCTCTGTTTTGTCTAACTCCACAAGCTCACCTGATAAGAAAAAGGCTGTGCGATCCCCCACCCTGGCTGCCTGTTTTACGTTGTTGGTCACCAGGACTATAGTGTAATCTTTTTTTAATTTAAGCATCGCCTCTTCAACTTTGGCCGTTGAGATCGGGTCAAGCCCGGAGCACGGCTCGTCGAACAAAATTACCTCCGGCTCAACTGCCAGGGTCCTGGCAATACAAAGCCTCTGCTGCTGGCCTCCTGATAATTTAAAAGCTGAAAACTCAAGCCTGTCTTTGACCTCATCCCAAAGATAGGCCTGTTTAAGTGAATGCTCAACAATTGATGAAATCTTCTGGCGGTTTCTTTCTCCATGCATTTTTACGCCATATGCTATATTATCGAAAATAGACAGGGGCAACGGCAAAGGTAAAGCAAAAACCATACCTACCCTCTTACGCAAAGACTCAATATCTATTTTTCTTATATCTTCTTTATCAAACTCCAGCCAACCGCTCATTTTAAAACTTGGGTTTAAATCATTCAGGCGGTTAAGCATACGCAAAAAAGAAGTCTTTCCGCTATTAGAGGGGCCGATTATGCTTAAGATTTCATTGGCCTCAATTTCAATGTTCACGCTTCTCAGGGCTTGAATCTGCCCGAACCAAATATTTAGGTTTTTCGCGTTAAATATTACCATTTCTTTTTCTTCCTAAAATTATAGCGGATAATTATAGCCATCAGGTTCATAAACAAGACTAAAGATAAAAGCACCAAAGCCGTCCCATAACGCACTTTTTCATCAACATTGGGCACTTGAGTTGAAATTACATAGAGATGATACGGAAGCGCCATTGCCTGGTCAAAAATAGACTTAGGCAGTCTCGGCAGGTAAAAAGCCGCCACCGTAAAGAGTATGGGGGCAGTCTCCCCTGCCGCCCTTCCAAGCCCAAGGATTGTACCGGTTAAAATTCCGGGGATAGCATTAGGCAAAACTATATGCCTTATGGTTTGCCATTTGCTTGCCCCAAGCGAAAGGCTCACCTCGCGGAATGACTGCGGCACACTTTCCAGGGCCTCGCGCGAAGTAGTGATAATTATCGGCAGTATCATTATCCCTAAAGTAAGCGAACCGGACAAAATTGAAGCGCCGAATTTAAAAAAAACAACAAATAGCGCCAGCCCAAACAAACCATATACAACCGAAGGGACTCCGGCAAGATTAACAATAGCTAACTTAATTATACGATTAAGCAGATTATCTTTAGCGTATTCACTTAAATAAATTGCCGCTAGCAATCCTATGGGTAAAGCAAAAACTATCGCCCCAAGGACTAAATAGAAGGTTCCGACAATCGCCGGGAAAATTCCGCCGGCACGCATTCCCTGGCGCGGGATATCCGACAAAAACTGCCAATTAACCGCTGGAATCCCCTTCTGAATAATAATTACTACGATTAAACCTACCGGTACAACAATTAAAAGCGTGGCTAAGAACAGAAAAAAGAAAGCTATATTTTGCGACCTTTTGGTATTACGCATTAATGCCTCTTATGTAAAAATAAATCCGCGGTGACATTAATAATAAAACTCATAATAAATAAAACAATACCAATGGCAAAAAGCGCGAAATAATGCTCGCTGCCTACTACCGCCTCCCCCATTTCAGCGGCAATAGTAGCGGTTAAAGTTCGCACCGGCACAAGAATACTCTGTGGGATAACCGCGGCATTACCGGTAATCATCATTACCGCCATAGTCTCACCGATAACCCTGCCTATGCCAAGCATTACCGCGGCGACAATCCCCGAAGAGGCAGCCGGAAGCAAAACCCGGTAAATCGTCTGCCAATGCGTAGCCCCCAGCGCAAACGCTCCTTCTTTATAGCTTTTGGGCACAGAATAAAGCGCGTCTTCAGCAATTGAAACTATCGTGGGCATTGCCATAAAAGCCAGGATTATAGAGCCCGATAAAGCGGTTAAGCCCGTAGGTAAATGAAATACGGTCTTTACCCAGGGCACAAGAGTGACCATCCCTATAAACCCAAGGACTACGCTGGGGATAGCGGCTAATAATTCTATGCCGGCTTTTAAAACCTCTTTAATTCTTGAAGGGGCAATTTCAGCGATATAAACTGCGCAGGCTATTCCTATAGGTATAGAAATTACTGCCGCTCCGAGAGTAACTATAAGCGAACCAAATATCAGCGGCAATATTCCCAGTTGCGCAGGCTCAGAAATAGGATACCAACTCTTACCCGCCAGGAAGTCAACCGGGTTGACATATTTAAATACGGCTAAGCCTTCCTTGGCTAAAAACAAGAAAATTAAAACTACAAAAAAAATAGAAGCTAGCCCGCAAATAAAGATTAGGTTTTCTATGAGGAATTCTTTAAACTTTCGCATAAATTAGGCTTATTTTATTGCGGGGACAAAATCAGTCTTAACCACAATCTCCTGACCTTCCTTGGACAGAGCATAATCTACGAATTTCTTAACCAGCCCCTGGGGCTCTCCGTTGGTATAGAGAAAGAGCGGTCTGGATATAGGGTATTTTCCGCTTAAAACATTATCTATGGTCGGGTTTATATATTCGGATTGGCTGTCTTTAGCCACAGCAATGGCCTTTTGCTTACCGGAAATATAACCCATGCCGTAATAACCTATTGCCGAAGGGTTACCCGCAATTTCATCCGCGATTGCCTGCGAAGAGGACAAAAGCAGCGCTTGCGGGGAAAATTCCTCCCGGCTGTCGGGGTTATTTTTCCTTAAAACATGCTCCTTAAAATAGACATGCGTGCCGGAATTAACCTCACGGGAGAGAATGACTATTTTCTGATCTTTGCCTCCAGCCTCCTTCCAATTGGAAATCTTGCCGGTGAATATGCCTGCCATCTGATCAAGGGTAAGCCTGCTCACCGGGTTCTGCGGGTTAACCACTACAGCCAGGCCGTCAAGGGCTACTTTTATTTCATAAGGGTTAATCCCCTTCTGTTTTGCCAGGGAGATCTCTTTATCCTTGATGTTTCTTGAACTGGCGGCAATATCGCAGGTCCCGCTGATTAAACTGGATAACCCGGTTCCTGAGCCGCCGCCGGTTACCGCAATAAAAGCTCCCGGATTCTTTTCCATATATTTCTCCGCCCAGCTTTGAGTCAGATTAACCATAGTATCCGAACCTTTGATCTGGATAGAATGTTCATCTGTTCCGGCAAATGCCGAAACTGTAAATATAACCAGCGCTAAAATAAATAACCCTTTCTTAATCATGTTACCTCCTTATTTATTATATTATACTATACTTCAACATTACATATGTTAAATCTGTGTAAAATTAAATATGCCGGGGACTTAACAGAAGCTTATCCGTTAATTACAGATTAAACCTCTCTAATCAACGACTCTACTTTTTCTTTAATCAGGTCTCGTGTTTTTCTAAAGAATTTTTCATCCTTGCCCTTAGGGTCTTCGATATTCCAATCAATATGCTCTTTAGCCGGGACAAGCGGGCATATATCTTTGCATCCCATTGTAACGACATAATCGAATTCTTTTGCCGGCAGATCATTAAACCCTTTCGATTTTGCAGTTGAAATATCTATACCTATTTCCCGCATAACCTTAACTGCATCAGGGCTTACTTTTCCTCCCGGTTTAGAACCTGCGCTATAAACCTCAAGTTTAAGGCCGCCCAATGCTTTTGCAAACCCTTCGGCAATCTGGCTGCGGCATGAATTTTCCACGCAAACGAAAAGTATTTTCTTCATCTTAACCAAACCTCCCTGTAATATAGGCTTCGGTTCTTTTATCCCTCGGGGCGGTAAATATATCCTGTGTTTTACCGAACTCCACTAATTCTCCTAGAAGAAAAAACCCGGTGCAATCGGATACGCGCGCTGCCTGCTGCATGTTGTGCGTAACAATAACAATGGAGTAATCTTTTTTCAACTCCAGGATAAGCTCCTCTATCTTGGCGGTTGATATCGGATCAAGGCTGGCGCAGGGCTCATCAAACAGTATCACCTCTGTCTCTACTGCCAGGCACCGGGCAATACACAAACGCTGCTGCTGGCCTCCGGATAATTTCAAAGCGCTGTCATTAAGCCTGCATTTCACCTCACCCCAGATAACTGCTTTCTTCAGGGAATCTTCAACCTTATGCTCAATATACGCCCTGTCCTTAATCCCATTTACCTTTAAGCCGTAACTGATATTATCAAATATGCTCTTGGGAAACGGATTGGGTTTTTGAAAAACCATCCCCACCCTCCTCCTGATATCCACCGGATCAACCAACGGGCTGTTAATCTCCAGATCATCAAGAAATATCTTACCACAAAGAGTGGTATGCGGCAGAAGTTCATTCATCCGGTTGAATAATCGTATAAAAGTGGATTTGCCGCAACCTGATGGCCCGATCATTGCCGTAACCTGGTTAGCATAAACATCAAGGCTGACATTTTTTAACGCCTGGTTTTTGCCATAGAAGAAATCCACGTTTTTTGCCTGCATCTTTATCTTGTTATCCATAAGAACTCCTCTGTCTTTGACGCAAAACAATAGCAAATCCTGAAATAAATAAAACCAGCAATAAAAGCACAAGGCTGCATCCATAAGCAATCGCCCTTTGCTTATCCGGATGCGCGCCTTCAGTCATAAGCGCGTATATATGGTAAGGTAAAACCATTACCTCGCTAAAGATACTCTTCGGATATCCTCGTTTGTAAAAAGCAGCGGCAGTAAATAGGACCGGCGCGGTTTCGCCGGCCACTCTTCCCACGCTTAATATAACCCCGGTAAGTATGCCCGGTAAAGCGGTTGGCAGGACAATTCTTTTGATTGTATCCCAATGGCTTGCTCCCAAAGAAAGCGAGGCCTCGCGTATTGAATGCGGGACCGCCATCAAGGCCTCCTGAGAAGATGAAATAATTAAAGGCAGGGCAAGTATTCCAAGGGTAAGGCTCCCGGAAAGTATGGAAACCCCGAATCCTAAGAAATTAACAAATACCGCCAAACCAAAAAGCCCGAATACGACTGACGGAACTCCTGCCAGGTTATTAATACTAATCCGTATAATATTAACTATGAAGCTCTTAGGTGAATACTCGCATATATATATCGCGCAAGCAAGGCCCAGAGGGACAGAAAATATCATCGCGCCCAAAATCAGGTAAATTGTCCCTATAATAATAGGCGCAACTCCTCCTTCGGTCATTGCGTTGCGTGGGGCTTTAGTCAAAAAATCCCATGAAACTATTGGCGCCCCTTTTATAAGAATAAAATAAATAATGGTACCCAAAAAGAATATGGTCAATATGATACAAAGAAAGATGATAGAAAAACCTAATTTCTGGATAATGCAGTTTTTCATCCGCTTAACCCAAGCTTTACCCTAAAACCTCTGGATACGATCTCGGCAATAATGTTAAAAACAAAGGTAATGATAAATAGAATAAGAGCGATTGCAAACAGCGCGTGATAATGGCTTCCTCCCATAGGCGCCTCCCCCATCTCCGCGGCAATTGCTGAAGTCATTGGCCGAACCGGCTCTAAAAAACTCCCGGGAATGACCGCGGCTCCTCCTGCTACCATCAAAACAGTCATTGTCTCTCCTATTGCCCGGCTCATACCTAAAATTATCCCGGTAGATATTCCTGAGCCTGCGGCAGGGATAACTACCTGGGTTAAAGTCTGCCAACGGTCTGCGCCTACGGCAAAAGATGCCTCCCTGAAAGAACGCGGAACATAACTTAAGGCGTCTTCGGCAATACTGCATACAGTAGGAGTTGCCATAAACCCAAGTATTAAACTTGCGTTTAAGGCGGTCATGCCTGTGGGGAGATTAAATGCTTTCTGCAGGAAAGGCGTTACTACCACTAACCCGAAAAAACCATATACAACCGAAGGAATACTTGCCAATAATTCAATAACCGGCTTTAAAAACTGCCTCTGTTTAAAACCCGCGATCTCATGCAGGTAAAGGGCGCTGCCTACGCCCAAGGGGATACATACTAAACTTGCGCCAACAGTTACCCATAAGGAACCTAATATAAGCGGCAGTATTCCAAAATCGGCAGGATCATGGGTAGGATACCATTTCCTGCCGAATATAAATTTAAAGAAACCAACTTCCTTAAATATTGGCGTGCCTTCTTTAAATAAAACAATTACTATTCCGACAAGAAAAAATAAGGAAGCAAAAGCCAGGACAGTAAATACCCACTTATACACCTTCTCTTTGATACGCATATATGCCATATTATTATATAATGGAGGCGCGGCAGGCTTATTAAGCCTGCCGCGTTGTCAGGTAATGAGTAAACGCTTTATTTTAACCCGACATACCCTTGAGTCTCCACTAACTCCTGGCCTTTTTTACTCTTCACAAAATCGAGGTACTCTTTTGTAATCCCCTGGGGCTTACCATTGGAATACATAAAGAGCGGACGGGTTACAGGATATTCCCCTGAAAGAACCGTCTCCTTTGAAGGTATAACCCCGTCAATTTCAACGGGCTTAAGGTCTCCTGACATAAAACCTAACCCCACATAACCTATGGCCTGAGGTGTCTGGGCTATGATTTGGGCAACAGCCTGGTTTGAAGCCTGCATCAATGCCCCGGGCATAACCTTTTCCCCCTTCATCACTAATTCCCCAAAAGCCTCAAAAGTCCCGCTTGAAGTATCGCGGGAAACTACTACGATCTTTCCCGGATTGCCGCCTAATTGCGACCAATCATAGATTTTGCCGGTAAAAATATCCCGGGCCTGTTTCTTAGAAAGCTTGGATATGGAATTAGACTTATTCACCACTACCGCAATCCCATCCATTGCTATAATATGAGCAACCGGGTCCCTTCCATTTGCGGCCGCCTTTTGTATCTCCGTGTCTTTAATCGGACGCGATGCGTCAGCTATATCGCAAGTACCGTCAATAAGGGCGGCAATGCCTACGCTTGAACCGCCTCCGCGCACGGATATATCCGCGCTTGGGTTTTCATCCATAAAAACTTCCGCTGTCTTCTGCGCGATAGGAAGAACAGTGGTAGAGCCGGCTAAAACAATTTTTTCTGCGTAGCAAGGGATAGCTAAGCCTAAACCCAGGATCCCCGTTAACGCCAACATTCCTAATCTTTTCATTTTAATTCTCTCCTTTAACTTATTTTCAGGTTAATTATTTATCAGAACTTCATATTCCAGTCAACCTGGACCAGGGTCTCTGGGGCCTTTGCGCCATATGTCCTCCAGGAACGATATACATCAAGCCCAAGGTATGTATTCTTGGCTAAGCCAAATTGGAACTCTACTTCATGGCTTCTTATGCCGGTTTTACCTGCGTAACGGTCAGAATCAGGCAAGACGTCAAGCACGGCATCCCTGCCGAGCATGGCATAAATGTATTTGACCTGCCAATCCCCCCATTTCTCGATCTTGCTATTGCCTAATTTGAAACCGCAGGAGAATCCGCTTGCTCCATTGGAAACATCAAGGTTGTTTACGTATTCACCGAGTAACTTCAAGGATTCCGCATTAAAGCCGATTGCCTTAAAAGGCTCTTTGATAGAAAACTCCACAGCAGGGTTGACCATCTGGTAATTATAGGTATATGTCGATGACCCGGCAGTAGTATTACCGGTATTGCTTGCGCCTGAATAGCTGCTGCTTGTATGCCCCTTGACGTTGCTGAAGCCCTGGAAGGAGAAAGCCCCTTTTAATGACAGGTTATCGCTGAATTTATAATTCAACCCCGGCTGAATAATATAAGCCATGGGAGAGTCGCTATCCGAAGATGTGTCCGCGTCAACAATCAATGCGCCTGTATTGAAAAAGATGCTTGCGTTAGGTCCCAGCTTCTTATTAAACTGCAATATAGCCCCTTCCGGAGTGATATCCGAATCCCAAATCAAATCAGTCGTCATCCAAAGAGTATCGGTTAAAAGCATCTTCCCGCCTACCAGATTCAGCCATGGAAACGGGCCATATTTGGCATAACCGTAATCAAGAACAATACTCTTCTTGGTATTGTAGCTGCCAAAGGTAATATTGGTAGAGCGCGGGTCTCCCGAACCAGTAGCTATTCCGATTCCCGCCATAAGCTTTTCATTTATCTTGCTCTCCAAGCCAAGGCGCAGCCGGATGCGGCCGATATTCGTATCTTTTTCGTAATCATTAGCTGCCTTGTCATGCTTATACTGGTACCTTAAACGTAAATCACCCTTGAGTTTCATATTTTGCACCCAAGCCGGCAAAGACGCGGATTTGCCTGTAGCTATCTCTTTCTTTACCTGTTCCTGTGTTTCGATTTTTACCTGCTGCGCTTCCGCTCCAGTTAAAACGCCTTTTTCTACTAATTTTTGCAACAACAGGTCGATTTCTCCTGCGTATGAATCCTGGATACCTGCGCTCATCAAGCAGGAAATTCCCAACAGCACCGCAATTAACAACTTTTTCATCACCGTTCCTCCTTTTTTATTAACCTTCCACGCACAATTTGCGTATCTGGCGTAAATTCAACTCTATTTCCTTCAACGAATCACCGGCGCATTCACCATCAAGCCTCTCCTCCTCTATATTATCCAAGATACTGCTCAACCTGCCTAACTGGGACCTAAGATTACTGGCTAGAAAATCCTTGCGGATAGATGACATAGTATTCATTTTCTTCAACCTCCTTTCATGCTTTGGCATGTTACTAAATACTCTTTATCCAATGATTCACTTATTTCTTTTACCGCAGCCAAAAGACAGCTAAGACTAAAAGGCTTGGTTAAATAGTAATCTGCCCCTAATAGATGCGCGTATAGCTTATCCTGTTCATTGCATTTGGCGCTGACTACCACTATAAACGACCTGGAATACCTGGAGTCGCTTTTTATCTCTTTGCAAATGTCAAACCCGTCTATTCCCGGAAGCATAATGTCTAAAATAACAATATTAAAAACATCCTCCTTAATCCTTTGCATGGCTCCTGCTCCATCAAAAGCCTGCTCAGCCATAAAACCTTCTTTGCCCAGATTATAGGCGATAAGGCTGCTTATACCCTTATCGTCTTCCACTATGATAACTTTCTTGTCGTTAGCCATAGAATTATCCTTATTTGTACTGCGCGTAGAATTTATCCAGGCTTTCAGACTCCTCGTCGATAACCCTGCGCAGCAATGTAATTAGCGATTTCATTATTCTTGATACTTTATTAATCATGGCCTAAGTATAAAACAGGGGGGTTAAATCCGCTTCAAGGAAGAGTTAAATGTAGGTAAAGTTTAAAGTTAATGGCTTTTCTTGTTTTTAAGCTGGATTGAGAATATTTTATTGCGGGAGAATAAACCAGAATTTGGAGCCGAGGCCTTCGGTGCTCTCAACTCCGACAGAACCTGAATGAAGCCCTATGATATGTTTGACAATAGAAAGCCCGAGGCCGGTGCCTGCGAGCTGGCGCGAGCGCGCCTTGTCTACGCGGTAAAACCGTTCAAAAATACGCGGGATATCCTTTACGGGTATGCCTGAGCCTGAATCTTCCACGACAATCTTTAGTTTGTCCGCAAGCTGTTCAGAATAAATCCGCACAAAACCGTTTTCTTTATTATATTTAATAGCGTTATCAATAAGATTGACCAAAACCTGCTCAATCTTGCTATTATCAGCCGAAATCTCCAGGCCGGCCGGTAAGTCAGATTTAATCTCTACCCCCTTCTTTTTTGCCTGGGATTTATTCCCCATCACGACTTCATTAACCAAACTGCTTAAATCAAGCCTGTTCTTTAAAAGCTCGATTTCTTTTGACTCGATATGCGAAAGCTCAAGCAGGTCATTAATTAAATTATTCAATCTATCCACGTGATTATTAATTATCTTCAGGAAATTAGCCCTGTTTTCCTTATCCTCCATTGCCCCTTCAAGCAAGGTCTCTACAAAACCTTTTATGGAAGTAAGCGGGGTTTTCAATTCATGCGAAACATTGGCCACAAAATCCCGGCGCATAGTCTCAAGCCGGCGTATCTCGGTAATATCATGAATCACTATAACGGAGCCGGTGACCTTATCCTGCTCAAAAATCGGGGAGACATTCACCTGAACTACTCTTTGCGCCGGCATAATCAGGGTTATTTCTTTAGAGATGAGCTTAGCCGAGCTCATCGCTTTACTTATAAGCTCAGATATCTGGCTGTTGCGGATTCCTTCCAGGAAAAACTTTCCTTCTATCGCAGCACCCTTAGCATCAAACAACTCTTCAATAGCATGATTTATGGAAATTACCCTGGAGCTTTCATCCGTAACAATAACCCCCTCAATCATGCTATTAAAAATAGCCTCCAGATGCTGATTCTTGGTTGCGACCTCGCGGATTTTCTCTTCAATATCCTGCGCCATTTTATTTAAGGTCGAAGCGAGCAAACCAATCTCATCATTGGAACTTTGAAAGATCCTGCGCGAAAAATCACCCTGAGCGAACTTTGAAGAAATATGGGTTATCCGGTTAATCGGCCTGATTAACGCTTTGGCTAATACCGAAGCCAAAACAAAAGCCAGGGCCAATGTAAAAAATAACCCTACAATAATTGTCTTTCTAACGGCAAATAAAATCTTTTGCACACTGGTCAAAGGCAGTGCCAGCCTGAGTATCCCGGAATTGATATCATTTTCCTTAATCAGAACAGCCAAATAAAACATATCTATTTTTAAAGTAGAAGAATAACGGATCTCTTCTCCTATCTGGCCTCTTAAGGCCTCAATTACCTCCGGCCGGTTAAGATGATTCTCTAAGTCAGCCGCCCGCCGCAAAGAAACCTCTGAATCAGCTAATACCTTACCTTCAATATTAAGTATAGTGATCCGCGATTTAATTTTTGCGCCAAAATCTTTGCTTAATTTGTCCAGATATGCCGGATTATTTAAAGCCGAAGGGTTATTAGAAATGACACTCTCTATAAGGCGGGCTTCGTTGATTAAGGATATTTTTATTTCCTGAAGCGATTTTTCTTCCAGGTTTTTATCAAGAAAAAAGGCGACAAAACCCAGGGATATAAAGATAAGAAAAAAATAGGATAAAATGAGTTTAAGCTTGAAGCTAATTCTCATATTTATTTTGACTTTATCGCCAAAACCTTGATAAAATCAGCGCAATCCTCTATTTTATCAGTTACCCCTTCCAGGTATTCTGCCAACTGATAAGTCAACAGCAGGCTAACCGGTTCAAGTTTAGCGTGAATAATCGCCTCAATCATAGATTTCTTCTGATCATCCGCCTGGTGCTCTAACTGATCAATCTCGGCGCTCAAGGTTATGGCGTTTTTCAATTCATTCTTAGACAACGCCACTATGGCCTCCTTCAGTTTGGAAATAGAACTTACAATCAAATCCGTTCCTAAAGAGATATTCTTTAATACGCTCTCAGGAATTTTTCCTTCAATAAAACCCAGGAGCCTGGCTGCCCCATTGGTCCAATCCGCTATCTTATCCAAGGTCTTGACAAAATGCATCATATCTTCCCTGTCAGGAGGAAGAAGCATTCCCTCAGAAAGCTGATCAACCATTTTAGAGCGCAAAACATCTGCCTGATGCTCGCTCTGCCTGACACTCTCAATAGAGCGCGTCTTAGCTTCAAGGTCGCCATTAATAAAAAACTTTACTGCTTCGGCAAAAAAAGTAACTGTTTTATAAGTCTCTTCCACATGTTTCTTGGCATCCTGCAGTATTGACTGCTCTTCTGCCATGCCTAACCAACCTAAAATATTCCTTATTTCTTTCATTTTTACCCCCCCGGTTAAATTTTCACAAACAGCCTGATTATCTGCAATACTATATAACTTATCAATCCGGAAATAAAAGGAGTGGCCATCCAGCAAAGAACCATATCCTTCATTATCCGGAAATTAAGCACCCTGATCCCTCTAACCAATCCCACTCCGCAAATCGCGCCGACTATGGAATGACTGGTAGAAACTGGTATACCAAAAATAGTATATAGATGCACATTAACCGCGCTGGCCAACTGCGCGGAAAGCGCCATAATCGGAAGCAGGCGGGTAATTTCAGAACCGACAGTCTCAATAACCTTATACCCCCAGGTCATTATTCCTATAACTATAGCTAACCCGCCAAAAATAACGCTCGCCTTTTGGGTAAGCACGCCAACGCCGGAGATAACCCCGACTGAATTAGCCACATCATTTGCCCCCCAGGTATATGCTACATAACAACCGCTGGCAATAACCAGAAAGAATACAATTGGTTTTATTAATTTACGCGGAAGAAAACGATAGAATAAATTCTGCAGTATTCTAAAAAAAATATAACCTAGGATTGCTGCGCCAATAGGAGTAAAAATCCAACAGATAAATATATCCAGCAACATTTTCCATTTAACCGGGGCGCCAATCGCAAGGCCTGAACCGGCAACTGCCCCCACAATAGAATGGCTGGTAGAAATAGGCATCTTCCAATAAGTAGCCAGGACCACCCATACACAGGCAGCAAACGTGGCTATTAGGGCCACATACATAGCAGCCTGCTTATCCAATTGGTCCAAAGGAACAATCCCCCGGCCAATGGTCTTAGTAACATAGGCGCCCTGCAGGTATGCCCCCAGGAAACCAAAAACTACAATCAGAATAATTGCCTGACGAAGGGTTAATACTTTTGAACCAACGGCTGTGCCTAAAGAATTGGCCGCGTCATTAGCGCCGATTGACCAGCCAACCGCCAACCCCATAAGCAAGATTAAAATAACAAGCAATAACATCCCTTAACTACTCCTCTTCTACCTCAAACCTGTAGCCGTAGTTTTTAACCGTTAAAATCATTTTCGCCGCTGATTTAAGTTTCTTGCGTAATGTCCTTATATGCACATCTACTGTGCGCGTTTGAATCTCCATAGCGTGATCATAACCCCAGATAGAATCTAAAAGATAATCGCGGGACAAAACCCTTCCTTTTGCCTTAAGCAGGGTTTTTAAAAGTTCAAATTCTTTTGCCGTAAGCTCAACCGGCTTCTCCTTAACGCTCACGGATATTTTAGAGAAATCTATTCTTAAGCCCCCCGACATAAACACCTCGGGGAGCTTTTCTTTTTCAGTTGCCCTGCGCAGCACCGCTTTTATACGGGCGATAAGCTCACGCGGACTAAAAGGCTTAGTAACATAATCATCGGCTCCCAATTCCAGGCCCACCACTTTATCTGACTCCTGGCTTTTAGCAGTAAGCATAATTATAGGGATTGAGGCGGTCTTTGTATCTTTTTTTAAGGTTTTACATACCTCCAGGCCGTCTATGCCCGGGAGCATTAAATCCAGTAAAATAAGATCCGGGCATTGGCGTAACGCTAAATCCAAAGCATCCTCTCCGTCACGGGCATCAAGAACCTTAAAGCCCTCTTTTTTAAGGTTATACTCCAGCATCTTGATGATATCTTTCTCATCTTCAACAATCAGGATTTTCGCTTTCACTCCGCGCCTTCTTCCTTGCCCTTGCACACATTCACGCAAATACCGCAAACATAAGAATCAACCTGCCGCTGTTTCTGAAACTCTCTCAACTTTTCAAAACATTTGGTATGCTCGAAATTGGCCGGATCATCTTTTATCGCCTGCGCAGGACATATTTTAACACAAGAGCGGCACAAACCACAATCTTCTTTTACCGGCTCATCCGGCTCAAGCGGCATATCTGTCAGGATAGTCACCAGGCGGAATTGGCTTCCCAGCCTTTTATTCACCAATAGGTTATTCCTGCCTATCCAGCCCAGCCCCGCTAAAAACCCCAGCTTTCTATGCGATGCGTGCGCGCTCATCTTTTCCCAATCAATAATCTGCGAAGTAGGAATGCCCAGGCTAAGGTAGCTCTTTTTTTGTATATAATTACCAACCCTTAAAGCTGCCTGGTCCAAAAACATATTCACCATGCGGTAATGATGAAAATACATTCTCGTAGGAACCTGCTCTATTTCAGCCAAAGCCGCCTGGGATATACGTAAGCCTAAGCATACCGCGCGGTCCATTTTCGCTAAAACTTTATGGGAAATCAAAAACTCATTTTTTATATCTTTTATATCGGCAACACCAAAGAGATCGATCTCTAAAGAAAGGCAGAATTTTTTAAGGTCGAGTTTATTATTAACCATTAATTTTCCTTAGGTAAACCATAAGCAGTGAAATTGCGGCAGGAGTTACTCCTGAAATTCGCGATGCCTGGCCAAGATTAAGCGGCTTAAATTTAGATAACTTCTCCCGTATCTCGCGGGATATCCCGGAAAGCCCGCTATAATCAAAATCAAACGGCAGCCGGATTTTTTCCAAATGCTCAAACCGTTCCACATCCTTAAGCTGCCTCTGGATGAACCCGGCATATTTTACCTCTATTTCAACTTGCTGCCAAGCAGATTCAAGTATCCCGGTTTTTAGCCTGTGTATCGCCTTCAAATCTTTTATACTTATTTGCGGCCGTTTTAATAGTTCTTCCAGGCTTACTATCCGCCTGATCTGGGCAGAACCAAGTTGAATTAATTTAGCGTTGATCAACTTATCAGGCTTAACGCGCGTTTTCCTTAAGAACTCCGCTGCCTCTTTTATGCCTTTCTGTTTATTTTCAACCTTATGATAAACTGTCGAGCTTAACAACCCTAATTCAAAACCTATTTTACTTAAACGTAAATCCGCGTTGTCTTCGCGCAAGATCAGGCGGTATTCCACCCGCGAAGTAAACATGCGATAAGGCTCCAGGGTCCCTTTAGTAGTTAAATCATCAATTAAAACACCGATATAGCCGCTTGCGCGGTCTAAAATAAGCGGCTCTTTATTTTGTATACGCAAGGCGGCATTGATTCCTGCCAGCAGCCCTTGCGCGGCGGCTTCCTCATAACCCGTAGTGCCGTTAATCTGGCCTGCCAGGTAAAGGTTCTTGATAAGTTTTGTTTCCAGGCTCGGATATAACTGCGTGGGTTCAACCACAACATGCTCAATTCCATAACCGAAACGGATCACCCTGGCTTTTTCTAATCCCTGAATAGAACCTAAGACCTTAAGCTGCACATCTTCAGGCAGGCTGGTTGAGACGCCATTTGGATAAATCTCGCAAACCCCCAGCCCTTCAGGCTCCAAGAATACCTGGTGCCTTTCTTTATCGCTGAATTTAACAACTTTATCTTCTATTGACGGGCAATACCTCACCCCTGTTGCCTTGATCTTGCCCGAATAAAGCGGGGAACGGTCTAAATTGGCCAGGATAATTTCATGCGTTTCTTTATTAGTATAAGTTATGTAACAAGGCACCTGTTTCTGCTTAAGTTTCGCCGTAGAAAATGAAAACGGCTTAGGCGGACAATCGCCATCCTGCCTGATGAGTTTGGAGAAATCTATGGTGTTTTTATCCAGACGCGGGCAGGTACCGGTTTTAAAACGCAGCAGGTTAAAACCTAACTCTCTTAAATTATCCGATAGGCCAATGCTGGCGCGTTCATTAATCCTGCCGCCGCTAAAATGCCTTAAGCCTACATGGATCAAGCCGTCTAAAAATGTCCCCGGGCAGATAACCACGCATTTAGCCTCAAGCTTTTCTTTACCCGTTACTACGCCCAGGATCAGGCCGTCTTTAACGATTAGCCTTTTTACCTCATCCTCTTTTACCGTAAGATTCTTTTGACGCTTAAGCAATTTTTGCATATAGCGGCTGTATTTATGCATATCAATCTGCGCCCTTGATGACTGCGCAGCCGCGCCTTTAGAAGAGTTAAGGATACGAAATTGTATCGCGCAGGCATCCGCTGCCTTCCCCATAGAGCCGCCTAAGGCATCGATCTCTTTTACCAGCTGCCCCTTGCCCACACCTCCGATAGCCGGATTGCAGCTCATCTTACCGATAGAATTAATATCTAAAGTAAGCATAAGGGTTTTTGCTCCCATGCGGCTAGCCGCCAGTGCCGCTTCGATGCCGGCATGCCCGGCGCCAATTACGATAACATCATAATCCATAACAATAGCCTTTAAAAAATAGAAAAAGGCAGAGGCAGCTTAATCTTTGCCTCTACCTTTTTTATCCATACCTCTATATTATTATATTTTTCCCCTTAACACTTGGAATAACCACAGGCATAGCATTTAACGCAGCCTTCCTCATGGCGCAGCGCCCCGCCGCAATCCGGGCATACACCTACGATATTAGCCTGGTCATCCAGGTCCGAAGCCAACAGCTGGTCATCATGCGAATGTTTCATGGGGATAGTCATTGCTTCAGAAACAACCGGGGCTACCTGCGTGTTAACCAGACGCCTCTCTATTACGCGGGCAATAGCATCAGCGCAGGAAAATATTCTTTGCCCCTTTTCCCAGGAAGGAGAAGGGCAGCGTATATTACGCAGCTGTTCGATAATGGATTTAACTTCGATGCCCGCGCGAAAAGCTAAAGAAACCAAGCGGCCGGTTGCCTCAAGCTGGCTGGCCGCGCAACCCCCTGCCTTACCCATCTGGGTAAACAACTCAAACGGTTTGCCGCTCTCATCCACGTTAATGGTGACATAAAGATTGCCGCAGCCCGTAGCTACTTTAGTGGTAGTTCCGATAATTACTTCCGGCCTGGGACGCGGGGCAATCTCTTTTTTAAACTCAAGGCTAGCTTTAATATCCTGTTTTTCTTTGGGTTTGCCGACATTCAATACCTGCTCTTCGCGGCTCTTATCGCGGTAAATAGTTATGCCTTTGCAGTTTAAATCAAAGGAGAGCATGTAGGATTTGCGTACCTCATCAACAGTCGCCTCATGCGGAAAGTTAACCGTTTTACTTGTCGCGTTATGCACGTATTTCTGGAAGGCTGCCTGCATGCGCACATGCCACTCCGGAGAGATATCATGCGAGGTAACAAAAACCCTGCGTACATCCTCGGGTATCTCTTTGATATCTTTAATTGAGGCGTTCTCGGCAATTTTTTCCATAAGCTGCCGGCTGTAAAAACCTCTCTCCCGGGCAACCTGCTCAAATAACGGCTCAACTTCAACCAATTTATCGTTATCCATAACATTGCGGTAATATGATAAGGCGAACAAAGGTTCAATCCCCGAAGAACAAGGGCCGGCAATAATGCTGATGGTACCGGTTGGGGCGATTGTAGTCAATGTGGCATTGCGCATACGTGTATGCGCGTCTTTTTTATCATAAATGCTGCCCTTAAAAGCAGGAAACACTCCCTTGGTTTTTCCTAACTCTAAAGATTTCTTATTTGAGACCTCCATAATAAACGACATTACTTTCTCTGCCAACGCTACGGCTTCTTCGCTGTTATAAGGTATCTTCAGACGGATTAATAAACTCGCCCAACCCATCACTCCCAATCCTATCTTACGGGTAGCCTTGGTAGCTTTCTCGATTTCCGGCAGCGAAAATTTATTCACGTCAATTAGATTATCAAGGAAATGCACTGCCAGGCGCGTTACCTCTTTGAGCCTGTCCCAGTCAATCTCACAAGACCCTCCGGACTTTTTACACATCTGGTCTAAATTTATCGAACCCAAATCACAACTCTCATAAGGCAGAAGAGGCTGCTCGCCGCATGGGTTGGTACTCTCAATTTCTCCAAGCCTGGGAGTTGGATTATACTGGTTAATCCTGTCTATAAAAATTATTCCGGGTTCGCCGTTTTTATGCGCCTGCTTTACGATTAAATCAAAAACCTCTTTGGCGCTGATGCGCTGCACGGATTTATGCGTATGCGGGTCAATTAGGTCATATTCTTCGCCGCGGGATAGCTTCTGCATAAACTCATCGGTAATGGCAACGGATATATTAAAATTGGTGATATGGTTATTGTTTTCCTTACAGGTAATAAACTCCATGATATCAGGGTGATCCACGCGTAAAATTCCCATATTCGCGCCTCTGCGCGTGCCTCCCTGCTTGACTGCCTCGGTAGCCGCGTCATAAACGCGCATAAATGAGATCGGCCCGCTTGCCACTCCGCCGGTAGTTTTGACTACGGCGTTCTTGGGACGCAAGCGCGAAAAATTAAAACCTGTCCCGCCGCCTGATTTATGGATAAGGCTGGTAATTTTTAAGGTCTCAAAGATCGAATCCATCGAATCTTCAATAGGAAGGGTAAAACAGGCGGAAAGCTGCCCCAGCTCTTTTCCTGCATTCATAAGGCAAGGCGAGTTCGGCAGGAACTCTAAATTAGTCATGATTTTAAAAAAAGATTCCTGGAGCTTATTTATCTCCTGGTCTGTTAGGCCGTATTGCTTATCCGCAATAGCAATGGCTGAGGCAACGCGAATAAACATTTGCTCCGGTGTTTCGATAAGCTTACCCTCTTGATCTTTGCGCAGGTATCTACGCTCTAAAACCTTAATGGCATTGGGAGATAATTTTAATTCCATATTTCACCTCAAATTTGCGAAATAAATATTAACCAAATATTTTCCTGTGCCAAAAGCGAGTATAACAAAGGAGATACACGTTGTCAATGGAAAATTACAACATATGGGATATCTGCTTGTTATAATATACAATAGATTGTAGGTACAAAGGTTACTCTATCCGGGCTATTCTCCCGTAAAAGGCTTACAGGATTCCCGGATTACCAATTCTGCCGGAAGCAGAATCTTTTTTGGCGCGTTTTTCTTCAAAGCAATCAGGCGGTTCAATTCTTTTACACTTTCTTCGGCCATGCGGATTAATGGCTGACGTACAGTGGTAAGCCCTACCGGTCCATAAAGCCCCGAAGGGTTATCATCAAAACCCACGATCGATAAATCACGCGGTATATCCTTGCCCAGTTCGCGGGCAACCGCCATCACCTCAAGAGCCATAGAATCAGAAGCAACAAAAACCGCAGTTGCCGGATCAAGGGCTTTAAGCAAATTCTCAGCAGCCGTACGGGCCTGGCCGCGTGAATAATCAGTATAAAAGATATAGTCATCCCTTACAGCAATATTGTTTTTTTCTAGTGCCCATTTATAACCTTCTAAACGTTTTGCCGCAGCCTGGGTCGATATATCCCCGGTAATGTGCGCTATTTTCTTATGCCCTAATTGAATCAAATAATTGACCGCATTCTGTGCGCCTCCGGCATTATCTATGGCGATACAGGAAACATCCAAGTCATCCACATAATAATTGATAACTACGCTGGGTATTCCTTTATCAAGGCTGTCTTCCAATTGCGCGCGGTTACCGATAATATCGGAGAAGATTATTCCTCCTACCCCGCGCAGCGATAAAGGAGTACGCGAATCAGTAAGATGCAAAAGCAGATCCAGCTTTAGAGCCTCGCACATCGTGCCGACGCCGCGGATAAGCTCCAAGGCGTAGAATGAATAGAATACCCCTTCATAGCGGGGGATGACCAAAGCCACTACATTGCTCTTGCCGGTTGCCAGCCGCTGCGCAAAAACAGAAGGCTGAAATTTTAAGTCCCTGACCGCGCTCATTACCTTGGCGCGGTTGGATTCTTTAACGGTCTTGGCCTTGTTGATCACTCGTGAGACAGTAGTTATAGACACGCCGCTGGCGCGGGCAACATCTTCAATAGAGATATTTCTGGAGGTGGTTTTCTTGGTACGTGTCATTATGATGAGGACAATTTATTTAATGGTATCTCCGGATTTAAACGGAGTATTCATTTTCTTTATATCACAGGCGGAAACATTATCCTTTACCTGGATTACTTCAATTGAGCCTATTGGCTTTCCATCCCTGTAAACGCTGAATTTATCTCCTGATTTTACCTCAGAAGAAGAACCCAGGTCTATAACCACAAAGTTATTATCCAGGTTTATTGCCAGTATCTTGCCGGCAAACATAGCTGCGCCTGTTTCCGGTTTTTCAGCAGGAGAAAATGAACGCACCACTATTGCCGGCAATTCTACCGATTCCCTGGGCTTCTTTTCTAAAGCAGTTATGGGTTTAACATTTCTTATCGCGTCCAAATCTTCCTTAAGAGAATTAATCTGAGAGACCCTTTCTTCCAGCATCGTCTCCATTGTGCTTAAGCGTTTTTCTATATCAGACTTTCCTGCCTGAAGATCATGGATCTTTTTATCTAAAGTTGCTTTATGCGTATTTAAACTCTTCAATCTACGGGTAAGTATTGTGTTCTCCGCCTTTACCGCCTTAAAGTTTTCTTCAATTGCTACCTTATCATTCTTCTCCCGCACTACCTCCTGGGATATACTGTCTAGAAGCTTGCGATTATAATCAAGCTGCCTTAAAAGGTCTTGTTTTTCATTGCGCAGGCTGTTAATATCTATTTCCAAAACGCTTTTTTCCCTCTGCAACGACTCATTGCTAACCTGCAAACTTCTCAATTCATCCCGGATACTGGATAGCTGTAGCTCTAAATCGGTTTTATCCTTAAGAATCTGGCCCCAATAAACGTCTGTATTCTGCGGGACTGTTTCCTTCGGTGCAGCGGCTACGGCAACCTCTTCTTTGCGCCGATTCTTTAATTCTTCAATTAACTCTTCCCTTGCGCGGCTGACTACCTCAAGCCTGCTGCTTATATCTTTAACATCCTGGACAGCTTTTTCCTTTTCATCTTGAAGGGAAGCTATTTTTGTCTGGTTAGCTTTTAAATCACTTTCAATCTTGTCCACTTTGCTGATCAGAGTCGCATTCTCGCTCTTTAAATCATTTCGTTCACGCATAAGCATCTGCTGAGAACTGGTTGCCTGCATAAAAAGAAAAAGACATACCACGGAAAAACCTATCAAACCGATGATGATTAATTTTGTCTTCTGATCCATAATCCCCCCTGTTATGGCTTTGCTTAATGGAAAGCAAACCATGGTTCTCTAACCTATGGCTTTGCTTATAATTGGGCGAATACTCTCTCTAAAACAAAACTTGCCGCGCCCATGGCTACGGCATTCTCTCTTAACTGCGAATAAACAATTTTTAAGTCGCTGGTTGACTCATGAAAAGCCCAATCCATAACTGTGTTCCTGACCTTATTTAGAAAACCTTCACCCGCTTCTTCAAAGCCTCCACCGATAACCACTACCTGAGGATTAAGCAGGTTCACCAAATACGCAATCTTGATCCCTAATCTTCTCGCTGCGTTATCCAGGACTAAAGAAGCAGTTTCATTTTTCAGGCGGTTGGCGATAAATACATTTTTTAAATCCATATTCTCCATGCTGCAAGAGGAAATCCGCAAAAACTCTTCTGCCTTTTCTTTGTCTTTAAGCAAAGCCCCTTTAAGCTCATCGATAATTCCTAAATCCATCTCCCAGCGCTTTATAAAACAAGGAGCGCCGCTGGCGCAACTGAAAAGATCCTGCTCTTTATAGTTATACACGGATACCTCTCCGGCATAACCCTGCCAGCCGCGGTAAACCTCGCCATTAATCATTATCCCACATCCTACTCCGGAAAACATATAAAGGACATTTTTATAGTTCTGGCCTAAATCCAGCCAGTGCTCCCCGGAACAGGCGCTGGTGGCGTCATTTTCGATCAAGGTCGGCAGGTTAAACTCTTTCTCCATCAAATCTTTTAAAGGGATATCTACGGAAGTGTAGGTATAGTAATGGTCCATTTTCTGCGGCCAATGGACTGAACCGTTTTTCTTATTAATTAACCCGGCAATACCTATGCCGATACCTTTTATATTCTCAGCGTAACCTTTAGAACGCCTTAGAATCTCACGCACAATCTCTAAAAGGCATTCGGAAACCTCCTCCACAGAAGTCTGGGTCCGGGCAACCTGGGTCTTAGTGATAATATTGCCTTTTAAATCTACGAGCAGGCCGACCATATTCATCAGGTTTAATCCCACTCCGATAGCAAACCCCGCCGATGGATTTAAATCCAGTAGCACCGGCCGCCTTCCGCCTTCGGATACATCAAGCTCTTTTTCATAAACCAGGCTGCGCTTGATAAAATCATCGATATAGCTTGAGATGGTTACCACATTTATTCCCATCTCCTGGGAAATACCCGGACGGCTTATCGGCCCCTGCCTCCTGAGGATATCAAGTATTTCAATATTGCGTTTTTCTTTTTCGCTGAAAGCTTCTTTCTGTAAATCCAATACGTGCATAAAATAAAATTACCTCTTAGCCTGTTAATTTAAATGAAAATATTTACCTTATTTATACTACTAAAGAAGGCTTAAGTCAAGTATTTTTAAGAAGTAACGGAAAAGCTGTCTGGAAGGATATAAACTGCCGGAGCTAATAAACGTCAACCATTATAAATGAATGGTCCAGGATCCCCGCGGATGTTACTATAATTAAATTTACCTCTTTTGTCCCGGCATTAGGATAAGTACCCTGGAAACTCCCGCTATCTGTTCCGGGATTTGCGGTTCCTAAATCTCCTGACCAGAGATATTGCAGTTCTACCTGGTTGCAGCCGCTCTCCGGCATGCCGGAAAAAGAGGAAACCATAAACTCTTGCCCTTTTCCTAATATGTAACCGGAAGATTTTAACTCAGACTTATCCGCTTCTAAAGAAATATCTTCTTTTCTAAAAGATAGGTCCAGAAACTTCTTTAAATTATAGTTTAACGGTTTATTTTCAGTTATCTCTTTGAGCCTTTCTTTGGCCCTCTCTGTTGTCATCGGCTGATTGCTCCCGAAGTTATTGATCAAAGTATCATAATACCCCTTGGCCTTGGTTAAATCACCCTCCCATTGCGCCAATAAACCCAACTGATAAAAACTGGAGATTACCTGGGGGCTGATTGCTGGCTTAGCGATAAGTTGCTCAAAATACAACTTGGCTTCTTTGATATCCGCTGAAACGTATGCGTCGATCATGGCGATTTTATAGACAGCCTCATCAAGATGGCTTGTATCCGGATAAAGCCGGATTAGCTGTAAATAAAGCTCCGCGGACTTTTTGTAATCTTTAAGTTTCTCTAAGTTAAATGCGCGCAAGTAGATTGTTTCCTGGCTAAAAACACCCTTTCCGCCCAATTCTTCTATTCTTGCGTAAATCTTCTCCGCATAGGCCATATCGCAGGGACCTTTAGCTTTATAGGCGAACATACCGGCAATGCGGAATAATTCCGGGACAAGATTATCAGGTGCAAGTGTATTAGAAATTCTTTCTATATAAATATCATAAACTGTTTCTGAAAGCTCTAGATTATTTTCATTATAAAAACCCTCCGCCGCCTCTTTAAGCTGAGCATCTGAAATTTTTCCTGATACAAGCTCGTCTACATAAAGCTTATAAAGCTGACGGGCCTTCGCCTTTTCTCCATATGCCAAAAGTTCATCCGCGGTTTCTTTAAGCAAAGCCGCATCCTGAATTTGCCCGATGTAAGTATTCATATCCTCCATCAACTCACCCAGGGACTGTTCAGTAAAGGCGTCCTGTTGGCCGGAATGAAATTTCCACAGCAGAAGCCTGGACTTAGGCCTTAGACAATCGTTGCTTTGGGTCTGCGCAATAACTTTTAGCGCATTCTCCGTTATCTGCTGACGATAAGTATTGCCTTCGGCAAAATACTCATCCCAGGATTGTTTTTCTTCCAGATATTTAAGCTGCAGATAACGTGTAAGCGCTTTATAATAATTAAGACAGGGCTGCGGAGTAGATTTATCCTTGAAAACATCTAGAAAATTCATAAACTCGCTATACCGGTGATCTTTAAGGTATTTTGCTTTTAATTCTTCAATGTTCGCGCAACAAGAACTGTTGGATGCGGCTCCTGGGGCAGCCACCTGGCAAAAAGCGCTTGTCCATAAAGATACACCTAAGATAAATGCCGTAAATTTTAAAAACGCTGACATGGAATTAACCTCCTTGGGGTATTTTTTTACCGCGCGTTTTCTTTAAAACCGGATGTTTCCAAAATTCCCTGATTACGTAATATGCCTTGCGCGGCAGGCGCTTATTTAAGCCATTCTCAAGCTCAGGGCTTAAAGCGACAATACCAAACCATTCCTCATTCATATTCTTATTGCCTTCGGCGCGGATATCAAAATAATAACTGCCGTTGGACCAGCCGCTTTCGGTGTTATGCGCTTTCCACTCTTGCGGGTTATCGGGGTTATACTTCCACCATTCATCCGTCCATTCAAAAACCGTTCCTCCGATACAATTACCCGCTCCTGCTTTATTGTTAGCCAGGTTTTCATATATCTGGTTCCACTGCGATTCCAGGAAAAACGCCTGCATATTCTGGTCTTCTTTCTTCAGATAAGCGTCATAACAATCCGCTCCGAATTCAGCCAGAAGCACCGGTTTATCAAATGTCATCCTGATGGATTTAAAAAGGTTACCGAAAGTCCTGCCGCGATAAATTATGCAGGCGATAAAATCCACATCCGGGCAGAATTGATTCGCGAATTCAAGGCCTACAAGCTCGCCATTACCCAGTCCTATAGGATGCATAGGATCGGCTTTACGCACCTCCTTAGCTAAATCATTAACGAATGAATAATAAATTCTGGCGCGCATGGCCTTCTGTTTCTGCGGATCAGGCTCCTTATCAATCTCATCGTTTGACCAGGGGTTAACATGCCCAAGGCAGGAATAATTATTCTCATTGCCCAAAATCCAGCCCAATATCCCCGGCTCATCCTTATAGAGATTAACCATCTCTATAAGCTGATTCCTTACCTTATCCTGGAATTTCTTATCTCCGTAAAAAGGACAGGGGTATTCCCAAAACCCCAGCCAATCCCCCATAAGCGTACGGATCCCGTATAAATTATATAAATCCCGGATCACCTGTTTTACCTTCTCGGGTTCGCTGTTGGCTTGATAAAGACGGATAGTATTAATCCCCATTCCTTTCATAAGTTTGCCGTCAACAACCCACGGCTTATGAGCATCGGCCCACCAGTCATACTCATGATTAGAACCTATGGGAACAGGGTTATAACAAACCCCTTTTATGATATAGGGCGAGCCGTTAACTATAAGGCGGTAATGCTGATTCTTTAGCTTCTGGATATATACCCCCGGCTTATGCCGGCAGGTAGATAAAATCAAAACAAATAACAACAAAAAGCTGCAGGCTACAGGCAAAAAAATCCCGTAACCTGCAGTCTTAGAACTCTTTCTTTTACTTTTATTCAAACTTGATCTCATCCAGATAGAAAGTAGCGCCTTCAGGATTGTTATCCACATTGGTTGCCCAACAGAAACCACCGATAATATACGACATGTCCTTACCCTTTAAATCGATAGTATACTGCGTCCATTCCTTATTCAGGATAACCGGACCGATAGTGGCGCTGTCTGAATCCGAAAACTCTCCCATAATACCACCGACTTTGAACTCCTCAATGCGCTCGCCGCCTTTTGCTCCTCTTGCCCAAAAGGTCAGTTTAGCCGCTTTGGAAAGATCAAAACCCGCGTCAACACCACCCCAGTTGTTTGCCGGATTCTGCCAGA
>Ga0265297_10003208_pt1 | contig 30230 bp, 29 predicted proteins | sample Munlanlwell13791_FD_192502 | JGI IMG/M metagenome (GOLD analysis project Ga0265297, IMG submission 192502) | Leachate microbial communities from a municipal landfill in Southern Ontario, Canada - Leachate well 137-91 | ecosystem: Engineered > Solid waste > Landfill > Unclassified | place...
AGAGTGACGCCGAACACCGCCGCCAGCATGACATTGGTGCCGGCGTGCTGGAGGAAATAGACCCAGCTGAAATTCCGTTCCAAACTGCCCCAGTATCGCCACAGCAGCAGCGCCACGCCGGCGCACAGCAGCGCCATGGCCAGGCGCCTGGGGGAACGCCAGGCCAGCACCAGCAGGATGGCCAGGGACGGCGCCAGGGCGACGGCCACGCCCAGGGACGGCAAGGTGGTGGCCGCCGAGGTGGCCGCGCTGTAATGCGCCAGCGCGGAATAAGCGATGCCCGCGGCGGCGATGGCGGTCCAGCGGAGGGCGCGGACCAGGGTGAAACTCATTTTGTCCGGTTCGCCGCGATGTGCCGGGTCAGGCTGGCGAGGGAACTGAAGATGTGGGCGTTGTCGGCGTTATCGGAGCGCAACTGGAACCCGAAACGCTTGGAAACGACCAGGGCCACTTCCAGGATGTCGATCGAGTCGAGCCCCAGGCCATCGCCGTAAAGCGGCGCGTCGGGCTCGATCTCGTCCGGGCGGATGTCTAGGTTGAGGGCGGCGGCGATGAGCCCGGCGACCTCGTTTTGTAATTCCTGGCTGGCGTCAGACATGGTGCTTTTCATCAAAAATAGGTGATTGCCCGATGCAATCGGGCCAGCCCGGATTATATTCGTTAAACAGTCATATTGATGTCTGGGGTCCGCCTCAAGCCCCGAATCACACTACGCTGGCCAGCCGTTGAACCCGGTTGCCGAGAGAAATTGACATTTCAGGACGAATATCAGGCATGAACGAAAACTGTTTCACCTACGGTTCCCTGATGTGCGCGGACATCATGTCCAGGGTGTCCGGCATGGCCCTGGCCGGCGAACCGGCCCGGTTGGCCGGCCATGCCAGGCAGCCGGTGGCGGACGAGGACTATCCGGGCGTCGTGGCCGAGCCGGCAGCCAGCGTAGAGGGCATTCTCTATCGCGGCCTTGACGGGTCGGCGCTGGCACGCCTGGATGTCTTCGAGGGCGAGATGTACGAGCGGGTACAGGTGCAGGTCAACCCGATCGGTGGCGGCAGCGTGGCGGCCTGGTGTTACATCTTTCGTGCCCCGTACCGGCATCGGCTGCTGCCCGGAGAATGGAGCTTCGAGACCTTCCTGGCCGAGGGAAAGGCGCGTTTCCTGGCCCGTTACCTGGGTTTCGCCGATCTCTCGACCTATAAATGAAGCCGGCTGATTCGGGTCAATGTCGTCGTCATGGTTTTGCGTTAAGGTTGTCGGGTCAACTATATCGATATCATCGCAGGAGAGGCTTATGTCCACCCAGATCAAGTTGTTGCCCGTATTGATTGCCCTGTCCCTGGCCGGTTGTGCCAGTCAGCCGGCGCAGACCGGGCCGGACCCGTCGACGCAGGACCGGCTTGCCGCCCTGGAATTGGCCATCGGTACGACGGATGGGGCCAGCCAGTCCCGGGATGCCGCCCTGAGCCGGGAGATCGATGGCCTCAGGAACGAGGTCAGGACGCTGTCCGATCGGTTGGCCACGCAGGGTGAGCAGTCGAACCGTCTCGATGGTCGCATGACCCAGGCGGAGCAGCGTCTCGATGGCCTATCCGCCTCGGTGAAGGAAGCCCTGGCGCTGGCAAACCAGGAAAACATCCGCATCAACGGCAAGGAGGCGTTCACCGTCACCCTGACCGAGGACAAGACGCTGTATCCGATCAATTCGCCGGATCTGGGCAGCCAGGACGCCGGCAAACTGGACGACCTGGCCGGCCGGCTTGGCAAGCTGGGCCAGGACTATCACCTGGAAATACAGGGCCACACCGACAATATTGGCACCGACGATTACAACTACGAGCTGGGCAAGGCGCGCGCCGATGTGGTGAAGCGCTACCTGCACGAGAAGAAGGGTGTTTCTCTGAGCCGGATGTCGGTGATCTCATTCGGCGGGGCCAACCCGGCCGACCGAAGCAGCAACCACAATCGGCGCATCTTCATCCGGGTACTGGTCCTGAAGTGACGAAACTACCTGCAAAGGTGCATGCTGTGCCTGGGTCTGGCCGATAAATGCATCAGAAATACTGTGTCGGCCAATTTTATTGGAGGTGGATATGTCCTTGAAGCTCAGTGCGTTGACTATCTCAATTCCCCTGCTGTTGGCTGGTTGCGCGGCCCAGCAGCCCAATCAGAACGAGGCATTGCAGGCCAGGGTGGACAGCCTGGAGCAGGAGGTCAGGACGCTGACCGGACAGCTGCAGGATGCCATCGCGGCACAGAAGAAGATTCGCGTCTTTGACCAGGAGGCCTTCTCGGTCCAACTGACTGAGGACAAGGGCCTGTATCCAATCAATGCGTCTGCATTAAGCCCCCTGGACGCCAGCAAGGTGGATGAACTGGTTAACCGTTTGGCCGGCCTGGACCAGGAATATCGCCTGGAAATCCAGGGCCACACCGAAAGCATCGGCACTGACGATTACAATTACAGCCTAGGCAGGGCGCGGGCGGAGGCGACGGTGCGCTACCTGCACGAAAAGAAGGGTATCCCGCTGGACCAGATGTCAGTTATTTCGTTCGGTGCCGGGTACCCACTCAGCCAGGACAGCCAGGGCAGTCGCCGCATCGTCATCCGTGTGCTGGTGTCAAAGTGATGGCCATTGCAATCGGTTGCACCGTCATGACCGGCCGGTAGTGGTGTTGCTTTCAATCCCATCATGATTTCGCTAATAGATAGCGTTCGGTAAGTTATTCTGCCTTGACCCGGACGTTATCCTTGATGCGGTCGTCCGGCCGCGCGATGACTCGGTCGCCTTCCTTGAGACCGTCCACTACCTGAGCCGACATGCCGTTGCGTTGGCCGATCCGGACCGATCTCAGGCGGGCGCGCCCGTTGTCGACCACATACAAGGCCCAACCCTGGCCCTGGCGGAACAGGGCGCTGGTCGGCACCAGTAGCACATCCTTGCCCTCCCAGATCACGAAGCTGGCTTCGACACGGTAGCCGTCGGCCAGGCGGCGCCAGAGTTCGGGCGGACTGGTGAGATCGGCGATCACGCGCACGCGCTGCTCCTCGACGCCGAGCGCCGAGATCTTGGTGAAGCCGGCTGGCTCGACCACCCGCACCACGGCATCGAGCGTTGGCTCGCCGCCCCAACGGTCGAGTTTGACCTTGGTGCCGGGGGCGATGCGCACCGCCGCAGTGGACAGCACCTCGACCACCACCTCCAGGCTGTCGGGGTTGCCGATCTCGATCAGGCTCTGGCCGGCCTGCACGGCCCCGGCGCTTTCGTGCGGCACGGCCAGGACCCGGCCGGCTACCGGCGCGGCCACGGCCACCGTGCCCCCGTTCGCGGGCTTGCCGGCCTCGATCAGGGCCGCCCGGGCGACGGCAAACTGGTATTCGGCGGTACGGGCGTTCAGCTCGGCGCTGCGCCGGTTGGCCTGGCCGGCCTGGAAGCGCGAGCGGGCCTGGTCGACTGCTGCCTGGGCGACGAAATGGGCCTGGAACAGCGCCTCGCTGCGTTTCAGTTCCTGTTCCGCCAGGCTTTCCTCGGCGGCCGTGGCGGCCACGCTGGCGCGGGCGGCCTGGGCGGCGGCCTGGGCGGCATCGACCTGGGCCTTGGCCTGGGCACGGCCGCGCGGGTCGAGAGCGGCCGCACGGACCGGCTCCAGGATGGCGACCACCTGGCCTGTGCTAACGGTGTCGCCCACCTTCAGGGTGATGCGGCGGGCATAGCCGGCCACCGGGGCGGACACGGCATAGCGTTCACGCACCCGGGTCTTGCCTTCCTCGTCGACGGTGACGGCGAGATGGCCGCGTGCGACCGTGGCGGTTTCCAGCGGCACCGGGCCGGGCATGAAGCCCCATACGATGGCGGCCAGGATGGCCAGGGCGAGCAGGATGAAGGGCATCTTCTTGCGCATTGTCATTCCCGTGTCTTGAGTACGCCGATCAGGTCCAGGCGGCCAAGCCGGTGCCAGGCCAAGAGCCCGGACAGGATGGCCGAGACCGCCACCACGGCGGCACTCAACGCATAGTTGTTCGAGGATAGCACCAGGGGCAGGCGGTAGAGGTCGGATTCGAACGACACCACCAGGATGCCGCACAGGCCGGCGCCGACCAGGAAACCGACCGGGATGGCGGCCAGGGTCAGCACTGCCAGTTCACCGAGCAGGATATAGGCGATCTCGCCCCGGGTGAAGCCGAGCACGCGCAGGCTGGCCAGTTCCCGGCTGCGTTCCGAGAGCGAGATTCGGGCCGAGTTGTAGACCACGCCGAAGGCGATGATGCCGGCCAGCAGGGTAGACACCATGTTGAAGAACAGAACGAATTCGCCCAGGGTGGCGTAGAAGCTCCTGATCGCCGTGGCGTGGGCGACCAGGCCGAGCACCCGGGGGCGGTCGTGCAGGGCCTGGTAGAGCGGCCCGGCGCGGTCCGGCTCGTGGGAGACATAGGCGCCCGAGACCACGTCGCCCTCGCGCAGCAGGGTGTTGAGGACGTCCTGGCGGATGTAGGCGGACACCCCAAGGTACTGCTTGGTGATGCCCTGGACCGGGATCTGCAGGACCTGGCGGCGGCCTTCCAGTACCTCGACCGTGAGCAGATCGCCCGGCTGCACGTGCAGTATGTTGGTAGCCAGGTGGTCGGTCAGGATGACGCCGTCCGGCGGCACCCGGACCGGCTTCAGTTTGCTGTCCAGGGAACGGTGCAGGCGGCCTTCGGGCTGGATGCCGGACAGGCTGGTGCGGTAGTGGTATTGCCGGAAGCGCAGGTTGGCCGCGACGTCGCGGAAGCCCTCGACCTGGCGCACGCCGGGCAGGCCGGCGATTTCGTGCAGGGCGCGGCCGGCGGTCGGCTCGATGAAGGTCACCGAAAGATCCTCGCGCGCCGCTTGGCGGAACTGCACGTCGACCATGAAGTCGATGGCGCCGCGCTGGTAGTTGCCCACCATCATGAGGCCGCCGGCGCAGGCGATGCCGATCAGGGTGAGCAGTGACTTGACCGGCCGCCGTTCGATATGGCGCAGGATCATGCGCGAAGGCTGGTTGAGATAGCGCTGCAGACCGAGGCGCTCGACGATGGTGGCGCGGTAGGCGACCGGGGTTTCCGGGCGCATGCCCTCGGCCGGCGGCAGGCGGGTGGCCTTGAGTACCGCGAACAGGGTGCCGCCGATGCCGGCTACGGCGCCCACCGCCAGGGCGATCAGGATGGCCGGCGGGCGCAGGATGTAGTTCAGGTAGGGGAAGCGGTAGAAGTCCATGTACACCCCGGCCAGGCCGTGGCCAAACCAGGCCCCTAGGGCGACGCCGCCGGCCACCCCGATCAGGACGATGGCCAGGACCAGCTTGATGTAGTGCCAGCCGATGGTGCCGTTGGGATAGCCGAAGGCCTTGAGGATGGCGATCTGGTCGCGCTGGGTGGCGATCAGGCGGCTCACCACGACGTTGAGCAGGAAGGCGGCGACGCCCAGGAAGATGGCCGGGAACACTGTCGCGGTGGTCTGCAGTTGTTTCAGTTCCTCGGTCAGGAAGCGGTTGGAGAACTGGTCCTTGCGGCCGTAGGCGCCGATGCCGCCGTAGGGGGCCAGGCGTTCGTCCAGGGCGTCGATGACGTCCTGGATCTGGGCGCCGGGGGCCAGGGTGAGGGCGACCCGGTTGAAGGCACCGTCCATGCCATAGGCCACGGCCAGGGCGTGGCGGCCCATCCAGAGCACGCCGTAGCGCTGGAAGTCGGGGAACATGGAGCCGGGAGCGATCTGGTAGACGTATTCCGGCGACAGGGCAATGCCGACCAGGGTGAGCTGCTTCAGCTTGCCGTTGATGATGGCGCCGACATGGTCGCCGGTCTTCAGGTGATGGGCGTCGGCGAAGGTGTCACTGACCAGGGCCTCGTTCTCGCTGTAGGGCGTCGGCCAGCGGCCGCGCTTGAGGTGCAGGCGATTGAGCAGGGGGTCGCCGTGGTCGGGAACGGACAGCAGTTGGCCGGTGATGGGGTCGGAGAAGCCCGCGACCTCCAACTTGACCTGGGCTACCACGCGGGTCTCCAGTTCACGCACGCCGGGAATCTCGCGCAGCCGTTCGGCCATGGCCTCGGGCGCACGCTTGAGGGGGGCGAACACCTCGGCGAAGCGGTAGTCTCGGTAGAAGCGGTCGCGCGTCTCCAGCAGGGAATCGTAGGTGGACAGGGCCATCACCAGGGTCGCCACGCCGCCCATGATCACCGCCGCGATGGCCAGGATCTGGCCGCGCATCAGCCAGAGGTCGCGCAGTAGTTTGCGGTTGAGGGCGGTCATGGGGTGGCCCAGATGTCATTGCGAGGCGGCGCAGCCGCCGCGGCAATCCAGGGTTTGGTTCTTCTTGGTGTTAGCGGTCTTTGCTGCCGGCATTGGCCGGGGGCGCCCGGCAGCGCGTTACTTTCTTTGCTCGTGCAAAGAAAGGTAACCAAAGAAAGCACGCCCCCTTCGCCGCCCTTCGGGTTCCCAAATTTACCGGCACCGTTCGGGCGGCTGCGCAACTCGGCCTTCGGCCTCAAACAGTGCTCGCCGACGGCCCCCGAACGGCAACGGTAAATTTGGCGGCTCAGAGGGGATGGCAAACCCACCCTCACCCGCGCTGCCGCGCACCCCTCCCCCCTCGAGGGGGAGGGGCTGGGGGAGAGGGAACATCCCCTCAGCCGGAGCCGAGGATTTCGGACTTGGCCGGGGGGTGTCGGCGAAAGGTGTCTGAGCGCAGCGAGTTCTTTCACCGCCCGGTCAAGTCCGGAATTCTCGGGGTTTCGACGGATGTGGGGAGTGCTTTCTTTGCCTACTTTCTTTGCACGAGCAAAGAAAGTAGGGCGCTGCCGGGCGCCCCCGGCATGAGCCGCTGACAAGGGCGAAATGGTTTGGCTTATGGCCACAACGCTCACCACGACAGTTCCCTCGCCAACTTCTTCGCCGAATTCCCCCGCTCCTCGACGATATGCCCATCCGACAGCCGGATCACCCGATCCGCCATGCCGGCGATGTCGGCATTGTGGGTGATCAGCACGGTCAGGGTGCCCAACTCCCGGTTGGCCTTCTCCAGCGCCTCCAGGACCACGATGCCGGTGGCCGAGTCGAGCGCCCCGGTCGGCTCGTCGCACAGCAGCACCGAGGGGTTCTTGGCGATGGCGCGGGCGATCGCGACGCGCTGCTGCTCGCCACCCGACAATTGGGCCGGGAAGTGGTCAAGGCGCTCGCCCAGGCCGACCAGGGCCAGGGCGTCCTCGGGCGGCATCGGCGCCTCGGCGATCTCGGTAACCGCGGCGACGTTCTCGCGTGCAGTCAGGCTGGGGATCAGGTTGTAGAACTGGAACACGAAGCCGACGTGGTCGCGCCGGAATTGGGTCAGTTCGCTGTCGCTGGCGGTGGTGAGGTTGTGGTCCAGGTAAAACACCTCACCACTGGTCGGGGTGTCGAGGCCGCCCAGTATGTTGAGCAGGGTAGACTTGCCGCTGCCCGACGGCCCCAGCAACACCACCAGTTCGCCGGCCCGAAGCTCCAGGTCGATGCCCCTCAGGGCATGGACCGATACCTCGCCCATGCGGTATATCTTGGTCAGGCCCGCGGCCCGGAAGACAGTGTTTGCGGCCATGGTTAAGAATAGGGCAAATTCGATCGACATGACCAAGGAAAACACTCGGGTATAATCGCGCCATGACTACCGCTCCCACCTTCCCCAAGCTGTTGCAACTGCCCGCCATACTGCGCCCGGTCAGGGTGCCGGTCGATACCCTGGCCGAGGTCAAGTCGGCCGCCGACCTGCCGACCCGGCTTTTCCTCGGCGACTTGGTGCCGGACTCCTTCAAGACCGTGAAGAAGGGCTGGACCGCCGAATGGCATGACGATGCCGGCCACCTGACCCGCTTCCGCCATGCCGGTGGCCTGTCCTCTCTGGAGCTGGCCTATGCCGGCGACGAGGTGGTTTCCCTGGTTTCGGCGACCCGTTTCGCCGAACTGGGCGCCAGCGTCCAGGGCATCCACCCGGGCGGCTGGCTGGCCAAGCTGGCCGAGCGGCTGGAGCCGATGTACAACCTGCGCGTGTTCCCGCACCGCGAGGACGACGCGGTGGGCGGCGACTTCCCGGACGGCCATCTGGTCAGCCTGGTCATGCCGGTGCCGGCCGACCGCCTGATGGCGCTGTTTGACCTACACAAGTCGATGCAGAACGATGCCGAGATTCGCACCCCGATCGACGCCTATGTACGCTACGCCTTCAGCACCGTGAACTACGTCGAGGGCCGCAACCACCCCATGCTGGCGCATCCGGCCGGGCTGGTGCTGCACCACGTCAATGCCCTCGGTACGCCGGCGGCCGAGATGCCGGTGCGGGAGGAGGACGCGGAGGGCGTCGCCGCCTGGACCCTGCAACGCGGCCATTACCTCTATGTGGCGCATTGCCGGTTGCGCGAGGCGGGGCGCTTGATCGAGCGCCTGGCCGGGGCCGGCTTCATCGGTGCCGCCGGCACCGGCAAGGAAGGCTGGCCGTACGGCGCCGAATTCGGCGCCGCGCTGCTGCCGTTCGGCTACGAATACGCCGCCGCCAACGCTTGGTGGTTCGACTCGACCGGCAGCCGGCGCATTTTCTATCCGCGCTTCGCCGACCCGGCCGACCGCGAATCCCTGGGCGGCAACAGCGGCGACATCTGGATCAAGGCCTTGATCCGCGATGCCGGCAAGGCGGCCGAGCAATGCCGGACCGATACTGCGCGCGCCTTTGCCGAGGGTATGGCCGGGGCCGCCGGCAAGCCGGCCGGGGCGATGCACTGAGGGACGCTTTGAAACCCCGCCTTGGCCTGAGCATGCGGGTATCCAGGGGCTTTCCGCCGTTGGAAGACGAGTCAGTGCCTCCTGGGTTCGCCTGAGGATAAGGCCGGAGGCGTGGCGCGCCCGGAGCCGCCGTTCATCCGGATGGCACGTATCCTGCGTCTAACCATCAAGTAAGCAGTACAACCCGACGCCTGGGGCCCGTTTCCGTTGCGGACGCGGAAAGAATTGCCGCCCCGCCCCTGTGCGATCGGCATTGGTTGCCGTTTTCCAGCTTTGCATGACTGCGATGACCGGGATCCAGGCCTGACTGGCGGTAAATTCGACAGGAGGATTCCTGTGAGGAAAAACTTGGTTCCTTTCGACCTGTCACGGCATCTACTCGGAGAGTCGCTGCCCTATGACCTGTTCAACAACCATGGCGTGCTGATCCTCCAACGCGGCGACAGGCTGGACGATCCGGTCAGGTTAGCCCGTCTGGCGGAAATGAGCCTTTACCGTGTCGACAAGGATCCGGCCAATACCGCGCTGTTGCCGGCCACGAACTTGAATGAACTGGCCGGACGTTATGCCGTCATCACCGGTTCGGACAGCGAGTTCAACGCAGACGAGCTGACACTGCTTGCCAGGGATCTGTATCGTCTGGTCAGCGAACACCCCGCGCTGTGCGTGGGCATGGTCTGGCATCTGCCTTTGTCATCAAAAGCCAGACGCCATGCCTTGTTTGTTGCCATTCTGAGCGGGCTGGTCGCCCTGGAATTGGGCCAGGGTATCCGGACTCAGGAGACGCTGATCCGGGCGGCCCTGAGCATGAACCTGTCGTCTTTCACGCTGCAGGACGTTCTCGATCGTGAAGGGCGCCCGCCTAGCCAGGAGGAATCTGAGCAACTTTGGCATCATCCCTGGCAATCCTGGGAAAGGCTGTTCAGGGCTGGCGTCAGGGATATGGACTGGCTGAATGCCGTCCGCCAGCATCATGAGAACCTAGATCAGACTGGCTACCCCTCCCGGGTCGGGGTCGAGGCGATCACGATCGAGGCGCGCATCCTGCGGGTAGTGGATGTGTTCGCCGCCCTGATCGGTCAACGCCATAGCCGTAGTGGCTACGTACCTCACCAGGCCATGCGGCTCGCCTTCGACAGGGAGCGGGGACATCTGGACGGCTCGGTCATGCTGACCTTGCGCCGGATGATGGGGAGACATCCGCCCGGCACCCTGGTCAAGCTGGCAAACAGGGAAACTGCCGTGGTCACGCGATGGTTCAGAAACGCCAGCGCGCCGAAATTCGTGGTCAGCCTGCTACAGCCCTCGGGAGGTCCACTGCCAATTCCCCAGGCTCGCGACACGAGCCGACGCGACTACTCGATTCGAGGCTATACCTCCCTGCCGATGGCTCCACCGGCGTTGAATTGGCCGGACATCTGGGCTCAGGGTTAAAGCTGGGAAAGTGGCAGCCGATTACCGGTCAATTCAATAGCCCCAGTAGGCTTCCCAGCCGATGTCAGGCCAGTTCGGTTCGGCTTCGGTGACGCCGATGACGGCGAAATTGACCTGCGCCGTATTGCGTTCGACCGGTTCCTTCAGCATCCGTCCGCGCATTTCCATGAAGGCCATGACGTGGCCGGCCGATTCGCCGCCGCCTTCCTTGCGCGTCACCACGGCGATCTCCCGCGTCGCCAGCCTGACCAGGGTGCCGGGCGGGTAGAGACCGAGCAGGCGCGGCAACAAGACCGAGTAACGGTTGTCCAGACGCCCGCGCTCGCTACCGAACAGTTGCTTGAGGGCGTACTTGGATGATTTCGGGGGCCGGTAGCGGCGACCGCTGATCTTGGCGGTGTAGTAATCGGCGATCCGGATCAGCCGTGCCGGCGTGTCGATCGCCTCGTTGCGCAGGCCGAGCGGATAACCGCTGCCGTCGAGGTTTTCGTGATGCTGGTGTACCGCCGCCAGCCAGACCGGGTCGGTGACGCGGCTGGCTTCGAGCAGCTTGCGCCCGTGCTCGGGATGCTGGCGCATCTCGGCCCGGATGTCGGGGTTGAACCGCAGCCGTCCATCCGACAGTTCGGCATGCAGGGGCATGGCGGCGATGTTCATGGTCATGGCCGCAGCGGTAGCCGATTCCAGGGTGGCTTCAGGCAGTTCCAGCAGGTCAGCCAGGTCGAGCGTGATCAGCGCCGTCAGCAGACTGTGGCGCACGGCCGGATCGCGCATCGGCAGCAGGCGAAGCAGGCCCAGACAGGCATCGTGATCCATCTTTACCAGTGCGATCAGCTCGCGGGCAAGATCCCGGATGGCGGTCTCCAGGGTGTGGCTGCCGGCAGCTTTCAATACCTGCGGATATTCCAGCATCACGAAACGCAACCGCTCGACCAGATCGGCCCCGCCCATGTTGGGATCCGCGTTGCGGAACAACGGCCGTGCGACGAGCCGGCCCAACTGGTCTGCGTCGTTGATCAGCAGGCCGGCGCTGGCCACCAGCACGCCGGAAACCGTATACAGGTCCCATGCCAGCGGTTGGCCGATCAGGGAGTGGTCCAAGATGACTGGGCGTAAAGGCACGAAAATGAAGCCCGGAGCGGGAATGCACGATATTATTCCATACGTAATTCAAGTACCCCGAGGAAAGCATGACCACCCACGCCCTGAACGATCAGGAAGTTGCCCTGCTGCGCAACGAACTGGAGATGTTGATGCAGGAGCGCCAGAAGTTGCTGCAGGTCACGGGCTCTGCCGCCGTGCTGGTCGCCAACCTGGACATCGATTCGCTACCGCACGACCAGGAAACCATCGACGCCGCCGAGTTGCTCGGCGAAAGCCTCAACGTACTGTCGGAAGAGACCCTCAACGACGCCCTGCACGTGGTGGGGGCGAAGATCGAGTAAGTCCGGTTCGGCCCGGGCCTGAAACGGATCCGGCCAGCAAGGCGCGACCGGCGCCCCGTCAGCGATGTACCGGCCCGGCCGGCAGCCTCAACAGATCCTTGGCAGCGGATCGTCTTCCAGTTCTTCCAGTACCCGGCGGCCGCCGAGTTCCGTTTCCAGGATCAGCCGGGCGGCGCCGGTCTCGATGCGGCCGATGACGGCGGCCTCGGCGCCTTCCGGCAGTGCTTGCCAGCGGGCCAGCACCTCGGCTGCCGCGTCCGGCGCCACGACCGCCACCGCGCGGCCCTCGCAGGCCAGGAAATAGGGGTCGTAGCCGAGCATTTCGCACACTGACGCCACCTCGCCGCGCACCGGCACATCGCCCTGGCGCAGGATCACCGAGCTGCCGGTGGCGTGGGCGATCTCGTGGCAGACGGTGGCCAGGCCGCCGCGGGTCGGGTCGCGCATGAACTTCAGGCCGGGCAGGTCCCAGACTGCGCGTGCGAGCGGCAGCACCGAGGCGGAATCGGAACGCAGCGCACCGGACAGGCCGAACTGCTCGCGCGCCAGCATCACCGAGACGCCATGGTCGCCGATCGGGCCGGAGACCAGCACCACATCACCAGGCGCGATGCGTTTCATGCCCAGTTCGACCGTGGCGCGGCGCACGCCGATGCCGGCCACGCTGAGATAGAGCCCGCCGCCCTCGCCGTGGCGTACCACCTTGGTATCGCCTGCCGCCACGACGGCGCCGTTCTCGCGCGCCGCCGCCGCGAAGCTGGCGATCAGGCGGTCGAGCAGGGCCACTTCCAGGCCCTCCTCGATGATCGCTGAAAGGGTGAAATAGCGCGGTTCCGCCCCGGCCACGGCGAGGTCGTTGACTACGCCATGCACGGCCAGGGAGCCGAGGTTGCCGCCGGGAAACTCGATTGGCTGCACGGTGAATCCATCGGTGGTGACCAGGATGTCGCCGGTCAGGCCGGGCAGGTACACGGCGTCGGCATCGGTATCCAGGGCCGGGTTGGCGAGATGGCGGGCGAAGATGTCGCCGATCAGTTCGCGCATGAAACGGCCGCCGTTGCCGTGGGCCAGCAGGATGCGATCTTCATTCATGTTGGGCTTGGTACTCTATGATTTGGCCGAAGCTTACACCGGCATCATTGACCGGGATACGTTCGGCCAGGTGGACATGGAAACCCGCCGCGGTCAGGCCGGCCAAGGCCAGTTCGGTCAACAGGCGGTTCTGGAATACGCCGCCGGTGAGTCCGACATCGGCGAGGCCGGTCTCCTCGCGCAGGCGGACGGCCTGGTCGACCAGGCCGTCGGCCATGGCCCGGTGGAACAGCCAGGCGCGTTCGCCCTGGCTGAGCGATTCATCGCTCAGCATGGCCAGCAGGGGCGCCCAGTCGGCCCGCCAGACGCCGGCGCCGTCCCTGGCCAGCGGCAACGCCGGAGCGGCCTCGGCGTTGGCCATCTGGACCTGTCTGGCGGCCAGCGCCTCCAGGCGCATTGGCCCCTCGCCCTCGAAGCTGGCCTGGCTGCACACCCCGATCAGGGCCGCGGCGGCATCGAACAGGCGGCCGGCCGCGCTGCTGGCCGGGCTGTTGAGGCCGCGCTCCCAGGCCTGCTTGAGTAGATCCGGCGCGAAGACGGCCGGCTGGCCGGCCTCCCAGAGCAAGGCGGCGGCCGAGCGCCAGGGCTGTCGTCCGGCCTTGTCGCCACCCGGCAGCCGGAACGAACGCAGGCTGGCGGCCCGACGCCAGCGCCCGGGCGCGCCGGTAAAGGCCTCGCCGCCCCAGATCGTACCGTCCTCGCCCAGGCCGACGCCGTCCCAGGCAAACACGATCCAGTCCTTCACCCCGGGGAACTCCCAGGCAAGGGCCGAGGCATGGGCCTGGTGGTGCCAGACCTCCGCCGTCGGCAGGCCGCTGTCGCGCGCCCACTGCCGGTAGCCGTAGCCGGGGTGACGGTCCAGCACCAGGCGCGCGACACGTACCCGGTAGAGCCGTTGCAGGTCCTCGGCCACCCGTGCCAGGGTCTCCAGGCTGCGAGGTGCACCCAGTTCGCCGATGTGTGGCGAGATCACCGCCCGCCGGCCCCAGGCCAGGCAAATGGCGTTCTTCATATGGCTGCCCAGGGCCAGCAGCGGTTCCGGCACCGGCTCGGCCAGGTCCAGTTCCAGCGGCGCCACGCCCCGGCCCAGACGGATCGGTCGCGGCTTGCCGGCGATGACCCGGAACACCGCATCGTCGGCCGGCCGGACGATGGGCCGGTCGTGATGCAGGAAGGCATCGGCGATCGGCGCCAGCCGGGTTTCGGCCTCACCGTTGTCGGTCAGCACCGGCTCGCCACTGATATTGCCCGAGGTCGCCACCAACGGGCCGCCGAAGCGCTCCAGCAGCAGGTGATGCAGGGGCGAGTAGGGCAGCAGGCAGCCGGCCTCGGCGAGGCCGGGCGCGATGAGGGGGGATAGCGCATGCGGGTCGGCGACCTCCAGCAGCATGATCGGGCGCGCCGGCGACTTCAGCAGCGCTGTCGCTTCAGGCGCGAGATGGACGCTCCTGGCCAGCAGGTCGCCTTCGGCCGGGAACATCACCGCCAGCGGTTTGGCCGGCCGGGGCTTGCGCCGGCGCAGTTCGGCCACCGCCGCGTCGCTGGTCGCGTCGCACATCAGGTGAAAGCCGCCGACGCCTTTCACCGCCACGATGCCGCCGGCCTGCAGCACGGCCACGGTGGCGGCCAGGGCCGCCTCGTCGCCGGCCAACTTGCCTCGGGCATCGACGAATTCCAGGTGCGGCCCGCACACCGGGCAGGCCACCGGCTCGGCATGGAAGCGCCGGTTGAGCGGGTCCTGGTATTCCTTCAGGCAGTCCGGGCAAAGCGGGAACGTCGCCATCGCCGTGTTGGCGCGGTCATAGGGCAGGGCGGTGATCAGGGTATAGCGCGGCCCGCACTGGGTGCAGTTGATGAAGGCATAGCCGTGCCGGCGGTCGGCCGGATCATGCAGTTCGTGCCGGCAGTCGTCGCAGGTGAAATAGTCCGGCGGCACATGGATATCCGGCTCGGCGCCGCCGTCGCTGGCCAGGATGACGAACCCGGCATGGCCCTCGAATGCGGTTGGCGCCTCCGAAACCAGTCTGGGCCGGGCAATGGCCGGCGCCTGCTCGATCAGGTCACGCGCAAAGGCCGCCAAGGTGACCTGCGGACCTTCGGCATGGATCGCCACCGCCCCGGTGGCGTTCTGCACCCAGCCCCGGATGCCCATCCGGTGCGCCAGTCGGTAGACGAAGGGCCGATAACCCACCCCCTGCACCTGGCCGGATAGAAGGAGGCGGCAAGCGGTTTCGGGCTCAGTCATGCCCTGGATTCACCCGGCCATGGTCGGCTCGCGGCGGTTGCTCATCGTGGTCGTATGTCCGCATGTCCAAGGATTGTTCTGCCAACTGCAATAACGGGGATAGCCCACTTCTATGAAGGCTAACATGCAGCCGGCCATGCCGGAGGCAAAATCCGGGTTTGTTTTTTTGCCTTTTCGGCTATGGTAAATTCCATAAGGTTGGATGTATATTCATCACATATCGCATATTAATTAATAAATCGGCGATACCCATTCGGATTCTGGATGGAATGCTGGAGGAGGTCAGTTGATTCTCATGCTGGCTCCGAGTCGTTTGCGGAGACCGGCTAAGGATGCGTTCTGGCGCATGGACAGTCTAGAAAAAATCGGAAGAATCGGGGTGGCTATGCATGGAGCAAGATGGTCAGACACGTCTGGCGATATTGGCGTCGAAACGTCGGTTTGCGAATTTATCTGGAGGCATCGCCTGTCATGACCGATCTTCGCGCCTACCAGCAAGCGAATGCGGCCCAGGCTGCCATAGCAGATACGCAAGCGCATCTGGCCCTTCATCATCTCCAAACCGCCTGTCAGTATTCATCTCGACTGGCGCAGATCGAGCAGGAGAACGCCGGCAAGCCATTCGGCGCATTCTGGGCGGATATCCTGTATGGCTCGCTCGGTGTGGCGGCATTGACGGTGCTGTTTCTGGACGATTGTGCAGACAGGCTGTACATCGACGATTGCGTCAATCCGGTCGTCGGCCGTGATGCCAATGCCGCAGCCAGGCCGGCGGAACCCGTCGGCTCGGAGGACATACTGCGAAAATATTCGGACGCCATGGAAATTTGGGTCGGCAAACCGCTCGATTACAGCGTGGCGCCGGTGCAGAACGTCGATGCGCTGATCAAGCTCCGGAACAAGGTCGCCAAACTGCTACTCAACCAGCAGCGGGACGAACCGGAACTCTACGACAATCTGCCTTTCGTCCTCCACGACAAGTTCGAGTCGTCCGCTTTCTTCCCCGACGAACCGGTGTTGCCGCGCGCCTGGGCCTCATACAGTTTTGCCACCTGGGCCATCAGGTCGACGGTGGAGTTTCTCGAATATTTCTACTCCGAGGCGGGCGTGCCGTCCCCGATCGCCGGGCTTAAGCCGCAACTGTCCCACTTGTCCGGATTGGCGATCTAGCCGCTCCCGCTGGCAAAGGCCATGCGGCCTGCCAGCTGGCTGGAATGCCTGGCGGCGGCTCAGTCCAGATGGTCCGTCTTCGGCCCTTTGTCCAGCATGATGAAATACATGCCGACGCCGGCCAGGGCCATCCACAGCACCATGGCCCCGATGCCCAGCAGTTCCGAGAGCGGGTCGAGGAAGAACAGGGTGGCCAGGGCGGCGGCGAGCATGCCGTTGCCGATCCAGAAATGGGTGCGTTGCTTGGTGGGGTCTTGCATGGGTGAATCTCCGGTTCGATGGGGTTGCTTCACAGGCTAAATATCCGATTTCTCAATCAGGCGACTTCCGCCTCGCGCACGCCGCTGGACCACCAGATCCGGCAGGCGCCCTCGTCGGAGACCATGCAGGGTCCGACCGGGTTGCGCGGCGTGCAGGCCTTGCCGTACAGGCGGCACTGGTTGGGATAGAGCTTGCCCAGGACGACCTTGGCGCAGTCGCAGCCAGGCGGCATCTCGCCGATGCGGCGGCGCTTGGGATCGGCATGGTCGGGATATTTCAGACGGGCGTCCCAGGCGGCGTATGCCGGTTTCAGGGCATAGCCGGAATTCGGGATGATGCCGATGCCGCGCCAGTTGGCGTCGACCACGTCCAGGGTCTGCGCGAGCAGGCGCTGTGCGGTGGGGTTGCCGCCCGCGTGGGCGACTTCGAGGTAGCAGTTGTCGAGGAAGTGCTTGCCATCGACGAACTGGCGCAAGACCGAATAAAACGCAGCCAGCAGCGATTCCGGCAGGAAGCCGGCCACGGCGGTGGGCAGGTGGTGCCGGTCGACCACGAACTGCCATTCGTCCGGCCCCATGATGGTAGCGACGTGGCCGGGCGCGACCAGGGCGTCGAAGCCGGGGGTGCCGGAATCGAGCAGCATGGCGACCGCCGGCCAGGTCAGGCGGCCGGAAAGCAGGATGGACAGGTTGTCGGGCAGGCCTTCGGCGATGGCCGCGGCGACCGGGGCGGTGGTGGTCTCGAAGCCGGCGGCAAAGAAGACGACCGGTTTGCCGGGATTGTCGAGGGCGATCTTGCGGGCCTCGGTCGGGCTGGCGATCGGGCGCACGTCGGCGCCGGCGGCCTGAGCCTCGACCAGCGAACGGATCTCGCCCTTGGGGACATTGACCGGCACCCGCAGCATATCGCCGAAGGCGACCAGGATGACCTTGTCGACCAGGGCCAGCTGGATGGCCTGGTAGATATCTTCCTCGGGGCAGACGCAGACCGGGCAGCCGGGACCGGGCACCAGTTCGACGTTGGGGGGCAGGACGCCGCGCAGGCCGGCCTGGGTGATCGAGCGTTCATGGCCGCCGCAGACGTTCATGATCTTGACCTTGCCCGGCAGTTCCAGGGCGCGCATCTTGTCCAGCCAGACCTGGGCTTCGTTCATGCTGCCTCGGTCGTCCTGGCACCGTGCATCAGGGCGCCTTCAGGCTGGATGGCGGGCCGTTGGGTCTGTCCGGCGGCGACGCGGGCGCGCTGGCTCGCCAACTGGCCGCGCAGCCAGGCGAACCAGGCCTCCATGCCCTCGCCCTTGCGCGCCGACAGGCGCAGCACCGGGGCCGGGTTGGCGAGTTCACGGATATGGCGTTCGGCCTTGTCCGGCGAGAAATCGTCCAGCACCGCGAGCAGGTCGGTCTTGCTGATCACCACGGCGTCGGCGCCGCGGAACATGACCGGGTACTTGGCCGGCTTGTCGTCGCCCTCGGTGGTCGACAGCAGGGCGACGTTGGCGTGCTGGCCGAGATCGAAGCTGGCCGGGCAGACCAGGTTGCCAACGTTCTCGACGAACAGCAGGTCGATGCCGGTCAGGTCCATCTGGTGCAGGGCATCGTGCACCATGTGGGCATCGAGGTGGCAGGCGGTGCCGGTGACGATCTGGTGCGCCGGCACCCCTTGGGCACGGATGCGCTCGGCGTCGTTCTCGGTCTCCAGGTCGCCCTCGACCACGGCGATGTTGAACTCGCTCTTCAAGGCCTTGATGGTGGCCTCCAGCAGCGCGGTCTTGCCGGAGCCGGGCGAGGACATCAGGTTGACCGCCAGGATGCCGCGGGCGTCGAAGTGGGCGCGGTTATGGTCGGCCTGGTCGTCGTTCTTCTTCAGCAGCCCTTGCAGGACGGAAATGGTGGTGGCGCCGGGTTCGACCGGCTTGTAGGCGAATTTCACATTGCCCGGGGTGACGTTGCAGCCGCAGGTATCGCACATGCCTCAATCTCCAACGGTTTCGGGGATATCCAGTTCGACCGTTTCCAGGATCAGCTCGTCGCCGGAAACGACCTCGGTCTGCCAATCGCCACAGGCGCCACAGATCAGCTTGTTGGCTTGCGCCTCGGTCTGGGCGCCGCAGGTCCGGCAACGTACCCGGATGGGGGCTTCGACCCATTCCAGTCGGGCGAATTCCGCGCGTCCGCCGGCGGCGGCGAGCGGGAAGGCGGTGGCCAGCAGATCGCCCACCACCCCTGCCAGCGGACCGATGCGGAGCCGGATTAGGTGGACCCCGGTCGCGCCGTGTTGCTTGGCGAGGTCTTCGACCTGATCGACCAGGGCCTGGGCGACGGACAACTCATGCATGTTCGGGGGGGACGTCCGTCTCGCACAGCAGTTCGTCGAACAGTTCCCAGGACGAGCGGGCCTCGGCCTCGGTCATGGTCTGGATGGCATAGCCGACGTGAACCATGACGTAGTCGCCGACCTTGGGCATTTCATCCTGCATCATGAACAGCGATACGTCGCGCCAGACCCCCTTGGCCTGGCAGCGGGCGAGATAGCCTTCGATGGCTTCGATTTGCATGGGGATGGCGAGGCACATGGCAGCAGTATAGGCGAGGGAAACATCGAGATACGAATAAGCATATCAGCGAATAACGATATGTTTATATCGATTCTTTGATAAGTAATTGGAGATATTGAAGTTTTCAATTCGTGTTCGCCGGATACCTTGCTAGCGTGAATGCATGAAAATTCTGATTCTCGGCATAGGCAATACCTTGCTGTCCGACGAGGGCGTCGGTGTACATGTCATTCAGGCCCTGGCCGATCATTCTTCCCCTGACGACGAAGAAATCGAATTGCTCGACGGTGGCACCTTGAGCTTCACCCTGGCCGGGCCGATCGCCGATGCCGGGGCGTTGATCGTGGTCGATGCCGCCCAGTTGCGTGCGGCACCCGGCACGGTCCAGGTGTTCGAGAACACCGAGATGGACCGCTTCCTGCTCGGCAACCGCAAGGCCAGCGTGCACGAGGTCGGCCTGACCGACCTGATGAGCATCGCCCGGCTGACCGATACCTGGCCGGCGCGCCGGGCGCTGGTCGCCATCCAGCCTGAAAAGGTCGACTGGGGCGACGACCCCACCGAACCGGTGGCGGCGGCGGTGCCGCTGGCCTGCGAGCGCATCCGTAGACTGATCCGCGAGTGGCGACATGGCGCTGCTTGACATCCCAGTGGTCACCGAACAAGGCCCCCTGACCGGCAATGCCCGGGCAGTGCTGGGCGAGGTCGAGACCCTGCTCGACAGCCTGTTGCGCACCGGCGACGGCGGCATCGTCGACATCCGCGGCCTGCCCCTGACTGCGGCCGACCGCGGCTGGCTCAAGGCCCAACTGGGCAAGGGCGAAGTGGAGATCCACCTGGACATCGGCGGCCATTCCAGCATCCTGGAAACCGCCTATCCGGCGGTCTGGTGGATAGAGCATCGCGACGAAGGCGGCAACCTGGTCAGCGAATTCATCCAGGTCGCCTATGTACCCGAACTGATCTCGGCGCATCCGGACGATGTCGAGAGCGGTCTCGAGCATCTCAGAAACCGGAATGCCGACCTGTCCTGACCCTGTTTTAGGAGGAAGCGAACCATCATGAGCGATAACCGGATACTGGAAACCCTGGCCGGCCAAGGCATCACGCGCCGCGCCTTCCTCAAGTACTGCGCCACCCTGGCCTCCCTGATGGCCCTGCCGCCCTCCGCCGGCAAGGCCTTCGCCGAGGCCCTGGGCAACGCGCCCAGGCCGTCGGTGATCTGGTTGCCGTTCCAGGAGTGTACCGGCTGCACCGAGGCCATCACCCGCTCGCATTCCCCCAGCATCGAAGGGATGATCTTCGACATGATCTCCCTCGATTACCAGGAGACCCTGATGGCGGCGGCCGGCCACCAGGCCGAGGCGGCCCTGCACGCGGCCATGGAACGCAACCACGGCAAGTACATCCTGATCGTCGACGGCTCGGTGCCGCTCGGCCTCGACGGCGCCTATTCCTGCATCGCCGGACGCAGCAACCTGGAGACCCTGAAGGAGGTGGCCGCGGGGGCTGCCGCCATCGTCGCCATGGGCTCATGCGCGGCCTACGGCGGCCTGCCCAAGGCGAAGCCGAACCCCACCGGCGCGGTGGCGGTGTCGGACGTGATCAAGGACAAACCCATCGTCAACATCCCCGGTTGCCCGCCCATCCCGGTGGTGATGACCGGCGTGCTGGCCCATTACCTGACCTTCGGCAGCTTGCCCGAGCTGGACAAGCTCGGCCGGCCCAAGGCCTTCTACGGCGAGACCATCCACGACCGCTGCTACCGGCGGCCGTTCTACGACCAGGGCAAGTTCGCCAAGACCTTCGACGACGAGGGCGCGCGCAAGGGCTGGTGCCTGTTCGAGCTGGGCTGCAAGGGGCCGGTGACCTACAACGCGTGCGCCAGCGTGAAATGGAATGGCGGCACCTCCTGGCCGGTCGAATCCGGCCATGGCTGCCTGGGCTGCTCCGAGCCCGATTTCTGGGACGCCGGCAGTTTCTACAAGGCCCTGTCGATGCCGGCCAGGCCGCTCAAGATGGCGGCCGGCGCCGCCGTCGCGGGCGCCGTGGCCGGGGTCGCGATTGCCGTATCCAACAAGGCCAGGAAGGGTGCCGCCAAGACGGCCCATGAAAAAACCACCCTGGCCGATCTGGAGAAATCATCATGAACGAACTGCAATTCCTGACCTGGGTGCGCGGCCCCGGCCTCGACATCGCCCTGGCCGTCTTCCTGCTCGGCACGGTCTGGCGCCTGATCGAGATCTACGGCCTCGGCCGCAAGAAGGATCTGGCGGCGCCGCGCCTCACGCCCGGCGCCTCCGGCTGGCACACCGTCCTGCGCCGCTCGCTGCCGCCCGAGGGGATGTTCAAGACCTCGCCAGTCACCTACGTCGGCGGCTACGTCTTCCACATCGGCCTGGCCCTGATCGTGTTTCTGTTCGCGCCCCACATCAAGCTGATCGAGGGTCTGCTGGGTATCTCCTGGCCGGGTCTGCCGTCCCAGATTATCGACCTGGTCACGGTGGTCACCCTGACGGCCATGGTGGTGGTCCTGGTCGATCGCATCAAGCGGCCGGTCAAGCGCTTCCTGTCCACGTTCGAGGACTGGTTCACCTGGGCGGTGACCTTCCTGCCCGTGTTGACGGGTTGGCTGGCCGTGCAGCATCTGCTGCTGCCCTACACCACTCTGCTGGCCCTGCACATACTGAGCGTCGAGGTCCTGCTGGTGGTGCTGCCCTTCACCAAACTGTTCCATGCCTTCACCGTGTTCGGTTCGCGTTGGTACAACGGCACGGTCAACGGTCATAAGGGGGTGCCGGTATGAGCCACTCCTGTTTCGTCGCTCCCGCGCAGGCGGGAGCCCAGTTGAATCTGGCTGGATTCCCGCTTGCGCGGGAATGACGGCTACGTCTTGCGAGGAATCTCAGCCATGACTGCCACACTCGAAAAAGGCGTCCGCGTCCTGAAAGAGGTCATCGACGCGCCCATCGCCAGCTACTTCAACAGCTGCGTGCATTGCGGCCTGTGCGCCGAGGCCTGCCTGTTCTACACCGAAACGGGCGATCCCAAGTACACGCCCATCCACAAGCTGGAACCCCTGCGCCGGGTCTACGAGCAGGAATACACCTTGCTGGGGCGCCTGGCCAAGCTGGTCGGCCTGGCCAAGCCGGTCACCGACGCCGAGCTGCACGAGTGGCAGGAGCTGGTCTACAACTCCTGCACCCTGTGCGGCCGCTGCTCGGTGGTCTGCCCGGTCGGCAACGACATCGTCTACATGGTGCGCAAGCTGCGCGAGGGCATGTCGGCCTCCGGCAACGCCCCGGACGGCATCAAGGGCGCGGCCAACCGCACCATCACCATCGGCAGCCCGATGGGGGTCAAGCTGCCGGCCGTGAAGGCCCAGATGAAGCACGTGGAAGAGGACTACGGCATCCCCATCCCGCTCGACGCCGAGGGCGCCGAGTACATGGTCATGCTGTCGTCCATGGAGATCATCAACTTCCCGGAATACCTGGCCGCCATCGCCAAGATCATGCGCCAGGCCGGCAAGACCTGGACCCTCTGCTCGACCGCCTTCGAGGCCACCAACGCCGGCATGCAGATCGGCAACTCCGACCTCGCCCGGGTCATCGTCTCGCGCATCGTCGACGGCGCCGAGCGGCTCAAGGTCAAGTGCGTGATCAGCCCGGAATGCGGCCACGCCTACACCGCCCTGAGGTGGGAAGGCGCCAACCTGATCGGCCGGCCGTTCACCTTCCAAGTCAAGCACATCATCGAGGTGCTGGGCGAGTTCCAGGACCAGGGCCTGCTCAAGACCGAGGGCATGGAGACCGACCGCCTGACCTTCCACGACCCCTGCCAGCTGGCCCGGCGCGGCGGCGTCATCCAGCAGCAGCGCAGGCTGATGAACCAGATCGCCGAAAACTTCGTCGAGATGCCGGACGCCGGCTTCATGAACTGGTGTTGCGGCGGCGGCGGCGGCGCCTCGGCCATCGAGGAGGGCGAGGAGTTGCGCCTGGAGGCCTTCAAGAAGAAGAAGGCCCAGCTCGACGCGGTCAAGCCCGACCGCCTGGTGACCGCCTGCGCCAACTGCCGGATCGTCCTCGAAGAGGGCCTGGAGCACTACCAGATGGACATCCCCGTGGTCGGCCTGACCGAGACCATCGCCGAACACATCCCGGACGCCGTCGAATCGGAAGGAGCCTGACACCATGACCATCGGCAATGACAAGGAATTCAAGGCCGCATTGCATGTCCTCCCGCCGGCCCGGCAGCGCCAGGTGGCGGCGCGTTTCGTCGACAGCGTGCTGGCCCTGTGCAACGACGTCCGGGTGGCAGGCGCGGTGAGCGCCGCCAGGCGGCCCGATATCACCGATGTGGAACTGGGCGCCCTGTACATGGCCGCCAAGGCGGCCAGCGTGGAGAGCTATACCCAGTGCGGCCGCGAGACCGACTGGGCGAACCAGGCCGGGCACTTCGTCTGCAAGGCGGCGGTGAACTGCGTCAAGCCCGCCGACAGCCACGAGAACCTGGCCTGGGACGCCGCCATGGAGGCGCGCATGGCGCGCACCTGCGCCAGCATCGCCGGTGGCGAGGGCACCGAGACCCGCGAGGCCGAACAGCAGTACCGCATCCTCGACGCCTTCCTGAGCGAGTAAGGACACGAACATGAGCACAGCACAACGCATCGTCGTCGATCCCATCACCCGCATCGAGGGCCACCTGCGCATCGAGGCGGCCACCGACGAGCAGGGCCGCATCACCAGCGCCTACTCCGCCGGCACCATGGTGCGCGGCATCGAGATCATCCTGCGCGGACGCGACCCGCGCGACGCCTGGGCCTACGCCCAGCGCATCTGCGGCGTCTGCACCCTGGTGCATGGCCTGGCCTCGGTCCGCTCGGTGGAGGACGCCCTGCACCGGGCCATCCCGACCTACAGCATCCCGCGCAACGCCGAGATCATCCGCAACCTGATGATCGCGGCCCAGTACGTGCACGACCACGTCATGCACTTCTACCACCTGCACGCGCTCGACTGGGTCGACGTGGTCTCGGCCCTCAAGGCCGACCCCAGGGCGACCTCGCAACTGGCCCAGAGCATCAGCAAGTGGCCGAAGTCCTCGCCCGGCTATTTCGAGGACGTGCAGAAAAAGATCAAGACCTTCGTCGAACAGGGCCAGCTCGGCATCTTCGCCAACGGCTACTGGGGCCACCCGGCCTACAAGCTGCCGCCCGAGGCCAACTTGATGGCGGTGGCGCACTATCTGGAAGCCCTGGCCTGGCAGCGCGACGTGGTCAAGCTGCACGCCATCTTCGGCGGCAAGAATCCGCATCCCAACTTCGTGGTCGGTGGCGTGCCCTCGGCGATCTCCGTGCAGGGCGGCGACGGCCACGGCAAGGGGCCGATGCACCGGGGCGGCCAGGACGCCACGGCGGTCAACATGATCGGCCTGCAGACGGTGCAGAACGTCATCGCCAAGATGCGCGAGTTCGTCGATCAGGTCTATGTCCCGGATACCCTCGCCATCGCCGGTTTCTACAAGGACTGGGGCGCGCGCGGCGAAGGCGTGGGCAACTTCCTGTGTTTCGGCGACCTGCCGGCCAAGGGCTTCTGGGACACTGATTCCTACCTGATACCGCGCGGTGTCATCCTCGGCCGCGACCTTGCCACCATCCACCCGATCGACCTCGACCGCGACGACGAGATCCAGGAATTCGTCAGCCATGCCTGGTACAAGTACGGCGACGGCGACGACAAGGGCCTGCACCCCTGGAAAGGCGAAACCGAGTTCAACTTCACCGGACCGAAGCCGCCCTACGAGCAACTGGACGTCGAGAGCAAGTACTCCTGGCTGAAGTCGCCGCGCTGGCAGGGCAAGGCGGTCGAGGTCGGCCCGCTGGCCCGCGTCCTGCTGATGGTCGCCGCGGGCAATGGCCAGGCCAAGGAACTGGTCGACTACGCCCTGAAGACCCTGGACGTGCCGGTCGAGGCGCTGTATTCGACCCTGGGCCGCACCGCCGCCCGCACCCTGGAGTCGAAAATCGTCGCCGACGCCATGCCGGGGATGTACGACGAGTTGCTGGCCAACATCAAGGCCGGCGACCTGCGCACGTTCAACGAGCAGTATTGGGAGCCGTCCACCTGGCCGAAGCACATGAACGGCGTCGGCCTCATGGAAGCGCCGCGCGGCGGTCTGAGCCACTGGATCGTCATCGACGACGGCCGGATCAGCAACTATCAGGCCGTGGTACCGAGTACCTGGAACGCCGGCCCGCGCGATCCCCAGGGCCAGGCCGGGCCCTACGAGGCGGCCCTGCAGGACCGCCACGTCCTGGCCGATCCGAAGCAGCCGATCGAGATCCTGCGCACCATCCACAGCTTCGATCCCTGCATCGCCTGCGCCGTGCACGTGACCGACCCGGAAGGCGAGGAACTGATCAAGGTCAAGGTGCGCTGACCTGGCCCCGACGCCCTTCCTTCGCGGGGGGGCGTCCGGTCAAACGTCCGGCCAGAGGCCACCGCGACTGGCTTGCGGCCGGGGCCGGACGGCTGCGACGCTTTTCAACGGACGCGGTAATCCGTAATCAACCGAATCAGGCAATGACTTGAGCCGGCACCGGCTCATGGGTCAGCCATGCCGGTATGGCTGTCAGGGCGACACGAAGGCCTGTCGCCTATAACTTAGGTTCTATTACAGTTGAGGTATATTGCCGGCTGAACCGTTCGCCTGTCCGAACCGGCCCAGGCCGTCCCGATTCCTGCAACCATCGGAGCCCATCCACCGTTGAAGCCGCACGCGTGATCAAAATCGTCCTTCTGACCTTGGCTTACTTGGCCACGGGCTGGCTGGGTCTGCAGATTCCCTATGTCGGCTCGCATATCACCCTGGTCTGGCTGCCGACCGGTATCGCGGTAACGGCATTGTTGCGCTGGGGATGGGGCGTATGGCCCGGCGTCTACCTTGGCGCTTTTCTGGCCAATCTGGCCATCGGTTCGTCCTGGCCCCTGGCGGCGGGGATTGCCGTGGGCAATACGCTGGGGCCTCTACTGGCCATGGCATGGCTGGTCCACGTTCGCTTCCATCCGGCATTCGACCGCCAGAGGGATGTCGTTTCGCTTATCGCCGCCGCCGGCATGGGCATGGCCGTATCGGCATCCTGTGGGGTCGCGAGTCTCCATCTGGCCGGATTGACCCCTCCGCGAGCGATGGCCGAGGCCTGGCTGTCGTGGTGGCTGGGCGATACGGTCGGCGTGCTCCTGGCCGCGCCCCTGCTCATGACCCTGACCCGGAAAAGCCTGGAACAACTGAGGCATGCCGACAAGGAATTGTTGCTCTGGACCCTGGTTGCCGTTCCGCTGGCCTGGCTCGCTTTCATCCAGGATTACGCGCAGATCGGCCATTCATTGCCGCTGACCTTCCTGACCCTGCCCTTGTTCGCCTGGGCCGCCCTGCGATTCGGCAAGACCGGCGCCGCGCTGGCCGGTTTGGTTTTCTCCGTGGTGGCGGCCTGGGGCACCGCGACCGGGCATGGTCCGTTCATCCTGCCCAATGCTCAGGCCGGCCTGTTGCTGCTATGGAGCTATATGGCAACCACCGTGCTGACGGGGCTGCTGATCACCGCCCTGCTGGCTGAAAGGCGGATGGTGGAAAGTGACCTGCGCGAGAGCGAGAAAAAACTGCGCGGGCTGTTTGAGCTGTCGCCACTGGGCATCGCCTTGACCGACATGAAGGGCTGCTACGTCGAGTTCAACGCGGCATTCCGGGATATCTGCGGTTATCCCGAGGCAGAACTGAAGTCGCTCGACTACTGGCAGTTGACGCCGAAAAAATACCAGCCCGACGAGGCGCGGCAACTCGAGTCCCTGGAACGGACCGGACGCTACGGTCCCTACGAAAAGGAATACCTGCGCAAAGACGGCCGCCTGGTTCCCATCCAGCTCAATGGCATGTTGATCGCACGCGATGACGGCCGGAAATACATCTGGTCCATCGTCGAAGACATCAGCGGCCGCAAACGGATCGAGGCGGATCTGCGGGTCGCGGCCAGCGCATTCGAAGTCCAGGAAGGCATCATGGTCACGGATGCCAAGGGTGTGATCCTGAGGGTCAATCGGGCCTTTACCAGGGACAGCGGCTACTCCTCCGAGGAAATCGTCGGGCAGACGCCGCGGGTGCTCAAGTCCGGTCGCCACGATGCCGGGTTCTATGCCGCGCTGTGGCAATGCCTGCAGCGCGACGGCGCCTGGCAGGGCGAAATCTGGGACCGGCGCAAGAACGGCGAGATCTACCCGAAATGGATGAGCATCGCGGCGGTGAAGGGCGACGACGGGGTCACCAGCCATTATGTCAGCACGCACGAGGACATTACCGCGCGCAAGCTGGCAGAGGATGAGATCAAGAATCTCGCCTATTACGACCCGCTCACCCGCCTGCCCAACCGCCGCCTGTTGCTCGACCGCCTGCACCAGGCCCTGGCGACCTGCGCGCGCAGCGGGAGGCAAGGGGGCCTGGTGTTCATCGATCTGGACAACTTCAAGACGCTCAACGACACCCTGGGCCACGACATGGGCGACCGGCTGTTGCAGCAGGTGGGGCAGCGCCTCACCGCCTGCCTGCGCGAGGGCGACACGGTGGCCCGTCTGGGCGGCGATGAATTCGTGATCATGCTGGAAGACCTGAGCGAGAACATCAACGAAGCCGCCACCCAGCTGGAGACCGTAGGCGAAAAAATCCTTGCCGATCTCAACCGGGCCTACCTGCTCGCCGGCCACGAATACCATGGCACTCCGAGTATCGGCGTGACCCTGTTCGGCAATCAGCATGCGACCGTGGAGGAGTTGCTCAAACAGGCGGACCTGGCCATGTACCAGGCCAAGGCCGCCGGGCGCAATGCGCTGCGCTTCTTCGACCCCCGGATGCAGGCCGTGGTCAGCGCCCGCGCCGCACTTGAAAAGGACTTGCGCAATGCGGTGCGCGAACGCCATTTCACGCTCAATTTCCAGGCCCAGGTGGACGCCGCGGGCCGGGTGACGGGGGCCGAGGTCCTGGTGCGCTGGCCGCATCCTCAGCGCGGCATGGTGTTGCCGGACGACTTCATCCCGCTGGCCGAGGAGACCGGCCTGATCCTGCCGCTGGGGCTCTGGGTGCTTGAATCCGCCTGCGCCCAACTGGTGGCCTGGTCTGCCCGGGCGGATACCGCCCACCTTGACCTGGCCGTGAATGTCAGCATCCAGCAGATCCGCCAGCCGGATTTCGTCGAACAGGTGCTGGCGGTACTGGACCATACCGGCGCCGATCCGAGAAGGCTCCAACTGGAACTGACCGAGAGCCTGCTCATGGATAACGTGGAAGACACCATCGCCAAAATGACGGCGCTGAAGGCCCGGGGTGTGGGCTTCGCCCTGGACGATTTCGGCACCGGCTACTCTTCGCTTTCCTACCTGAAACGCCTACCCCTGGACAAGTTGAAGATCGACCGCTCCTTCGTGATGGACGTGCTCACTGACCCCAACGACGCGGCGATCGCCAGAACCATCGTGGCACTGGCGCAGAGCCTGGGCCTGGCGGTCATCGCCGAGGGCGTGGAAACGGACGCACACCGGGATTTCCTGGCCCGCCACGGCTGCCATGCCTATCAGGGCTACCTGTTCAGCCGGCCGCTAGCACTGGTTGGCTTTGAACAGTTTCTGAGGCAGGTTCCGGCCAGTACCGAGAGTAAATGGCTTGACCATGGCCAGAGCGTCAGCCAGGGCAACCATCGATAGGCCGTCCGGGGTTGACCGGCGTCAGGCCGACTGAACCAGTGATTGCCGCAGCGTAACGGCCGTCCGATAATCAAGCTGCGCTAGAAGCCGCACTATCGCAAGTCGTCCTGCTGCGGCATAACACGGGAGGCGTCATCATGGCCGGCAAGAAAGCCCTGTTCGTAGGCATCAACAAGTTTGCAAACTATGCCCAGTTCACCCTCAACGGTTGCGTCAACGACGCCAAGGACATGGCGGCGTTGTACAAGGACCTGCTCGGCTTCAAGGCCAGCGAGACCACCATCCTCACCGATGCCCAGGCGACCAAGGCCAACATCATGGCCAAGCTCAATGCGATGGTCGCCGACGCCAAGGCGGGCAAGCTCAGCTATATCGTCTTCAGCCTGTCCTCGCACGGCACCCAGATGAACGACAGCAGCGGCGACGAGCCTGACGGCAAGGACGAAGCCTTCGTGCCGCACGACATCGCCGAGAAGAACGGCAGTTGGGATCCGGCCCACATCATCTGCGACGACGAGTTCCACGATCTGTTCACGCAATTGCCGGCCAATGTCCTGCTCGAGGTCTATCTGGACACCTGCCACAGCGGCAGCGGCCTGCGCGGTGCGGAGTTCAGCCTGCACGCGCCGAGGGCCCGCTTCATCGCCCCACCCGAGCACGAGTTCGGCGCGAAGACCGCCAGGATGCGCGGCTTCACGCTCAGCCGGCCGCCCGCGGTCAAAGGCAAGAAGGCTGCCGCCAAGGCCGCCAAGGCCGCCATCGCCGGCGCGCATCACCTGCTCTGGACCGGCTGCAAGGCCAACGAGACCAGTGCCGATGCCTACTTCAACGGCCGCTACAACGGCGCCTTCACCTACTACTTCGTCAAGGTGATGCGCGATACCAAGAACCAGCTCTCGCGCAAGGAGGTGGTGGCCAAGATGCGCGCCCTGATGAAGGGCGAGTTCGCCCAGAACCCGCAGCTGGAAGGCAACGCCAGCAACCGCGCCCAGGCGGTCGTCTACTGACGCCGACGGCGATCAAACGGGGGCCCGGCAACGGCCCCTGCCGGGTGGCCGCATCCCAGATCGGACACCTCCAGGCCCAGCCGTGCCACCGGGATCAGGGACGTAGACCATCCATATAGCCGCACCACCCCGCAGCCATCTATAGTTCGGATAACCCTGTCTGGAAGGTCGGTCATGGAAGACGTGCTGAAAAGGCTGCTGGAAACCGAGACCCGCGCCGAGGCCATCATCGAGGCGGCCGAGATCGAACGTGAAGGCATCGTCCAGGCGGCCATGGCCGAGGTCCGCCAGGCCGAGGCCCGGTTTCAGAGCGAGTCGGCGCGGCGGCGCCAGCCGCTCATGCAGGAGGCGGAAGACCGGGCCAACCAGCTGGTGGCCGACCTGACCCGCAAGTTCGAGGCGCGCCAGCGCGCCCTGCGCGACCAGGCCGATCACAACGAGGACGAGGCGACCCGGGCCGCCCTGGCCTTGATCCTCGATCCGGAGGCCTAGCCCCCCTGACCATGCA
>Ga0265297_10003210_pt1 | contig 30219 bp, 22 predicted proteins | sample Munlanlwell13791_FD_192502 | JGI IMG/M metagenome (GOLD analysis project Ga0265297, IMG submission 192502) | Leachate microbial communities from a municipal landfill in Southern Ontario, Canada - Leachate well 137-91 | ecosystem: Engineered > Solid waste > Landfill > Unclassified | place...
AAAGTAATAAGCTACATTGCGCGCTATATTAGGAATAGTAATTGATTGCCGTGTTCCAATAATTGGGAGTGGTAAATCAACATATCGGGTTGAGAAATTAAAGTTACCGTTATTAATCTGAGTCAAAGAATATGCAACATCAAATCTAGCAAGAACTGTTGAAATGGGTGTGTCCCATGAAAGAATAACATCTGTTCCATTTCTTGTTGCAGTAAGATTAGTTACTGGCGCAGGTGGCGGTGTTTGCCCTCCTCCACCATTTGATCCTCCTCCGATTTTTGTAGAAGCAAAAACAATAGAAGATGTCTCTCCAACGACACTCACTGTACGAATACCAAAGTAATAGGTTGTTCCCTGACTCAATCCATCAACGCGTACTGTTTGATGGTTTCCAGGAATGGGAAGCGGAGTTGAATCCGCCCTTGATCCAGAGGCAAACGTTGTATTGGAAAGTTGACTGGTACTATAACGAATCTCAATTTGAGAAAGTACATTTGATTGTGGAGTATCCCAAGAAAGATCCGCATAACTTGACCCAGAAGTTATAGCAAAATTTGAAACAGATAATGGAGAGTTAGTTGAGCCACCATTAGAAACAGGCGCTTGTTGTGTTTGCGCCGAGGTATAAGAAATAAACGAACTTCCTACATTATCTGAAAATTTGTATGCGAAATAATATGTAGTTCCAGGATTGAGACCAGAAAGCGACACTGATTGGGCAGCATTAGGAATTGGTGTTGGCATTGACCCATATGATTGTCCAGATGAAAAGTTTGAATCATTCAACACATTTGTTGAATAAAAAATTTCTTGAGAAACAATATAGCTATCGGTAGTCCAAGAAAGAGAAACCGAATCCTGACCAGTTGCGGATGCAGAAAAAGACACTGGTGCCGCGTATACTATTGGCACAAGTGCAAATATTCCGACCAAAAATGGTAGTACTGAATATTTTTTCATGTGTCAATATTGTATACTATATCTACAAAAAAGTCAAGTTCTACTTACAAATACTTAAGTATGTAAAAAAAGACCCCCGAAGGCCAAAAGCTATGCAGCCAAATGGGGGTCAATAATATTTATTTCAGAAGATTCATCTTTTTAGACAAACGTTCCGAACTCGTAGAAATAGTGTACACATAAACACCACTTGAAAGTCCCGAACAATTTAAACTAAAAGATTGAGTTCCCGCCGAAAATTCTCTGGAGAAACCTAGCGACTCAACTTCCCTGCCGATTACATCATATACCTTAAAAATTACCAGTGATGCTTTTGGTAGAGAAAATTTTATTGTCGTAGCAGGATTAAACGGATTTGGATAATTTTGTAACAATGCGAATGAGGTTGGAATAGAATTATTATCCTCAACTCCTGTTGTACCAATGGTCATAAAATCAATTACTGCTGAATATGCGGTATACCCACTTGATATCTTTCCGCGCATCTTTAAATAATACGTGGTAGATGGCAGTAAGTTTGTAAGTGTATAAGAACTTTGATTTGTTGTTGTATACACACCGACACCCTGTGTAAATGCATAGTCCCTTGCAATCGTTATTTCATATTCAGGAGTGTTTCCCGAGTATCTAACAACTGTTTGTAATTGATTTCCTGTACTGTTATGAACCGGGTTTGTAACTGATGGAACCTGCGCAGTTATTGTCATTACATTAAAAATAACTGTTGCAGTCCATTGTGCTGATCCAACAAATCTTCCACGTAATTGATATTGTCCATCAGGTAAACTCTGAAGTTGTAGAGATTGAATTGTAGAAGTTGGATTTTGTATAACAGTCCCGACCATATTCATAATTTGCCATTCAACATTCCCAGTTCCGGTCCAAGTAATTGAAACAGGATTTTGATAATTTCCATTTGCAACTGGACTTGTTATAACGGGAACTCCCGCGGGAATATTTGAAACAGTAAACACTATGGTACTTGTCCATTGGGCAGCGTTTTGAAAACGTCCGCGCAATTGATACTGACCATTTGCAATGTTTTTAAATTGACATGGAGACGTGCTTGTAACTGTGTCTTTTAGTGTAGTTCCGGCCATATTCATTAACTGAATCTGAACTGGTCCACTTCCCGTCCATGCGACAGAGAATGGACTACTTACCGTTGTGTTGGCAACTGGATTGATAAATGCAAGGGTATTTGTTCCCCCACTACCAGAGCAGTCATTCCAAATTGTCTCCGTCCCATTAAAAGAATAAATGACTCCATCAATAAGAATTCGTAGTGCACCAATTGGCGCGTCACTTGGAAAGGAAATACTGAATTGTACACCAGTGACCCCAGATACGCTCACCGCCGGAAATCGAAGCAACTGTCTATGCCAAGCGCCGCTCGACACTGTATAAATGTCACTGTTGAGAGCATTTGTTGTGTCCTTTAAAAGCGAGGCCGCAATATTAACATTCCCCATCCCTGTGGGAACTGTTGTGTTTACATATATCGAACCATTTGCCGCAAAATCCTGTGGAGTTGGAAGTATAATATTCCACCTTACAAATCTGCGTTTTGGCAATGCAATTGTTGAAACAACATTAGTCGCAAGATTAAAATCTAATGATTTCTTTCCCACGACACTTGATGTGTCACTCACTCTCACGCTCTGAGAGGTCAACCCTTCCTTATGGTACAACGTGGGCATTCCTTGCCCGAATATTATTGAAGAAAAAATCGTTGATAACAAAATTACAAATACGAAAAAGAATTTCTTTTTCATAAGTTTTCTCCTTTTCTATTAGTTATTAAAGATGGTCGAATTCTACCCTAAAAACATAGAAAAGTCAATATACATCTTTATTTCTCTATATTTTTTCTAAATCAAATAGTTGACAAAATGCGATATATATAATAGAATGTTTTCATCTTAAACAATTATATTAGGAGTGGTCATGGACCAAAACAACCAAACCCAGAACAGAAAAAACGGCTGGAAAATTGCTCTTGGGGTTTTTGCTTCTCTTGTTGTATTTATATGTCTTCTTTTTCTCATAGAAAAAGCATTCTTCGGCGGAGAAACAAAAGAAAAATCAAAGATTGTTAACACAGAAAAACAGGCATTCTCTCCTTCTTGGAAAAAGAAGGTAGACAAAACCCTGAACAACCACGGAGCAAGAATAAACGATCTTGAAGATCGCGTCGACAGAAATGCCAATGCAATTACAGATCTTCAATCGCAGGTTAATGAGTGGAAGAATGGAAAAGAACAAAAATCCGAAGTAAATCAAACTGAACAACCCTTGGAAAAAAATAAGTATCAAAAAGGTTGGAATGAAAAAAAGAAACCAGTTGACTACAAAGATTCTTGGGAATAATTATTACCACCCTCAATGGGTGGTTTTTTATTATATATTGACTTTTCTTCTATTTTGTGTATAATATGTTCATAATTCTTTACTAATAATAAATAAGGAGAACAACAAATGAAGGCGCTCAAAATCGCTTTTTTAATTCTTTTAGTTTCAACCGTTACATTCGGACAAATTGCAGTAACATTGGACGCCTCCGGCAATCCATTTAATGGGACTAAAACCAATTGGTCAACGTGGCAGGCAAAGGCGAAATTTATGCTAACACCACAACTCTCCATTTGGGGAACTATTCGCTCTTCACGAAGCCGCGAGGTAAGTGTCCCCAAACCAGATTACTCCCCCTCTGACGGAGGATTGCTCGGTGTTTCTTATCGAGTAAGCCCATATCTTGGATTAGCATTCGGAGCAGGACTGCAGATGCGCCAAGATCCAAACTTGAAGCAAACCGGATGGTTGATCGGTGGAGAATGTTTTCTCGGATTAGTGGATCAAAACAATTATTATTTGAGAAAGCAAGTTTATGCCTACGCACGATTTGAAAAAGGACAATTCGACAAGAATTTCTATTTGAACGCAAAAGTACTTCTCCCATTAGGAGTATTTGCCGTTGGTGGAAAATATGAATCTGACCTCGGCACTGGACCACACGCGGAATTAAAAATCAGAATATCTGATGAAGAGAGTATGAAATCAATAAATCTTTATGGATCATACTTTATGAGTGGTGATATAAAAACCGGCGTTGTTGGCGTAAGAATTGAAGTTAATTAAAAACCCCCGCTCTGCGGGGTCTTTTTTTACAGATTTTATTTATCCGAAAAATGCTTGCGTGCTTTTTCTTTTCCTTCTTTTGTCGCTTTCTTTATTTTCCCCTCACTCTTTGCAAGTTCTTTGGAAAGTTCTCTTATTTCATCACGCAATAATGTTGCAAGCTCAAAATTAAGGTCTTCAGCCGCTTCTTTCATTTCATGTTCTTTTTCTTTTAATAATTGCTCTATCCCCTTTTTCGTTTTTGGCGCACCACGTAATTCTATTTCTGCAATTTTTTCTGTTGGTAAAATATCTTTTATTTCTTTAATAATGGTCTTCGGAGTAATGTTATATTTTTTATTGTATGCGAGTTGTATCTTTCTTCTTCGATCAGTTTCACGTATTGCGCGCTCGAGAGACCCCGTCACTTGATCTGCATACATAATAACTTCGCCGCGCACATTTCTTGCTGCACGCCCTATAGTCTGTATAAGAGATGTCTCACTTCGCAAAAAGCCTTCTTTGTCGGCATCTAAAATCGCAACAAGTTCTACCTCAGGAAGATCGAGTCCTTCACGAAGAAGGTTCACTCCAACTAATACATCAATAGTCCCACGGCGAAGATCTGTAAGAATTTTTATTCTGTCTAATGTCTTCACATCACTATGTAAATACGTCACTTTTATCTGTTTTTCTTCAAGAAAATGGGAAAGATCCTCAGCCATCCGTTTCGTAAGCGTAGTAACTAAAACTCTTGGTTTTATTCCATCAGCATTTGTTTTTCGTGACTCAATATGTGTAATTAAATCCTGCACCTGCCCCAGTGCGGGTCGAATGGTTACCTTGGGGTCAATAAGCCCCGTAGGACGAATGATTTGTTCAACAACTTGTCCCTTTGGTGGCTTTGATTTTAATCGCTCATATGACCCTGGCGTTGCAGATACATAAATAGTGTCTCCAACCCGCGCCTCAAATTCCTTGAAGTTTAATGGTCTATTATCTGCTGCGGAAGGAAGTCGAAACCCAAACTCAATAAGCGTTTTTTTGCGCGCGGCATCCCCCGCATACATTCCTGCAAGTTGTGGCACGGTCACGTGAGACTCATCGATAACAGTAATAAATTCTTTTGGAAAATAATTAAGAAGCGTATCTGGTGGTTCTCCAGCGTTTCTTCCAGATAAGTGACGAGAATAATTTTCAATTCCGTTGCAATATCCAATTTCATCAATCATTGCACAATCAAATTTTGTTCTCCGTTCAAGCCGTTCTGCTTCAAGAAGTTTTCCCTCACGTTCAAACTTTGCTAGTTGTGCCTTCAATTCTTTTTTTATCTCTACAATTGCTTTTTTCCTTGTATCCTCCTTTGTTATGAAATGTTTTGCAGGTGGAATATATACCGCCTTAAGTGACGGCGTTTCCCCACGTACAAAACCTTGAACGGGGTTAATTTCATAAATTTTTTGAATAATTCCGTTATGTATTTCAAATGAATAAATTATTTCTCGATCAGTTGGCATTATTTCCCATTGATCTCCTCGGACGCGAAAGGTGCCTCGTTTCAAATCTGACGTAGTTCTTGAAAATTGAAGCTCAACTAATTGCTTCATAAGACCCGCGCGATTAATTATTCCTCCTTCTTCAAAATGAAATATATGTTCTTTATATGTTTCTGGAGTTCCTAAACCATAAATACAGGATACTGACGCTACCACAATAACATCCCGCCTTGTTAGCAATGCAGTAGTTGCTGCATGACGAAGCTTATCAATTTCTTCATTGATCATTGCTTCTTTGTCTATATATGTATCCGATGAAGGAATATATGCTTCTGGTTGATAATAGTCATAATACGAAACAAAATAATGCACCGCATTGTTGGGAAATAACTCTCGAAGCTCATTACATAACTGTGCTGCTAGTGTTTTGTTGTGTGCAATCACTAGCGCTGGCACATCAAGTTCTGCGATTACATTTGCAACCGTAAACGTCTTTCCAGAACCAGTAACCCCTAAAAGGGTCTGAGACTTCATTCCTTTTTTAAAACCAGAAACAAGCGATTCAATTGCTTTTGGTTGATCGCCCGCTGGAATATTATTACTTTGTAATTGAAACAATTTCCCCATAAATAAATCTAATCAAATAATAATTGCGCGATTAGAAAGTAATTGAAATACTAGTCGAAGCATCATGTTCTGGCAAACCCGATGGATTGTCCTTTTTAAATACAAGAAATCCCTTTTCTCCATTTTTAGTTCCAGAGAAAATAAATTCTGCAGAAAACGGAACATATTGGTCAGTCATCCATTCTCCCTCTGCGCGCGCAGGACCAGCAATGATGGTGTTCCGCTCCTTATCTTGAAGCAAAATTGGGAATGATGCCTCAAAAAACCAGGTTCCCCTCGCCTTTCCCCGAATCATTACGGGGCTTTGAATTCGAGAATTTTCTTTTGGAGATTCTACAATAATATCTGGAAGATTTTTTACCCCATATTCACCTTCATTTTTCTGGACAAATCGGAAAATAATAAAGGTAAAACCAACGACGAGAAGAGTGAGAATGCTAAAAAAAATGATTTTTTTCATATACTATAAATTTCAATAATTTTTTCTTTTGCTCGATGACCAGAAAGAATTTCAATATCAGATTTTGCAACATTAAAGTGATCCGCAAGAATATTAATTATATCCATATTTGCCTTCCCCTCTTTTGCTGGCTTCGTTGTTCGCACCTTAAAGCAACGATCTCCAAGCGAGATGACTTCGTTCTTTTTTGCTTGCGCCTCTACACGAATAAGCAACTTCATTAATAAATCGGTTTTACTTCAACGGCATTTATATTCTTCTTAAAAAAATCTTTATCAATTGTTCGTTCAAAACAATATTTTCCCGCATCATGACTCCATGTAGTGTTTCCGTAGATTCCACCAAAATAGGGACTCGTTATGGACGATGGATCATTTTCTGTTTTTTCTCCAAATACTCCACACAAAATAAATGTTTCACCATTCTTAATACCATATCCATATTCTGTTTTTGTTTCAGGATCCTGTGGAATTATTACGTTGCGAAGTTTGTCATTCAGCATAGAAAGATTTTCTGGAAGTTTCCCTTTGTTTTGCCAATATTCAACTATGTAGTTTTGTATCATCATCAAATCATTTGTCCGACGATCATCAAGTTTTTTGGTGCGCTCTTTAAATGGGGAACCAGCTAAAAGAACTCCGAGAATAACACTTGTAACAACGATGCAAGAAACAACAATTCCTGCATACTTAGTTTTTGAATCAACCAAATCTTTCAATTCGCGACGATAATACCAAAATATTACCAAAGCAACAAAGAAAACGGAGCAGACCTTAAGAATGAATTTCAATGTAAGATCACCCTCGAGAAAGTTATAAATAAGTGAAATTAAGTCCCCCGCCATAACAAATGCAGTAACAAATAATGTGAAATAAAGAAGCCATTTTCTGATATGTATTTTTTTTCTCGATTCGTCTTCTTGATACGATCGTGAAAGCATCTTAAGGGATGCTATAAACATTGGAAAAAATACTACAAGACCCGCGATTGCTCCGCGTGCTGCACTTTCTGCTGATCGTGATCCATAATAATCAAGAGTAATATCAGGAATCCAAATATTTATGATTTGAAACATAAGCACCAAAAAAGAAATTGCAGACCCATACAGGGCTACAATGGAAGCGAGATGCAAAAATACATCCCGAGGAGATGTTTTTATTAAATTACTATTTTGTTCCATATACATTCAGTATATCGGATGTATCTATACTTTCAAAACGGCCAATCCCAATAAATCCATCGCATATCCACCAAATAAGAAGAGTATGATCATTGCTAAAATAAATGGAATTCCGAGAGTAGTGTATGGCTCCTTAAAAACAATGAGACGAGTAATGGATACAACTACAACGGAAAAAAATACCAATGGGATAAAAACAACGAATAGCGGCCACCCAACAATAAGCGCACAGATAAAGCCAAGTTCTTGTTCTCCTTCATCAAAAAAACGTTCTGTTTTTTTTGAAAGCACCCTAAGAAATACATAAAATATATAGGCCGCAAAAACAGAAATAACCACAGAGAGCCAAAATCTCCCCCAAGAATAAAAAAGAAAGTATCCGAATTTATTCATAAATAACACGCCATAACTTTTTATTCCAACAATTGGTAAATCTTTCGGAAGTGGTGCGGTAAGAAAATAGTTTCCTAACCCCCCCTCACTCCATATCGAATATTGCATATACATCAACAATGCCGCATTTATTATGCGCGCACAGATTCCCCCAATAATTAAATTACGAAATGAAAAAAATTTCTCCAAGCGAGATTGTGCTATATTCTTTCGGAATATATATCTCAAACACGCGAGAATGCCGATAATTCCCAACAACGCGGGAAGTGTATATGTCGATAGAAAAAGAAAAACGAAATCAATTGCCTTAGAGTTATCCATCGTGCGTAATGAAAATTATAAAGCAATATGAACTGGATTCCCAGTAATAAATGCTGAAATATTTTCAATTGTGGTATTTAAAATTCTTTCTAATGCTTCCTGTGTATTAAACGCGGTGTGTGGTGTTATAAACACATTCGGCATATTCATAAGTTGATGGTTTGCTAACACAATCTTCAAATCTTCTTCTTTCGCCCCCTGTTTACTGAAAAACTGAACCTCGTCCTTTGTTTGTTCTTCGTCCTCTAGGACATCAAGTGCAACCCCCGCAATTCTTCCGTCTAAAAGTGCTTCCATAAGCGCAAATGTTTCTATGATGCCGCCTCGTGCTGTATTTACAAGATACACGCCCCTCTTCACATATTGCATTGTGGTTTTATTCAATAGATGTTTTGTTGAATCGTTTAAAGGACAATGAATTGTTATAATATCCGCCTTTTTTAATCCCTCCTCAAGAGAAACGTATGGAAATCCAAGTTTTGCTGCAAGTTCTGGTTTGGGCATTGGATCATATGCTATAACATTCATATCAAATCCTTTGGCAATGGTAATTGCATGTGTTCCTATTCTCCCTGTTCCAATTACTAAAATGGTTCGTCCACGCAAATCAACTCCTCGCAATCGTTTGTGAGACAATGTTTCTGTTTCTTTAACTTGATCAATTGCATCAAATATCTTTCGAGTCATGGTGAGCAACAATCCAAAAGCAAATTCTGCAACAGTGTTATCTCCATATCCAGGAACTGTGGAAACTACAATTCCACGTTTTTTACACGCAACCAAATCAATATGATCATATCCTGTTGATCTCGTTGCAATAAATTTTAAATTTGGAAAATATGAGAGTGTTTTTTCGTTGATAATTGAATCAACAAATATACAAATTGCATCAAAATCTGTCTGGGCAGGAATTTTTTCTTCCTCAATTTTATCATTCGAAAATCTGCATTCCTGATTAATTATTGTTTTTCGAATAATGCTCTCTTCCCATCCCTCTAATTCAAAAAAGCCTATTTTCATCTAGTAATTGTAGCATAAAAATCCCCGCTTACGCGGGGTTATTTTCTTGAGAACCTAGCTTCATTTTTTGTGGTTTTGTCCTTCTTTTTATACTTGCCATTTCGCGTTCCTTTTTTTGCACTACCTCAATCATTTTCATAATTGAATCGGGATTCAAAGACATACTCTCAATTCCCTCCTCAACAAGGAATTCGGCAAATTCTGGATAGTCGGATGGTGCTTGTCCACAAATACCAATGTATTTCTTTTGTGCCTTACACTTTTCTATAATCTGTGCAATAAGTTTTTTAACTGATGGATTATTTTCATTCGCAATATGCGTCACAATCCCAGAATCCCTATCAAGCCCTAAAGTAAGTTGCGTAAGATCATTTGATCCAATCGACATTCCATCAAAAATATCTAAGAATTCATCCGCAAGAATGATATTTGAAGGAATTTCACACATCACATAAATTTTAAGTTTTTTATCTTTTGCGCGATCGAGTCCGTGCTCTTTCATTACCTCAACAACGCTTCTTCCTTCTTCTGGGGTTCTGCAGAACGGGATCATAGGAACTACGTTTGAAAGCCCCATATCTTCACGCACTCTACGCATTGCCTCACACTCCAGTCCAAATGCCTCTTTAAACTTCGGATCATAATATCGAGAGGCTCCACGCCATCCAAGCATAGGATTTTCTTCTTGGGGTTCATACATCGCACCGCCAACAAGTTTTGAATACTCATTTGTTTTGAAATCAGAAAATCGAATAATTACCTCATTCGGGTAAAAAGCAGCACCAATTTTTGCGATTCCTTCTGCAAGTTCACTTGTGTAGTACTCTGCCTTATCGGGATATCCAATAGTCATTTCTTCTATTGTTCTAAGTAATTTTCTCATTTCCCGATTCTTTTTTCCCTTCTTTAGATCGTGATAATGGATAAGTGCATTCGGATGAATTTTTAGGTGAGATGCAATAATAAACTCAAGCCGTCCAAGACCAACCCCACGTGCGGGTAAAAAATGACTCCTAAAGGCCTCGTCAGGGGCCCCAATATTTATCATTATTTTTGTCTTTGTTTTTTGAACATCTCCCAACTTATGTTCAATAACCTCAAATGGTAACTCTCCCGCATACACTATTCCCTCATTCCCCGAAGAACAATCTATGGTAACCACTTCTTTGTTTTTCAAAAGACGAGTAGCATTATTTGTTCCAACAATACACGGAATGCCCAACTCGCGAGAAACAATTGCAGCGTGGGAAGTTCTTCCTCCTTTATTAGTCACAATTGCTGAAGCAATTTTCATGATTGGCTCCCAATCAGGATCGGTGATTTCTGTTACTAATACTTCTCCTTTTTGAAATGCGGAAATCTGACTAGCACTCTTTAGTATTCGTACCGCACCACTTCCAATTTTTGCCCCAACGGCAATTCCTTTTACTTTCACCAAGCCTTTTTTGTTTAGTTTATATTCCTTATAAACCGATTTATCAGTAGATGAATGGACAGTTTCTGGACGAGCCTGCACAATAAACAACTCCCCCGTGTTTCCATCTTTTGCCCACTCTATATCCATTGGTTGATATTTCCCATGTACCTCTGAAAAATATTTTTCTATTTCAAGACACCATTTTGCTAGTTGAAGAACTTCATCATCAGTTATTGAAAACAGTTGTTCATCCTTCCAAGAAACGGATTTTTGTTTTGTCCCTTGAGAACCATAAACTAATTTAATATTTTTCTTCCCCAAATCTTTTGCAATGATCGCCCTGTGTCCCTTTTCTAATGTCGGTTTGAAAACAACAAATTCATCAGGGATAACTTTTCCTTGAACAATGAATTCTCCAAGACCATAAATACCATTAATAACAATGACCTTATCAAAACCCGTCTCGGTATCAATAGTAAATGCAACCCCAGAAGAAGAGAGATCAGAGCGAACCATACGTTGTACACCAACTGACAGTGCTACATCTGTATGGGAAAATCCCTTATCCACCCGATATGAAATTGCGCGATCAGTAAAAAGCGACGCAATACATTTTCTTGCATAGTGCAAAACCTCTTTAGGTCCTCGAACGTTTAAAAATGTCTCTTGTTGTCCCGCAAATGAAGCACCAGGAAGATCTTCTGCGGTTGCCGATGATCGCACCGCGACATCAATATTCTTGCCGTATTTTTCCTCCATCTTTGCATATGCTACTTCAATTGAATGTGTTAAATCCGCGGGAAATTCTGTAGCAACAACTAATTCACGAATTGTTTTTCCAACAAGTTGTAACTGCTTAATATTGCTTGTATCCAATGTTTTTAATAATTCAGCAATTTTTGATTCTATTCCTGTTTCTCTCACAAAATAACGATATGCGTCTGCAGTTAGTGCAAATCCATCAGGAATACGAACCCCACGCGGAACAAGATTTGAATACATTTCCCCCAATGCCGCATTTTTTCCTCCAACGCTTGGCACATCCTTTATTCCGACTTCTTCAAACCATGAGACAAATTGATTAGACATATATATTATTTTTTTAGTGCAAATATAAGATCCGAAACATTCTCTCCTGTTTCCCCCGTAAGAATAAAATCTCCCACAGTCTCAAAAAACTTGTAGGAGGCATTTTCATTTAAACTTTTTACTGGATCGATCTTTTTTGCACGAGCATTTTCAAGAGTCATTATATCACAAATTGCGCCACCAAAATCACAATTATCTCTTCCATCTGAGGCGGCACCAACAACAATAACTCCATCAACTACCTGTGGGACTGCGGCAAGTACTAATTCAAGCTCTCTCCCCCCTTTCCCCGAATGAGTTATCGTAACTGTTGGTTCTCCTCCCCAAAAATATGCTGTTTTTGCGGGAGCACTTTTTATTTTTTGAATAATATTCGCGCCAATTTCTTTTGCCTCGCCTGAGAGTGCGTTCGTTACAATTGTACTAGAAAATCCGAGGGACTCTGCAGAACTTTTCATTGCTTGAAGTGCTGTGTCATTTGAAACCGCCAATATATTTATAGTTCGCTCAAAAAATTTTTCATCCTTTACTGTTTCTATTAATGAATCAGCAAGAATTTCATCTTCTAATGAGTATTTCTTCATAATCCGCCGCGCATCAGCAATAGTTGTCACATCACGAACAGTTGGACCAGAGGCAACCATACCTAAATCATTTCCTGGAACGTCTGAAAAAATAAGCGAAACAACACGAGCGGGATATGCATGATATGCGAGCATCCCCCCTCGTGCACCGGAAATATGTTTCCGAATAGTATTTAACTCTTCAATGGTTGCCCCACCCTTAAACATCTTCTCTATTACGTCGCGCTCCGTCTCACAGGTCATATTTCTTGGATTACAAAGTAATGTGGAACCCCCACCAGAGATAAGCGTGATAACAAGATCGCGAGGGGTAAGTCCGTGAATTACTTGTAAAAGCTCATTTGTCGCTTGAATGTTTATTTCAGAAGGAAATGGATGTGTCCCCTCTCTCATTTCAATTGAACAAAGTTCGCGCTTTTTTGTTCCTAATATTAAACCGCCAGTAATTCGTTTTTCTAATATCTTTTCGAGCGCACATGCGGCTGCTGGAGAACATTTTCCAGCTCCAACTACAAAAATTCGATCAATAGAATCCAACGGAATTTTCACTTCTCCGATTAACAAAACATTCCTTACTATTTTTACCATCTGTTCAACAACACGTTCGGTGTCTATAGAAGCATACAATGCTTCCAAAATAGAAAGTGCCTCAGTCCGAATAGCGCTTTTTTTAAAAACTTCAGAATTTTGTACGCGACCCATATAACAATTATACTCTGTCTCAACGACAGAGTATAATTGAATTTCAATTTTACTCACCTACATAAGGTAGCGATTTCTAATTATTAGTTGGAAATGGACATCCAGCCTTTTCTGCAAGCGTCTTTAATTCTTGTGCGCCAGAAAGTTTTGTGCCATCGGGAAATATCCACGTTGGATACCCAACCACTCCTGCATCACTACATTCTTTTTCTTTTTCAGTGCATTCAATATAAGGTATATTTTTAAATGCACTACCGAATTCCTTTTTTTGATTCTGACAATGTGGACACCAATACGTTCCATACATAGTCACTTTCTTTTCCCCTAAACAGATGGCGAGATCCTCAACCTCTTTTCCTATGGGTTTTGGTTGCGCCGAATACCACAACAACACAATGAGCCCAACAACAAAAATGACAAGCCCAAGAATAATGAATATATTTTTTTTATCTTTCATATTATTTTGCCCCCTCATCACAGCAATCAACTAATTTTTCAACTATATCTTCAAACGACCAATTTTCTTTTTCGTTTTTCTCTTTTACCTTCAAATTCGACGTGTCGATAAGTTTGAGACGAATTCCCCAAAACATCGAATATGCCTTATAAGAAAGTTCAAACAATCTCTTTGCTTCATCACGTTTTCCACTTCCTTCAAGTTTCGTTCCAACCTCCATTAAACGCATTGAGGTTGCAAGAAGATGTTTTGAAATACACCACGTCTCTCCCTCGTGTCGATTAATCATTTTTCCTAATAACTCTCTTCTCATTTCTCGCACTTCACGCAATAAGTCAAAATACTCATCTTTTTTTGTTTTCTCTGCGGTAAAAAAGAAATGCTCCTCTAAACTGACCAGATTCATAATTGCAATAGAAAGATCTTCATCAAGAGATAAATCAACTTCTCCCTTTGTTTTCATTTCCTCGATCTTCTTTTTAATTTGTTCAAAATCCATATAGATATTGTATGAGTTTATTACGATAATAGGAATATTAGTACCCCCATTCCTATCATAATCGCGCCGTCGACAAAGCGCATATTTTTAGAAGTGTTCTTCCTCCAAGTATCGAATTTATCAACAAGAACCTTGTTCGATGCAACACCAAGAATAACGATAAGCGGTAAGACAAAAAGAATATTGTAATACACAAGATACCCTAGCCCTCCCATAAATGTCCTTGAATCATGGAGTAATCCCAAAATCATAAGGTATGGACCACCAGTGCAGGGAAACTCACAAAGACCAACAAACGCACCAAGCGCAAACGCTGTTGGAAGCGATGCCTTTTCCATAAGACGCGCCATTGTTTTGTGTGAACCTTTTGGAATTTTTAGTTTTATTGGGAACGAAGGAATATACGCGTTAATAATATCAAGTAACCCTAAAATAATAATAAGTGACGCTCCGATTTTTCCAACAAAATTGGGAATGCTGAAAAAGGAAAGCACTCTCAAAATACCGAGACCAATTGCAAGATATACAAGAAAAATACCCAGAATATATGACCCCCCAATTGCTATTATCTTCTTTCTATTTGATCCTAGACTAAATAGAAATGCAATTGTTAATAACAGAATAGAAAATGCACACGGATTGATGCTATCAATCAAAGCAGAAACAGTTACTAAGGGAAAGAAAAACGAATGTGACAACCTAAATGTGGAAAGTATTTCATTTCCCGTTGGTGTAATTTTTACAAAAACAACCAACGCTAGTAAGAGAACAATAACAGAAATGAAAACCCACGAAACAATTTTTTTATACATTATGTAATATCAACAAAAAACTTGCATGCGACCACACACAAGACAATTATTACATAATATGCGAGGGACTTAATTCGTATAAAGAAAGCCACGACATAAATTTATTTAACGAAAAGTATACAAAACTGTTTTTCTCATTGGTTCGAAAAATTGTATTATTGTGTTGGGTGGAACCAATATAGAAAATAATTGCCGCACAAAAAAAGGCAATAAAAAATGAGAAAATCGCAAGAGAAAGTTGACCAAACGCACTACTATGAAAATTAAAAAAAGAAATGCTTCCCACATTTGCAGAACATCCACCCCCCTGCAATGTCTGCACCAAACATCCCGCATGAGTTACAAATGCAATCAATGTTATTGCTCCAATACCTACAAGAGAAAATATTACGAATAGTGACAAAAATTTCAAAAACATTTTAAAATTATTTTATTTTACAACCTCCACCCATTGATTTATCTGGTTGTAAAATAGAGATTATCCCTTCCATATTTGATGCTGCAACAATCATTCCATTACTCATCTCACCCATCAAGGATCTTGGTTCAAGATTTGCAACAATCACAATATCTTTTTCAATAAGTGATTCTGGTTCATATTGCTTTCCAATTCCTGCAAGTACGATCCTCTCTTCTAATTCGCCAGCTTCATTCTTGTCCCCCGCGTCCAACGTAAGTCGAAGTAATTTTTCTGAATTCAAAACTCGTTCGGCACGCTTCACACGAGCGGTTCTCAGTTCTATTTTGCTAAAATCCTCATACGAAATCATATTCAACATTATAGATAACCACATAAGCAAAAACAACACCTTTTTTGATGTTGTTTTTGCTTATAATAATGACTTATTGATCTGTTTTCGTTTTTCCCTCCAAAACCAATGTGACTCTATCTGCAAACATTCCATTTGTTATATCTCCAATCCCCTGTACCTCTATTTGATTTCCTAGGTGTATATCATTGAATGTTACTGGCTCATCTCTCACAGGAACAGGAGCAACAACCATTAATCCCTTTTTAAATTGTTCGAGTTCATTTTTAAACTCATTATCAGATTTAGCAACCTGTCTTGTTATTATTGCACCTGGATTTATTAAAACCTGAACACGAGTTCCGTCGCCCCTATCAACCGCAAATTTTGATTCAGATACATTTCCAATCCAACCAACACTACCAACTATTTTTTGTGGAGCGCCACTTGATGGTACATTAGGAATTAATGAAGATGGGTTAATAAGAATTGATTTTGCTGAAAGATTATTATTTTTTTCAATATCTTTATCCACCTTTATCGTCACATACGATCCAACCACAATATCATTTATAGATGCGGTTTCTTCAATAAATGGAAGTGGTGGTTTTATTTTTAAATCACCATTCTTTTGTGCTTCGAGAAAAACTTTTTGTTGCTCTTCAAGAACTTTTGGATCTTTTTGTGTTTGTTTTTTAACTGGAGTCTTTGAATTAATTGCTATTGTTTTTATTACCTTTTGATCAGGAGTGTTTCCATTTATTCCCCGTAATGTGAGCGCATCAATAATTAATGATTCATCTGTTTTTTGTTGGACAGTGCCAGAAACGATAAGATTTCCCAAATTTCTAGGTCTATTTCCAGAAAGATACGAAACAAAAATTCCAATCACAACAAGAACAATTAATGCAATGACAATGTAGATTAGCTTTTTCTTTTTTTCTTGTTCCATGTTTTTATTAATTATATCAGTTCTTAGTAATGATTACCTGACCATGACCAGTACGAGACCCAGCTGTATTTGTTTGATTTGTTCCTGAATTGTAACTTCCTCCACCTCCACCATATGCTGAATAGCTACTCCATTGTCCCGTCGTTCCTCCACCCGAATATCCTCCTCCACCTCCAGGTCCACCAAGCTGTCCACCACCACCGCCACCAAAGCCTCCATAATTTTCAGATGTATAACATGAATTTCCTGTACCGCCGGCACCACCATTCAAGAAACTTTTTCCTCCATATGAGATAGCACAATGTGTTCCTCCATTTGCTCCATCACTGTTAAGTCCCCCACCGGCACCACCTTGATAATTAACTCCACCAATTGAACCACCGGCACCACTACTTCCACCAGAACCATTTCCAACCTCAGGACAGGTTGCAGTAGAACCAGAGGTTGTTATTGCCCCAGAGGCAGTTGATGCAGTACGCGTACACGATATTCCATAACTTGTAGATGGTCCTCCTCCTCCCCCTCCAGCAACAATCAGAGGAGTATTTCCTGTTTGTCGAACTACAAATGTTCCACCGCCACCACCGTTTTCATTTCCGTGAGCACCACCATTTGTTCCACCCATTTGACCTACTAAAATTTTAATTATTTCTCCACCAGTAAGTGAAACATCACCTTTTATATATGCTCCACTTCCGCCAGTTAAACTACTTCCTGATCCACTTCCTCCCTGTGCTCCCCATGCTTGAATGGTATATGTCCCGGTTGTAGGAACGGTCCAATATTGAATACCGCTCGTTACACTAAATAATGAGGAGGATGAAGTCCATGTTGCAGCACTATATGCAGACTGACAATTTGCCAATGTGGGACCAGAAACACCTGTTGCACTACAATTAGTAAACGTATGTGTTGTAAATGAATACAGTGCAGGAACTGCAATTCTATTTACTTCAGAGGTTGGAGAACTTTCACCTGCGCTATTCACAGCAGAAACTTTATAGTAGTATGTCGTTCCTCCAACAATTGCAGTATCAGTATAAGTAGTCGAAGTTACATTACTTGCAACAACGGAAAATCCACTTCCTGATGTTGTACTTCTATATACGTTATATGACGAAGCATATGCACAAGACGATCCTCCTGGTGCAGTCCATGACAACGTTATACTACTTGTTGCTGTTAACCCAGTTGGAGCTCCAGGAATAGTTAATCCATTTGGACACGAAGCAGCAAAACAAAGCAATTCAGTATTTGATCCAACGTTTTGAGTTGAGGTCGCTGAACTCCAACCTCCTGGACATGATAAAGATTGATTGGCGCCTTTTGCACGAAGTGTAAAAGATTGAAATGGTGCATCCAGTCGATAACAAATTTGTTCATTCATATCTGTTCCATTTATTGTTGCTAAATTACACGATCCAGAAGACCATCCCGAGGGGCAACTTGGACATGCTGAGGTTGCTATTCTATAACAAGCACTATCATAAGTGGTTTGTGAACTGTATCTTTTTCTTGTGTATTGGGAGTTAGTATATTTTGTATATCCCGTTGGACATGTAATACCATTTGAAGATGAATTTGCAAGATATGGAAATGCATCCGAAGCAATCGAAGAATTATTAATACAGGCACCTGTGTATGCTTGATATCCAGAATATGGTGCATTGTAATAAATTGCAGAAGTATTACTCCAGTTAGTAAATCCGCTTGGGCAACTAACTGCAGAACTTGGATTTCCTAATCCAGTATAAGACTGCCAAATAAATGATGGCGGCGCACCTTTATAACATGCGCCAGAATAAACTGTCTCCTGACCATATGGTCCGTATACATATTGACCAACCCATCTAGTATATCCCGCTGGACACGTTACACTTGTTGCACCACTATACGATTTCCAAGTGAACACATCATTTGCGGCACTCGCGTTGTAACACGCGCCAGTATATGACCAATAATCATAGGTTATATTTTCATCTGATCCATCACATATACTACAAGCGTCATACCATGCTGGTCTCCATCGAGCGTAGTTACCATCATACCAATTTGTAAGTCCTGTGGGGCATGTCTGAGCTCCCATGGTATATGCACTCCATGAAAATGAAGGAAGCGTTGTTCCCTTGTAACACACACCGTCATACATACTTGTAGTATTGGTTGGATCTACATCCCACCAGGTATTGGTCCACTTTGTATACCCCGTTGGACACGTGACACTCGAGGGCGATTGAGCTCTCCATTTAAATAAGTCATTTGTTGCTGATGTTGGATAACACACACCAGTACGAGATTGATATCCACTCTCACTTGAGTAATACCAAGCATTACTATTCCACCATCTTGTAAATCCTGTTGGACATGTAATATATGTGTCAGGACTGTAATCACTTGAAAGTTCCCACGTGAAAGAACGTGGATCGGAGTTTCCTGAATGGAGATATAACACATTATCGCTTGCTGCCAATGTTATTGATTGGGCACTAAACGCTTGCCACGTTCCATTTCCGCTCGCATCAGAAGTAAGTACATATCCTGATGTTGTTGAAGTTCCCAATTGGAATCCAGTTGCTTTGATTGTTCCTACAACGTCAAGTTTTGCTTGTGGGGTCGCAGTTCCAATTCCCACATTGCCCGATCCAACAGCAAAAAGATTTGATCCAGAGATATTCCAAAGCGCATACGCTGCAGAATCAACATATGATTTCGTTGTAATGTGTCCCGATGCAGTCGGAGAACCAACAGAAACTACTCCATCAAATTGTCCCACACCAGCAACATCAAGCATATATACAGGAGTTGTTGATCCAATTCCTACATTACCTGTGTTCCCCAAAGTCATTCTATATGCAGACACACCATCATTATAAAAATGTAAACCACTTGAAACACCAACAAGTTGCCACGTTGAACCCGTGGACATAATTCGTATTGATCCACTATTTCCTCCCGTTGCAAATGTGGCGAGAACTCCCGACGGCGGTGCTAAATTATATAAATGAAATGGCGCACCCGGGTTTGTTGTTCCAATTGCAACATTTGTTCCATCGTTATAAATAAGAGAACTTGCAACCCAGCTTGATCCACTGTGGCGCAATGTTTGCCCTGTAGTTCCTGCTGCAATTCCCCCACCAACCATTGAATCAACATAACTTTTTGTTGCCGCGTGTGTCGCCCCCGTAGGAGAACCAACAAAAACTGGAGAGGAGAAAAATCCTTTTCCAACTACTTCCAATTTATAAGACGGATTTGAAGTATATATTCCAATGTTTCCTGAAGTATTAACAATAAACAAATCGCTTTGTCCAAAAATAATATTGTTTTCACTACGTTCATTCAACTTTAAAACAGCATTAGTGTTTTCAACTGATGAAGTATTTTGATCAATAGTTATATACTGAGCAAAAACAAAAGATGGAAATACAATTATCGCTATAACTATCGCAAGCCCAGAAATAATTTTTTTAAAATTAAACATAATTATCTTGTACATGTGATGTTTACCGCATAATCAGTCGAATTCTGATTATTACACTCACTCAGATATCCTGCTGGTGGTGTTGGAGCTGCAGCACATTGTGTCGGTTGAGAACCAAATGACCATTGACCTGATTGTCCATCATAAAGAGTAACGTTTGAAGAAGAATTCCACGCACAATCAATTGCCGTCGACGAATTCAACGCATATCCACTTGGTTGAGAACTCCAAACTCCATTTCCAATACTATGATATGCAGCATATGTAACTCCTGAATTTGTTGCTGTACACGATGAAAATCCAAGTTGAGTTTTAATCTGGTTTAATACGTTTGCATCCCACTCGCTATTCATCATACGAGCAATAAGTTTGTATTGTGGGTTCGCCCAGCTTGCAAGACGGGTAAACTGTGCATCAACGCATGTTTCCTGACTTCCATTTACCGTAACACTACTACAGTATAATCCATATTTACATGGGTTTGCTCCACCAGTTATCGGAGAAATTGAATTATATCCCTGTTGGAGAATTGAGGTTATAGGAGCCGCTGGAGTTGCACTCACTTCGCTGCCTTGTGTTCCCTCTCCTCCACCATTTACTGCAGAAACTTTGTAATAGTATGCTGGATATGTTCCCGCTCCCAAAATCTTAAACTCAATTTCGTATGCGCCGCCGTTGTTATATCCGGTTCCTGAAACGCCTATCCAACGGTAATAACGATATGCAGTAGAATTTGCACTCATATCACCCAATATAGTTGGTTGTGGATTCCCGCTTGCATTTGGAGTAAACGATGCTGACACATCAGTCCACGTATAGTTATCATTTGATGCTTGCCACTTCCACACTCCACTCTGAGCACCTCCTCCGGACCATGTATATCGTGCTTCCTTTATTATTTTAGGAGATTTAAAATCGAACGTTATATATAATCCTGCAATTGCAGTGTTTGAAATATATGCAGTAGTCGCTCCATTTCCATCAATCATATTAGTGTCTGGATATCCAGAATAATTCCACACATTATCATATTCAATCGCAATAAGGGCTGTTCTATTTCCCGTACTTTGTGGTTCTGTGTACGTTGGAGTCGTACTTGGTGAAACCGCTGAATCTACATACGTTGTTGATGCAATATCACTTGCAAGCAATGTATAACCACTGCCAGATGTTGTACTTCGATAAATTTTATATGATTCAGCTTGAGCACATGCAGTACCAGATGGCGCCGTCCAAATCAACGTAACATTTGAAGGGCCTGCGGTTGCTGATGCACTCGTTGGAATTCCTGGAGTTGTCATTCCACTCGGACAGGCAAAATAGCAAGCCAACTCTGTGTTGCCACCAATATTAGTAGCAGACGTCGCAGGAGCCCATGCTGCCGACGGACAAGAAACAGACTGCGAACTTCCCTTTTTTGTTATCTGCATCGTCGCTACTGCAGTATCAGTGCGATAACAAACTTTTTCTTTTGCATCATATCCATTTAGTGATACTGTTTGACACGTTGTTTCGCTCCACTCAGAAGGACATGAGGGACAAACTGTTGCATCATATGACTTATAACAAGTTCCATCCCACGCTTGTATGCTTGAACCTTGTTTATATGCATAATATCCACTCTTATACTTTGTATACCCTGTTGGACACGTTACCGTATCCGACGCCGCCATCGTTTCAAAGTTAATCGCATCAGCCCCAGAACTTGAATTACTTATACACGCTCCAGTATACGCATTGTAACTATTTCCTGTTCGCCACAACGCATTTGCGTCATACCACTTTGTATACCCCGTTGGGCACGTTACATTTCCAATATTTCCTCCAGTGTATGCGTCCCACGTAAATGAATTTGGTGAACCTTTATAACATATACCTGTAGTATAAGCATTATTTCCAGGACCATATACAAAATCACTTGGATACCACTTTGTATATCCTGTTGGACAGGTTACATTTGCAGGAGTCGTTGCTTTCCACCTAAAGAAATCATTTGTTGCGCTTGTGTTATAACACGCACCAACATAACTGTAATATCCGCTGCCAGATGAATACCACTGCGCATTTGAATCAAACCATTTTGTGTATCCTGTTGGACACGTTAGTGAAGTTGGAGTACCAAGTCCTGTATATGACTCCCAATTAAATGCGGTGGTTGGTGATCCTTTGTAACAAACTCCGCTGTAATATGCTTGAGAAGAATAGATTCCATATCCATAAAACGAGGTATTAACCCATCGAGTATAACCCGTTGGACACACTACTGAATTTGGTGATGTCATCGTCTTCCAAGAAAAAATATCAGTAGTTGCACCTGCGTTATAACACGCACCTTCGTAAGTAGCATTTCCAGCTAAATCGGCATACCAATATGCATAATTTGTATCATACCAACTCGTATATCCCGTTGGACAAACAACAGAAGCAGGACTATTTGTTTCCCACGTGAATGAGTTAAGGACAAGTGTTATTGGACTTCGTAATTTCATTACGCCTGTTCCATAAGTAGCCCCCGAACTTGAAAATGATTGCCACGTACCAATTCCACTTGCTCCTGCCACCAAAATACTTCCTGCGGTTGGACTTGTACTCAACTGGAATGATGTCATTTTCATTGTTCCTGCAATATCGAGTTTCGCAGCTGGCGTCGTCACTCCGATACCAACATTTCCCGAAGGAACGCTATATATGTTTGTGCTCGATGCAAGCCAAAGCAAGGAAGGAAGAGAATCGACATATGCCTTATTAACCGCTTGACCACTCGCAGTTGTAGTACTTATTAGAACGGGAGAAGCAAAATTCCCCGTACCAGTAACGTGCAACATTGCTGATGGTGATGCAGTTCCGATTCCCACACTCCCCGCGCTGGTGACCGTCATTCGATATTGTGAGGTATTGTCATTATAAAATTGAAGTCCTGATCCTGTTGCGCCAATTTGCCATGATGATCCAGTAGAACCAATACGAATAAATGACGCAGAACTCCCTGTTTGAAAACGAGAAAGAACAGCAGACGCGCTGTTATAAACAGAAAATGGAGTTGTGGGATTTGTTATTCCAACACCAATATTTGTTCCATCATTGAAAAGTGTCGAATCACCAAACCATCCAGAACCATTATTTTTTAATGTCTGTCCGCTTGTTCCTGATCCAACTCCTCCCGCAATAGTGAAGTCCGCATATCCTTTTGTTGAAATATCAGAAGAAATAAGTGGGGTTCCCACAATAAGTGGGTTTGCAAAATATGCAGAACCCTGTACATCAAGTGTGTATGCGGGAGTTGTTTTATTAATACCAATTTTGTCTGTTGCAGTATTTATATAAAGGATTCCATTCCCTACCGAAATATCATATGCAGTTCGAGCATTTAAATATAACGGTGCATACCATGACTCGATTGAATTTGAATCAATCGTCACATTCTGTGCGCTAACAAAAATAAACGAAAAAACAAAACAAAAAACAAAGAGAAAAAATTGTATGTATATTACTTGTTTTTTATTTTTCATATTCTTGTATTTTAGTAATACCAAGTTTGATAAGAGCTACAATAAGTACTCGTATAAGCGTAACAATATGCTCTTCCACCAGCACCTCCAGACCATGGATATGCTCCATTCGGAATACATCCTTGTGATGCATAATCTGCGCATGTAGTTGCATCTATACATTGATATTCTGTGCCTTGAAGCGTAGTACAAACATTATCGTCATACCATCTTCCTCTCATACATTTTTCAGTTGATGCACAACCAGAAACTGATTGACCCCCAGTATTATTCCACGCACCATTACAATCTTCATCAATGGTTGGCGTTGAAGAAAGTGAATATGTTTGAGCAGTACAAACAAGTGTTTGTGAAAATGTTCCTTCTAATGCAAGATCACTCTTTCTTACAATTCGAATTTGGGTTCCGCCCCAATTTGCTTTCCATCCATCTGCATTCAATGTATAATTCGCATTCGTTGCAGTTGCATCACAGTTTACTGAAGATGCAGAAGTTATATCAGTCCAAGTTGATCCAGTATAAAATTGAAGTTTGCATCCGCCGGCTCCTCCATTTCCTGCACCAGCAGTCCAAGAAACAGTGAATGTTTGACTTCCATTTGTTTGGGATAATGAAAGATTTGTCGGTGCCATTGCAGTTGTTCCCGAAATTTCTGCGCTTTGTGCACTTTCGCCAAAACTGTTTACCGCAGAAATCTTGTAGTAATAAATTGTCCCATTACTTACCCCCGTATCAATATATGATGTACTTGATGTTGTTGTATAAAGTGTAAATCCAGATCCAGAAGTTAGACTTCGATAAATATTAAACGAAGTTGGCGCTCCAGCACATGTAAATCCCCTGTTCCAAGTAACAGTTATTTGCCCAGTACCAGAAACAATTGCAGGATTTGCAGGTGCTCCTGGAATTTGAGAAGCAGCGGTTGAACATTTTGTCACAACAACTTGTCCACTTCCTGATCGAGAATTTGCAGTGTTTGTCTGTGTTGCTCCAGTATTGTACGATCCTCCTCCACCACCACCATAAGTACTTCCCCAACTTCCTCCTGCTCCTCCACCGGAATACCCACCACCACCACCAGCAGTTAGTCCTCCTGCTCCTCCACCACCAAATCCACCAATATTTCCACCCCATCCACTCCACACACTTGATCCGTTGTCTCCACCAAATCCACCTTCAAGGAAACGTGTTCCTCCATAGTCATACCACGAAGAACTCCCTCCACCATCAATGTTGGTAATTCCATTAGTAAGCCACCCAGCGCCACCGCCAGAATAGTTTGCACGTCCACCTCCCGATCCTGCAGTTCCCGCGGTTCCTCCACCACTTGTCTGTCCAGCAGTTCCATTAATCGTTGTTTGCCCACCAGAAGCAGAGCCACCTCCATTTGTTCCTGGTGCACCACCACCGCCACCCGCAACTATGATTGGTTGATTGTTTGAATCAACTACAAATGTTCCACCGCCACCTCCATTTCCACCATTATATTGAATCCCATTATTTGCTGCTCCACCTTGTTGTCCCACAAGAATCGAAATAACTTCTCCCAATTTAAGAAAAACATCTCCTTGTATTAATGCTCCCTTTCCACCTTGATAACTCATCGTTCCACCCTGCGCACCATCAGCTCTGATGGTATAAATTCCCGTTTCTGGCACAGTCCATAATTGGATTCCACTTGTCGCATTATAAAACGAAGAATTTTCATCCCATGTTGTTGAATATGCAGATTGACACGCAGTAACTGTTGGTCCCGTTCGTCCTGTCTGACTACAATTGGTAAATGTATGATTACTGAACGTATATAAAATATTTGGAGTTGAGACACTTACTTCATTTGAATATCCACTTTCTCCAGCAATATTAACCCCAGTAACTTTGTAATAATATGTTGTTGAAGGAGTTGTTGTTGCATCAGCAAATGATGTTGCAGCAACACCAGAAGCATAAAGAGTATATCCACTTCCAGACGTTAAACTTCTATATATGTTGTATGAATCAGTCGCAGTACAATCTGTTGCCGCGGGCGTTGACCATGAAAGATTAATTGTTAATCCAGCAGCAGATCCAGAAAGTGATGTCGGTGTGAGTGGCGAAGAAAAGCTAGAACATGCAAGATAACAAACGCGCTCTGTGTTTCCTACAACATTTGCTGTTGCTCCAGCACTCGAGAATCCTGCGGGACAAGAAAGTGTTTGATCCAATCCTTTCTTTGAAACAACAAGAGATTGAATTGGACCACCCTGTTTGTAACAAACCTTTTCACCATAATCTCCATACAATGTTGAAACGGTGTTGCATGACCCCTCGGTCCACCCAGAAGGACACGCCTGACAACTTGCAGAAGGAACTTTATAACATGCACTACTATATGCGGCATTCCCCGATCCTCGATACGCATAATAAGAGGCGTTTCCTTGCCACTTAGTATATCCCGATGGACAACTTATCGAGTCAGATCCTGATGTTGAAAAGTATGAAAATGCATCTCCAGCTGGCAAAGAAGTATTCACACAATATCCGTTGTATGACTGATATGATCCATCATAGGTATAATATTTTGCATATGTAGTGTCGTACCAATTAGTATATCCAGAAGGACACGTTACCGTTGTTGGTGCATAGCTGGTATAAATTTCCCATGGAAATGAAACAGGTGATCCTTTATAACAAACACCAGTATAATAACTTACTGATCCTGGACCATATGCAAGATTCGATGAATACCACGCCGTGTATCCCGCTGGACAAGTAACAGAAGCTGGAGAAGTTGATTTCCATTTAAACGCGTCTGTTGTTGCTGAGGCGTTATAACAAGAACCAGTGTAGTTATAATACCCCGCCGTCGATGAATACCACTGCGCATTTGCGTGGTACCACGCCGTATATCCCGACGGACACGCCATAAAAGTTGTTGGATTTCCATTGCCTGTATATGACTCCCAAGTAAATGAAGATGGTGATCCTTTATAACACGCACCGTTATATGCGGTATGTGATGAATAAATTCCATATCCTGGGTATGAATTATTTGACCACTTGGTATATCCTACTGGGCAAGCAACAGAAGTGGGAGGAGAATATGCCTTCCATATAAACACGTCATCTGTTAGTGAGGTTTGGTAACAAGCTCCAAAATAGGAAGTATTTCCATTTTCAGTTGAAGACCAATATGCATTAGCGTCATACCATAATGAGTATCCCGTTGGACAGGTAAAATATGAACCCACAGACGATGTGTATGTTTCAAATGTAAATGATTTTGGCACCCCAATTGAAGAATGAAGTGTGAATGATGATCCACCAGGTTTAGATGTTGAATTTCCTGGAAGTGCTTGCCACGTCCCAACCCCATTTGCATCAGTAGTAAGCGCATATCCAGATGTTGTTGAAGTTCCAATTTGAATTCCTGTCGCCCTTACGCTTCCCGAAACATCTAATTTTGTTTGTGGAGTATTTGTACCAATTCCTATATTTCCAGAATTTCCTGCATATATTGCGTTTGATGCGCCAAGTGTCCACACCGAAGAAAAGAGCGAGTCGGCATATGATTTTGTTGCTGCATGTGCTGCACTTGTTGGATTTCCAACAGAAAGTGATGAAAAGCTTCCAGTCCCCTGAACATCAAGCATTGCACTTGGTGTTGCTGTCCCAATTCCCACATTTCCCGCATTTGTGACAGTCATTCGATACTGCGAAGTATTGTTATTATAAAATTGTAATCCACTTCCCGTTGAACCAAAATTCCATGATGCATCGAGTGAATTTAAATTTAAAAGTCCAGAGCTACTCCCACTTTGAAAATAACCAATAATATTTCCACTCGGTGCGGCGTTATATACATCAAATTTCAATGTCGGAGTAATTCCAACGCCAATTGAACTACCATTATTAATTAATAGTGGTGAAGCAACCCATCCTGTCCCATTATTTCTTAATGTTTGATTTGCTGTTCCTGTTCCAACCCCACCACCAAGAATGGAATCAACATATCCTTTCGTTGCGGCTTGACCGCCCGTTGTTGGAGATCCGGCTCCAGTACTTGTAGAAAAAAGTGCCGTCCCCACCACATGAAGTGGATATGATGGAACGGTTGTTCCAATACCTATAAAACCATTACTTTTTGATACAAATAAATCTCCATTTCCAAAATTTATGTCATACCCACTCGTTGCATTGAATCCAAGTGCGGGTCCATCGCTTTGAATATCAGTATCACTAAAAAAAATCCCTGCGTGTACAACAAAAGGAAACATAACCGCACATATAAGAAATACAACAAAGCGCTTCATGCTGTTTCTCATTTAATTATACTATATTTCTTTTACGCGGTGATATAATTATGGATATGGAATCACACAATCGAAATATAATAATCCTCGGTGTTGTCGCGCTTGGACTCATTTGGATTGGAGCACTCATAATGAGAGATAATTCGCCGTCTTCTAATCCTCCAAAAACAAATTCGGTCACAAACGATCAAAAAATAGAAGCTGAATTAAAAAAATTTTATGATTGGTATGGGAGCGAAAAAAAAGGAGTTCTCGATGACTCAAAAACAATTGTAGAAAATGCAAAAATAAAAGGATTTATAACACCAGAATTTGCAACAACTACTATTGAGCATCCATTAGTAACAACTAAAAAGGCGGACATATTTCTCTGTGCATCAAAAAAATCAGAAAAAGCATTCCCAAATTCTTTTGTTCCATTCCCAGCAACAAGCTCAACCAGAATGATACGAGTTGATGGCATATCTTCCATTCCCAATCATATTATTACCCTCTGGATTAAAGACAATAAGATATCAGCAATTAGTTGTCCGATGATCCCGACTATTGAATAAAACAAAAAACTCCTTCTAGGAGTTTTTTATTACTTTTTTTTTACCGTTTCGTTTTTTAACATCCCCTCAAACTGCTTTCTATATATTCCCGCCTTTTCAATATCTTTATCTCTATACAACTCAGAAAGCATTAAGTAAAAATCTGGATATGTCGGAAGAACAGATGTTCCTTTTTCAAGAACACTGATTGCCTCATCATTCTTTCCCTGATCAATATATAATCGAGCAAGTTGCGTGTATGGAGATGGTAGTTTATACACCATTGGAGGAAATCGCTTACTCAACTCCTCCCTCTTTTCTGGAGGAAAATCAGCAAGTATAGGATCGGGGTATGCAACCGTATTTAATTCGACCGCCTTTTTAAATTGTTCTTCGGCAGCAGAAATATCTCCCCTTGTCTGATAAATGAGTCCCATATCAACATAATATTGGGGTGCCTTTTCATTTACCGCCATTGCTTCTTTAATGAATTTTTCAGAACTTTCAATATCGCCCACTAAATAATAGGCTCGCGCAAGATTTCTTTTTGCTTCAGTGTCCTTTGTTCCCCCATTTATTTCTTCCGTCAACTTTGCAATTTGTTGCTCTGCATCTTTTTTAATATCCTGATTATTCACAACATTTTGATTTGTTGTTTTTTTATCATTTTGGAAAAAAACTATTCCAAGAAAAATTGCTCCAAGGAGAAGAATGAAAATTGTTATTGTAATTACTTTTTTATTCTGTTCCATAGATTATTGACAGTCTTGTTGCGAGATTCCACCCACATTGTAGTATTGACCTCCGCTTCCAGCAGAACAGGAAGAATTTGTGTATTGGTATGAAGATGAACAAGACGGACCTATTGCCTGACCACAAGGAACACTACAAATATCAGTGAGTGTGTATGTTGTTGAGCGGTATCCAGAAAGCGTTCCTCCATATGTACAACTTGATCCAGAAGTATAATATGGAGCATTTGTATATGTTTGCCACGCATTTCCTATAGCATACGTCTGCCCGCACCATTTATGTTGTTCTACCCCATCACAGTTCCAATCCCACGAACCGTCCCCACGAGCATAACTCTGCCAAACACCACCCGGTCGTGCTAGTGCACTAGAATCATAACAATCAGAACTATTTGCAACATACCCAGCTGGTTGAGATGCTGCTTGTGTGGTCGTATTCGGAGTTCCATATCCGTCACCGTCCGCATCTCTGTACCATGTTGTCCAACACGCACTTCCTGCAACACCACTTCCCGCGGCGTTATCAACAATTCCATCACAATTATCATCAACACTATTACATGTTTCCGTGGCACCAGGATGAGTTCCTTTTACTGAATCATTACAGTCAGTATTATCTGCTGCATATCCAGCAGGAACACTACAAACAGAACCTAAACAGTTGCTTGAATTCCCATATCCATCACCATCTGAATCAATACAAACTGGTGGAGGAAAATAGGTAAGATTTTGGCAAGAAGTATAGGTGTATGTTCCTGACCACGCTCCACTTGTTTGACAAGTCTGACCCTCAGAAACTCCATTACAATTCGGACAC